>OHYW01000315.1_pt1 | contig 13278 bp, 13 predicted proteins | sample 1580441 | NCBI WGS metagenome assembly OHYW01 (sample SAMEA3882508, study PRJEB24775) | human gut metagenome | biome: human-associated habitat; feature: intestine environment; material: feces | place: Netherlands | collected 2009/2010
CCGCACCTCGCTCGCCGTATCGGCACTTAGAATTATGCGGTATTGCCCTAAAACAGAATAAGCATCACTTTTATGCCGCAGGCTGTGTGCCTGCGGCATTTTTGCTGCCATTTTTGAAGCAGTGGGAAAGAACCAGATAAAATATATTGACTAACATAATATTATATGATATATAATATATAGAACAAAATAATACCGGCAGTGCCGCCACACGCAGCGGCACTGCCGGGTTAATACAACAGGGAAGGGGGCACCCACATGAGCTTTACCACAGGCGCGGCGCTGCTGGATGCCGTGGTGCTGGCGGTCGTATCGCGCGAGGAAGAAGGTACTTATGGCTACAAGATCACCCAGGAGATCAAGCAGGCGCTGGAATTGAGCGAATCGACACTGTACCCGGTGCTGCGGCGGCTGCAAAAAGATGGCTGCCTGACCATTTACGATGAACCGTTCAATGGCCGCAACCGCCGCTATTACAAAATTACCCCGCTGGGGCGGCAGCAGCTGGCAGGCTACAAGGCAGAGTGGAAAGTTTACGCCGCCAACATTGACCATATTTTTGGGGAGGATACAAAATGACAAGGCAGGAATATATGCAGCAGCTGGCAGCTCTGCTGGCCGCAATGCCGGAAGCCGAACGCCGGGATGCCCTGGATTATTACGAAGAATACTTTGATGCTGCAGGCCCCGAAAAAGAGGCCCAGACCATCCAGGAACTGGGCAGCCCCCAGAATGTGGCGGAAAAGATATGGGAGGGTACCGGGGCACAGTTCGGCACGCCGATGCCGGATAACAGCATGCCAGAACAGGGCAGCAGGCGCAGAAAAAGCCCGGTGTGGATTGTGCTGGCTATCCTTGCAATTTTGATTGTTGTGCCGCTGGTGTTCATCGGCTCTTTCAAAATTGTGACAAAATATCAGTACAGCATTGCAGAGAGCGCAACGGCAGAAGAAGTTCCCCCGCAGGAAACCACCGGGGAAGCAACCGAAAATATGGACGAAAGCACGGATGAAAATATCGAAACAGCCATCACAAAGGAAAGTGCAAAAAGCGAAAGCACCAATCGGTTGGAAAGCAGCACGATGACGCTGGATGCAAAGCAGGCCCAAACGATGGTATTGGACCTAGACTGCGGTGAGGTTGCTTTTGTGCGCAGCAATGCAGGGGATGAGATAACACTCCGGTTTGAAAATTTCTATTCCGACTGGCTGGAGCGTACCGTGGACGAGAGCGGCTTTAGCGTGCGGTACAAAATACCCAAAGGCTATATTTCCGGCAGTGACCCCACGCCCACGCTGAGCATCGCCCTGCCGGAGATAGAACTGGAACAGATAGAGCTGAATCTGAACCTGGGCAGCGCCGACCTTGGTACACTGAAAGCCAAAAGCATACAGGCAGACCTTGCCCTCGGCAGCCTGTATGCGGATGAGCTGCAAACCGGGCAGCTGGATGCAACGCTTGCCCTGGGCAGTGCAGAGCTTGGCACCGTGCAGGCAGAGCGCGTGACGATTGAAAACGCCCAGGGCGATGTGACGATCAGCCGCCTGGTGGGGGCCAGCCAGGTGCAGGTAACCGACCAGCTAGGCAATATTGCCCTGACCCTGGGGGAAAAGGCAGACGGTTACAGCGTGCAGGCTGCGTGCGGCCTGGGCAGCATTACGGTAAGCGGCGCCAAGCAGGCAAGCCCTTACAGCGCCAACAGCAAAGCAGCCAACGCTGTGATTCTGGATGCCGCGCTGGGGGATATTACCCTGAACTTTGAGGAATGAGCGGGGAAAAGAGCATCACATGTGCGGCATGCCGGAAGGCGTTTGGAGCCCGTTCCAAACGGCGGACGGGTGCCGATGTGCAAAATGTTTTGATTAGTCATACTCTTGTGCCTGGCCATGGTGCAGTTTATACAACTTTTGCCCAAAAGGCCAAAAAAAGATTTAATACAACAAATTTTGCATATTGTACGCGAATGTGGTACAATAACCAATAAGCAAATCAGGCAACGAAAAGGGTAAAGGAGAATTGCGAAATGGCGTATTATTTTAGTGAACCGTCCCGTACCTTCGGCGAGTATCTGCTCGTCCCCGGCTATTCCTCTTCGGAGTGCATCCCCACGGCTGTCAGCCTCAAAACCCCGCTGGTCAAGTACCGCAAGGGCGAAGAAGCCTGCCCCCTGACCATGAACATCCCCATGGTTTCGGCTATCATGCAGTCCGTTTCCGGCGAAAAGCTCGCCATTGCCCTTGCCAAGCAGGGCGGCGTTTCTTTCATTTACGGCTCCCAGTCCGTTCAGTCCGAGGCTGATATGGTTCGCCGTGTCAAGGCTTACAAAAAGGGCTTTGTTACCTCTGATTCCAACCTGCCGCCGGAGGCTACCCTGGCTGATGTGTTGGACCTGAAAACCCGTACCGGCCATTCCACCGTTGCCATCACGGCTGACGGCACCCCCCACGGCAAGCTGCTGGGCATTGTGGCATCCCGTGACTACCGCCTGTCCCGCATGAGCACCGATCTGAAAGTGACTGAGTTCATGACCCCGCTGGACAAGCTGGTTACCGCACCGGCCAACACCAGCCTGCATGACTGCAACGATATCATCTGGGATAACAAGATCAACTCTCTGCCGCTGGTAGACGAGCAGGGCAACCTGCAGTATATGGTTTTCCGCAAAGATTATGATTCCCACAAGGAACATGCCAATGAGCTGCTGGATGCCAACAAGAGCTATGTTGTCGGCGCCGGCATCAATACCCGCGACTATGCCGAGCGCGTGCCCGCCCTGGTGGATGCCGGCGTGGATGTGCTCTGCATCGACTCTTCCGAAGGTTACAGCGAATGGCAGTCCCGTACCATCGCCTGGATCCGTGAGCATTACGGCGACAAGGTAAAGGTCGGTGCAGGCAACGTGGTAGACCGCGAGGGCTTCCTGTTCCTGGCAAAAGCCGGTGCAGACTTTGTCAAGATCGGCATTGGCGGCGGCTCCATCTGCATCACCCGCGAAACCAAGGGCATTGGCCGCGGCCAGGCAACCGCCGTTATCGAGGTTGCCAAAGCCCGCGATGAATACTATGAGCAGACCGGCATCTATATCCCCATCTGCTCCGATGGCGGCATTGTGCATGACTACCACATCACCCTGGCATTGGCAATGGGCGCTGACTTTGTTATGCTGGGCCGTTACTTTGCCCGCTTTGATGAATCCCCCACGAACAAGCTGCGCGTTGGCGGCAACTATGTGAAGGAATATTGGGGAGAAGGTTCCAACCGTGCCCGCAACTGGCAGCGCTATGACCTTGGCGGTGCCCAGAAGCTGAGCTTTGAGGAGGGCGTTGATTCTTACGTTCCGTATGCCGGCCCGCTGGCCGATGGCGTGCAGACCACGCTGTACAAGGTGCGTTCCACCATGTGCAACTGTGGTGCGCTGTCCATCCCGGAACTACAGCAGAAAGCCCGCTTGACGGTTGTTTCTTCCACCTCCATTGTGGAAGGCGGCAGCCATGACGTTATCCTGAAAAACAACCCGAACAATGTTTAAGCTGTTCCGGGTTGGGGCACCACGGCCAGCAGAATTTGCGCTTGCAATCTGATAGGATTTGTGGTATTATAACCAACATGAGATGCAAAGGGGCAGCTACCAATACAGCTGCTCTTTTTTGCACTTTTGCGGGTTCAGGCGGTAACATTGTGCGTTTTAACCGCCTGGGGCCGGGGACTCAGCCCCAAAACAATCAGGGACGCGGCAGAATGGCTGCGCCAATTAAGAGAGGGAAAGAATTATGAAAAAATTTGCCTGCGCTGCGCTGAGCACTGCACTGCTGGCCAGCATGCTGGCTGCCTGCGGCAGCTCCGCATCCACCACCCCAGCGGCTTCCTCCGCTGATACATCCTCCGATACCGGGGCATCTTCCACCGAAGCTGCCGCTTCCACCGGGGCTGCAGCAGATGGTTCGCTGCACGTTGCCATGAACACCGATATCCAGACGATGGATGTGCACAAGACCAACAACGACTACATGGTGCCGCTGAATATCTTTGACCGCCTGTTTGAGATCAAAACCAATGCGGACGGCTCCACTGAGCTGGAGAAGAGCCTGGTGGAAGACTACACCGTTTCGGACGACGGCCTGACCTATGATTTCACCCTGCGCAGCGGTGTTACGTTCTCTGACGGCACCCCGCTGACCGCCAACGATGTCAAGTATACCTTTACCCGTATGCTGGCCCTGCCGGACAGCGTGCAGACGGATTATGCCTCTGCCATTGCCGGTGCGGAAGCTGTGATGGATGGCACCGCCACCGACCTGGAAGGCATTCAGGTGATTGATGACACCCACTTTACCGTTACCCTGTCGGATCCGTTTGCCGGTTTCCTGTATGAGCTGGCAACCGCTTCCTGCTCCATCATGAGCGAGAAGAACGTGGAGGAAGCAGGCGACCAGTTTGGTATGGACTGCTCCAAGACCATCGGCTCTGGCCCGTATGTGGTCACCAGCTGGACCCGCGACAGCAGCATTGTGCTGGATGCCAACCCCAACTACTGGGGCGAAAAGCCCAGCGTGCAGCATGTGGAAATTTCCATCGTGCCGGATTCTTCCACCATGAGCATGATGTTCCAGAACGGTGAGCTGGATATCCTGGACTGCGATTACATTGACGCTGCCGTTGTCAACTCTACCTACAAGACCCAGTATGCCGATGATATCGTAACCTCCAACCGTCTGGGCACCACCTACATGGCTCTGAACGAGAATGTGGAGCCGCTGAACGATGTCAAGGTCCGCAAGGCCATCCAGATGGCCATTGACCGCCAGACCATCCTGGATACCGTGTATAACGGCGATGGCAGCCTGGTGGACGGCATTTACCCCAAAGGCCTGATCGGCTACACCGAGGACAACGAGGGTTGGCTGAAGTACGACCCCGAACAGGCCAAGAGCCTGCTGGCCGAAGCCGGTTACGCGGATGGCTTTACCATGGAGATTGCTGCCGATAACTCCAGCAGCGATTCCACTCTGCTGGTCATCCAGATCGTGCAGCAGTACCTGCAGCAGATCGGGATTAACGCCGAGATCAAGAGCTATGACCCCGCCAGCTGGCTGGATCTGCGCAAGAGCGGCGATATGGTCAGCTTTGTCAGCTCCTGGACGGCCGACTATAACGACCCGGATAACTTCATTTACACGTTCTTCGGTACCCCCGAAAAGAGCAATGTGCGCAGCCTGAACTACTTTAACACCGACGTTATGAGCCGTGTTGCTGCCGCCCGCGGCATTGTGGACGACACCAAACGCCTGACCGAGTACGCCGCGCTGGAAAAGCAGATCGTGGAAGAGGACGCTGCATGGGTACCCATGTTCAGCCGTTCCCACCTGTTTGTTAAGGGCGACCGGATCGCCTCCTTCACCCCGCACTGGGCCGGTTATAACGATACCCAGTATATCAACGTTACCTTGAAGTAATTTTTGGACAAAAAAAGTTACAAATAATGCAATGCAGGCTGCGACCACAGGTTGCAGCCTGCATTTTTTATGTTATAATTTTAATGCTTGTATATTTTACAGCATAAAAGTGTAAAAATATACAGCCGCTCAAACAGACTGTCCATAAGGTAAAACTGCATGCTGCCTGGCAGGGACCGTAAGGGCGCACATTGTGCGCCCACGAACCTGAAAACTTAGCGCTTTTTATAAAAGCGCTGTGCCGAAGCAACGCCTGCGGGGAAAATGATATTCACCTGCACAGAGCATGGTTTTAACCGATTGGTAGTTTGGAAACAGCGACTGTGAGGGACAAAAGGGGAGTGACTCCGTGTGAAAAGCGTGATAAAGCGCATTTTGGGCACCATTCCGGTGCTGATCGGTGTGGTACTGCTCATCTTCATCATGCTGCGCATTGTTCCCGGCAATGCGGCGGCTATGCTGCTGGGTGAACATGTGGACCAGGCCACCATTGACCGCCTGACTGAAGTGATGGGGCTGGATAAGTCGGTGATCGTGCAGTTCTTTGACTATCTGGCCGGGGCGATCCATGGGGACCTGGGCATCAGTTATAAATATAACCGCGCTGTTACCGATATGATCATAGAGGCGTTCCCCTACACGCTGGAACTGGCCCTGCTGGCGGCGCTGTTCGCCTGGGTGCTGGGCCTTGGCACCGGTATTATAGCAGCCATCAGGCAGAACAGCCTTGTGGACCACCTGTTCATGGGCGTTTCGCTGGCTGGCGTTTCCATGCCTATTTTCATGGTGGCGCTGCTGCTGCAATACCTGTTTGCCTTCAAAATCAAGGCATTCCCGCTTACGCTGGATGGTACCTTCCTTTCCATGATTCTGCCCGCCATTGCCCTGGGCTGGAACAGCGCAGGCAGCATTGCCCGTATGACGCGCTCCAGCCTGCTGGAAGTGATGCAGGCGGATTATATTGATACCGCCCGCGCCAAAGGCCTGCGCAAGCAGGCGGTCATTCTGGGCCATGCGCTCAAAAACTCCATGCTGCCGGTCATTACCATGATGGCATTGCAGTTCTCCGGTATGCTGTCCGGCGCGGTTATCACCGAGAGCATTTTTGCCATTCCCGGCATCGGCCGCCTTGCCACCACAGCAATCCAGAACCGTGATATGCCGGTGCTGCAGGGGACCGTGCTGTTTACCACCGTGCTGGTCATTGCTGGCAACCTGATTGCGGACCTGCTGTATTCTGTGCTGGACCCGCGCATCAGAAAGGAGGCATAAGCCATGGCAGACGAAATGTTGAAAAATGCCCAGCCGCAGGAACTGGAAAGCCAGATCGGCGAAGAGGACGGCTTGAAAGAACAGCTGCTGCGCATGTGCCGCCAGAACAAGCTGGCCGCCTTTTCGGCTGTGCTGATTCTGGTTGTCATCCTGATAGCTATTTTTGCTCCCGTTCTGGCCCCCTATGGTGAGGCTGAGCAGGACCTGATCAGCCGTTTGCAGGGCCCCAGCGCTGCCCACTGGTTTGGCACGGATGAACTGGGCCGTGATGTGTTCTCCCGTATTCTGTATGGTTCGCGCCTCTCGCTTACCATCGGTATTCTGCCCAGCATCATCTCGCTGGTGGTGGGCATCTTCTTTGGCCTGCTGGCCGGTTACTTTGGCGGCTGGGTGGATTATGTCATCATGCGCTTGGCGGATATCATGCTGTCCATCCCGTCCCTGCTGCTGGCCATGGTGGTTATGTACACCCTGGGCCAGTCCACCGTCAACCTGTTTATCGCGCTTTCCCTCACCAGCTGGGCCAGTGTGGCCCGCGTGGTGCGCAGCCAGACCCTGAGCCTGAAGGAGAGCGAATATGTTGAGGCTGCCCGTTCGATCGGCGTCAGCAACGGCAAAATCATGCTCAAGCATATCCTGCCCAACTGCATTCCCTCATTGATCGTTCTGTTTACCCTGAATGTTCCCTCTGCCATTCTGTCTGAAAGCTCGCTGAGCTTTTTGGGCATCGGCGCACAGCCCCCGGCAGCATCCTGGGGCCTGATGGTCAACCAGTCCAAGCAGTTTTTGTTCACCCAGCCCTGGCTGGCCCTGGCACCCTGCATTGCCATTATGATCGTGGTGCTGGCGTTCAACTTTTTGGGTGACGGTCTGCGCGATGTGCTGGACCCCTACATGAAGAACCAGTAACGGCGGGGGAGAAGTAAAAGATGGAAAATAATAATAATGTTCTGGAAATCCGCGGCCTGAACTCCTATTTCTTTACTGAAAAAGGCGTGGCCCCGGCGGTGGATGGCCTGGACCTGGATATTCCCAAGGGCAAGATCATCGGCCTGGTGGGGGAGAGCGGCTGCGGCAAAAGCATGACCGCCAAATCCATTATGGGCCTGCTGAAATACCCCGGCCGCGTGGCGGGCGGCAGCATCCGGTTTGAAGATCAGGACCTGACCAGACTTTCGGATAAAGAGCTGCGCAAGATCTGCGGCAATGATATTTCGATGATCTTTCAGGAGCCGATGACCAGCCTGAACCCGGTGCTCAAGGTGGGCCGCCAGGTGCGCGAAACGCTGCTGGTGCATAACCCGACCATGAGCAAGGCGGAAGCCAAGCAGCGCGTGGTGGAAATGTTCCAGCGTGTTGGCATCCCCGAAGCGGAAAAGCGCTATGACTGCTACCCGCACGAGCTTTCCGGCGGCCTGCGCCAGCGCGTGATGATTGCCATGGCCATGGTATGCAAGCCCAAGCTGCTGATTGCCGATGAGCCCACCACCGCACTTGATGTGACAATTGAAGCCCAGATCCTGCGCCTGATGAAGGAGCTGCGGGACGAAACCGGCATGAGCGTGCTGATCATCACCCATAACATGGGCGTTGTGGCGGAAATCTGTGACTATGTGTATGTCATGTACGCAGGCAAGATTATGGAACAGGCCGAAACCTTTGAGCTGTTTGACCATACCATGCACCCCTATACCAAGGGCCTGCTGGATTCCATCCCGCGCATTGGCCAGAACGCCGAGCGGCTGCACACCATCCCCGGTGTGGTGCCCAACCTGCTGCACCTGTCGCAGGGCTGCCCGTTCAGCAACCGCTGCGAATATGCCACCGACCAATGCCGCACGGAAAAAGCGCAGCTGCATCCCGTTGCACCGGATCATCAGGTGCGCTGCTTCCGCTGTGAGGAGGAACATCAATGAGCGAGGTAAAACACGAAGTTCTTTTGCAGGCAAAAGGTATTTATAAAAACTTTGAAACCAGCAAAAAAGACCAGGCCGTCCATGCCCTGACCAATGTGGATCTGACCCTGTACCGCGGCGAAACGCTGGCCCTGGTGGGGGAGAGCGGCTGCGGCAAAAGCACCCTGGGACGCACCCTGATCCGCATGCTGCCCGCAACCAGGGGCAGCGTGACCTTTGAGGGGCAGAACATCACCGCCATGAAGGATAAGGAATTTGCCCCCCTGCGCCGCCGGATGCAGATGGTCTTCCAGGACCCGTATGCCAGCCTTGACCCGCGCATGAAGGTGCGGGATATCATTGCCGAACCGCTGGAAACCTATCATGTATGCAAAACCAAAGCCGAAACCACCCACCGCGTGCTGGAATTGATGCAGGCTGTTGGTGTACCGGCAGAGTTTTTGAACCGTTACCCGCACCAGTTCAGCGGCGGCCAGCGCCAGCGCATCGGCATTGCCCGCGCCATTGCGCTGCAGCCGGACCTGATCGTCTGCGATGAACCGGTCTCCGCATTGGATGTTTCGGTGCAGAGCCAGGTGTTGAACCTGCTCAAGGACCTGCAAAAGCAGTACGGCCTGACCTATCTCTTCATCGGGCATGATCTTTCTGTCATCAACTTTATTGCGGACCGCGTCTGCGTAATGTTCCTGGGCCATGTGTGCGAGGTTGCCACCAAGGAAGAGCTCTACAGCCGCCCCATGCACCCCTATACCGCCTTTTTGATGGATGCCATCCCGCAGGCGGATCCACACCGCCGCAACCAGCACCGCCGTGTGCTGATGGGCGAAGTGCCTAGCCCAGTCAACCTGCCGTCCGGCTGCTGCTTCCATACCCGCTGCCCTTACGCAACGGAGCGCTGCCGCACCGAGGTTCCGGAGCTGCGGGAATGGGATGGCCGTATGGTTGCCTGCCACCGCGCGGGCGAAAACTGGGACTGAGATAACACAGTGAGGAAATAACAATGCAGGCAGTAATCAACGTGGCCATAGCGCCGCTTACCACAAACCCGGCCCTCTGGGCGCAGAACCCGCAGCAATCCCGTCTGGTGGATGAGCTTTTGCTGGGCATGCCGGTGGAAATTACCAGCGAAGCCGAACAGCACATGGTACCGGTACGCACCTTTTACGGCTATACCGGCTGGGTAGCACAGGATGCTTTGCTGGCTGGCCCCAAGGCGGAAGAATGGCTGGTTCAGCCGCAGATGGTGGTCATAGCCCGCTGGGCTGATGTGCTGGCGGAACCCCGTGTGCAGGGGGCCTGCGTGGCTGCTGGCCTGCCCTTGGGCGCCCGCGTGGCCGTGCAGGGGGAGCCGGAAGACGGCTGGCAGGCCGTAACGCTGCCGGATGGCCGCACCGGTTACCTGCGTGCGGACGCGCTGGCCCCGCTGTACACCCAGCCCTGCGAGCAGGACCAGGAAAAGCTGCGTGCAGCCATTGCCCAGGCAGCCAAGCGCTACCTTGGCACGCCCTACCGCTGGGGCGGCAAAACCCCGGCGGGCATTGATTGCTCCGGCCTGTGCAGCATGGCATACCTGCTGTGCGGTATTTCCATCTGGCGGGATTCCGAGCTGAAAGAGGGCTACCCCATCCATCCGGCCCATGTTTCGGATATGCGCGTGGGAGATCTGGTGTATTTCCCCGGCCATGTGGCGCTCTATCTTGGCAATGGAGAGTACATTCATTCCACCGCGCGAGCAGGGGATAATGGTGTTGTGATCAACAGCTTTTACCCGGATTCCCCCCTCTACCGCCCTGACCTGCCCAAGCAGATCACCGCAGTAGGCTCCTACTTTGCCCGCCGGGAGGCAACCTGATAAAATTGAAATGAAGAAAAGCGCCTCTCTGTGATAGGAACAGAGGGGCGCTTTGATATGGGTTTTATAATAAATGCGGTCAAAAGTACGGTCAGATAAAAAAACTAGACAATAAAACATACGTTTTAACGTTCAACACTTTGGCGGGAGCTGGTGGATTCGCCAAGCCGCGGTCTAAGCAACAGTCCGCAGGACTGTTACTTGCCGCCTTCGGGCGGCCGACCTGTTCGAACCCTACCAGTTCCAGCACAAAAAAAGACCCGCAACCTCAGTTGCGGATCTCTTTTGGTGGGAGCTGGTGGATTCGAACCACCGAAGCATTAAGCAGCAGATTTACAGTCTGTCCCCATTGGCCACTCGGGAAAGCTCCCATATTCATTTGTGCCTCTGCCTTAACAGCGCTTGATTATTATAGCAGGATAAGATGGAAAAAGCAAGCCCTATTTCAAAAATATTTTTGTAAACGGCGGAACGGGAAACGGACGGCTGCGGTGGCAAGTGCCTTGCAATCCAAAAAAGCAATGCTACACCGAAAGAAACAGCCTGAGATACAGGGAGATCACCGCCCAGAGTATTCAACGCATGCAAATTCTGCACCGTGGTATTTTTATGCCTGCTTTTGACCGCATATTGCAACTGGCCCGCATGGAAGAGATGGACTGCGAGTTTGTGGAGGTGACCGCCCACGAGGGTGCCCGCCCTACCCATGCGGTGTGGCAGGGCCGGGTTTACCACCGCGGGGGCGCTGTGGTGCAGGACGGTGAGCGGTACGAGGATTTTGAGACCGCCACCGGTTACGGCACCGGGCCGGGCCTGTGCGGCTGGTGCTGCCGCCACAACTTTTACCCGTTCTATCCCGGCGTATCTGTCCGCAACTACACAGACGAACGCCTGGCCGAGCTGGACGCTCGCAGCGGAGCCTGCCGAACCGGCAGATTACGGCGAGGTGGCCCGCATGGTGAACGCCACCAAGAACCAAAACCCGGCCGCGTCAGCCGCCTGGTCAAGCGTGCCGGGGCCGATACCACCCTGAAAAACGCTGTCCGGGACGGGGCCGAGTGGGCATGGGTGCCGCACGGGGACACCTGCCCGTTCTGCATCACACTGGCAAGCAACGGCTGGCAGAAAGCCAGCAGCAAGGTGCTGAAAGGCGGCCACGCCGACCACATCCACGCCAACTGTGACTGTGAGTTTGCCATCCGGTTCGACCACAACACCACCGTGGCCGGGTATGACCCGGACAAGTACCTGAAACAGTACCGGGATGCAGGCGGAGACATCAACAAGATGCGGCGGGTGAATTATGCGGCCAACAAGGAACGCATCAACGCACAGAAAAGGGCGGCGTATGCCGTGAAGAATGCCTTACCAAAAATCTCAAACTTTAATCCGCTCCCTGAAAATCAGGTGGTCGATGTTCTCCGTAAAGAGGCCCAGCCGTGGATTGATAAGCTCTCTGCGGTCGAACAAGACGCTATACAAAAATATACATATAACCCCGGAGATCAGAGACCGAACCGTTTTTTTGAACGCATCAACCGAATGCTGCGCGGCGATTCCGAAGAAGATGCCCATCTGCGCATGTACGCTGAGCGAATCTCTGATGCATTAAAACGCAGTCCCTTGGAGCATGATGTTTTGTGTTATCGGGCAATGGAATTCAATCCTTTCGACGGGATGCAGGTGGGAGATATTGTTTGCCCCGGACAATTTTACAGCACATCCGTAGTGAAAAGCGGCTCTTTGAAAAAAGACTTTCGTATTACAATTTGTGCGAGGTCGGGTTCTCTGGCTGGATATGTTGAACCGTTGAGCAAATTCAAGGAGCAACGAGAACTTTTATTTGACAAAGACACCTTGTATAGAGTATTATTATTAAAAGAAAAAGAAGTTGTGTTGGAGGTGACTTTGCCATGAAAGATAGCAAACATATGAAAGATAGCAAACATATGACGGAAGGCGAGCTTGCCTGGCAGGAGCGCCAGGAAGCATGGGCAAAAGAGCCTGTCAAATTTCGGAAATTGACACCTGAGGAAGTTGCAAAATTAAAAGAGCAGGGTCGTATTTAATCTTGTTCATTCATTGAACCACGATGCACGCGCACCGTGGTTTTTTCATGCCCATTTTTAGGAGAACGCAATGAAGAAGCTGCTTGTTTTTATGCTGGCCGTGCTGATTGCAGTGACCAGCCCGGAACGGTTCAAGGTGAATTACATCTGCCCGCATCAGTACCGGCTGTGTTTTTACACGGACGTTTTACACGGCGTGGAAATTGTGCCGTAATGGCCGCGCCAACATTTGTTGAAACCACGATGCAAATTCTGCACCGTGGTTTTTTATGCCTGCCCTGTATGAGGGGCAGGCGGGCTGTTCGCAGGGCATTCAAACACTGGGCAAACCACTGGTATCATGAGAGTGATTCCACCGAGGATGACGAACGCACGGCATCCGCGTTCCGCATCGGCCATCGGGCTGGTACTGCGGTACTGCTGCCCTGTTCGACTCCTCAGCAGCTCACGGAGCACCAAAACAAAAACACCCGCCGGGGTACGGCGGGTGCTTTTATTTTGGTGGAGCTGACGGGAGTCGAACCCGTGTCCGAAAAGAAAGCGGTTAGAGTATCTCCGGGCGCAGTGCATTTATTAAAATTCCCGCAGTGCGAGCGAGTGCACACGCTTGACACATTGGTAGCTTCATAAATTCATGACAGGCGGCAAAGCTTAGGCCCGTGCACGTTCAGTACCTAATCGACGCCCTGACCCTGTGCGGTACTAAAACAGGCAGG
>OHYW01000321.1_pt1 | contig 13091 bp, 10 predicted proteins | sample 1580441 | NCBI WGS metagenome assembly OHYW01 (sample SAMEA3882508, study PRJEB24775) | human gut metagenome | biome: human-associated habitat; feature: intestine environment; material: feces | place: Netherlands | collected 2009/2010
AAGAACATGATTTTACACCTGCCTTTCGATGACCCGGACGGTAGTATAGCTTACGACTTTTCACAGTACCGCAACGATGCCACCTTATCGGATGGTGCGGATTTTTCTAAGAAATCTAAAGTGGGTAAATCACTTGCTTTGAATGGTACGGGCGAATGCGAAACAGCTCGTTCCATACCCTTTAGCGGTAATTTTACACTTTGTTTTTGGGTGCTGCCTGTTTCTCAAAAGTTAGGCTGGGTGCTGAATATGCCCGGTATAGACAATTATAAAGAGCAATGGCTTGATGTAATGCCCGATGGCTGGATTTTCTTTGCTTTCGTTAAGTCCGGCAATATGTTTACCGTCTATGAGAACACGACCCGGATATTCAGTGAAATATTACCAAAGACACCAACGGGGCTTTCCATCAACGACCAATCACTTTTTGGGACGAAAGCCTTGCTGGACGAAGTGAAACTGTTTGACGTGGCGAAAGAACCCCGTGAAATATTCGAGTTGCAGAAAGATACGGATGTGGAATATTTCATAGACGGAAAGAACTTCAAGGAGTTTGGGGTATTCGTTTCCAAAAGTGCCGGATTGGTTGGACGGTTGGAGCGCAAAGAAGCCTTGCAAGTGAACTGGGACAATTACCACGGTATTGTAAGGGATAAGAAGCGACCACGCTACAAGGAACGAAACATTACACTGGATTGCTTTATTGAGGCTTCGGGACGTGCCGCCTATGTGGAATGGGTAAACCTTTTCTTTTCCCAATTCGATGCGGAGGGGAACCACCGTTTGCGTGTGGACTATGACGGAAAGGCAAAGCCTTTGGTATATGAAGTGGAATTGCTGGATGAGGCAGACCCGGAAAAGAGCTGGGGACAATATAGCAACGATTTGATGGTGGGTACATTCCGTTTAAAGCTGGTGGAAGATGAACCTGTGAAAAAGGTGCTTAGATATATAGGTGGAACTGCAAACGGCAAGGCTACGATTACCGTCACTTCGTCCAAGCTGCTTAATATCTATTGGGGTGACGGCACGCACACTTACGATGTGTCCGGCAGCGAACAAACGATAGAACACACTTACGTTACACCCGGTGAATACGAGATAATCGTTTCGGGCGTGATTGAAGACATTGAAAAATTTGAAACCAATGCTATTGTGATATGGGAACTCTTGAAATAATCAGGCGCAACGGTGAAAAGGTACGCTTGTTTTCCAAAGAGCCGTTTTGTACGCTGAAATCAGCCGCTCAAAACAGTTCCTTAATGGGGGATGATAACGTACAGCTTTCCATTGTTTCCTCTGAGTTGCTTAATTTAGGCAAGGGAGATAAAATCATAGTGGAGGGTGAAGAATACACCATCCGTACTAAGGTGAACCGTGAAATGCTTTCGGACAACCATTATGTGCATGATGCCACTTTCTACGGAGTGATGTACGAGCTGATGAAAAGCCTGTACCGAAACACCGATGCAAACGGGAAATCCAGCAAAAGCACGTTTGACCTCACTTATAATATCCGGGACTTTGTAAAGGTGCTTATCTACAACGTGAGCCGTGACTATCCGGGCTTATGGGCTTTCGATGAAGCTAATTGCCCGGACACAGAACCCCGTACCATTTCCTTTGCCCGTAACAATTGCCTACAGGTTTTGCAAATGCTTTGCAGTGACCGTGAATTTGATTTGGAGTTTCTCATTACCCAAAAGGACGGGGTGCGTACCATCCACATAGGAAAGTTCGGTGCAAAAGTTGTGCCCCCGGGTGGCAACGCTTTCTTTGAGTGGGGCAAAGGCAACGGCTTGTACAAGCTCAAAGAGCAAAAGGTAGATGATAAGACCATTATCACAAGACTTTGGGTGGAGGGTGGCACGACCAACATTCGGAGTGATTACAGGGACTATTCAGAACGCCTACAGCTTCCGTTTCCAGTGCGTTTGAACAAAAAGGAACACAAACTATGGGACGGTACAATAGTACCGCCTCAGAGCGAATATATAGGCATATCCGATGATAACAAGCGTTATTTGGAGGATGGCGATTTGAGGGATGCACTGGGTAGTGATGAGGATGCTGTGACGTATGATAATATTTTCCCGAAACGGACGGGTACGGTTACTGCTTTGGTGGTTGATGATATAAACAGCTTCATTGATGATACAATGGACTTTGACCTGAACGAGAAAGACGATAAAGGTACAAAGTATCTGATTAACGAGGTATCGGCAAAGATTACTTTCATTTCGGGTAAATTAGCCGGACAACAATTTGAATTGGCGCAAAAGGGAGGATACGACCATGCAACAAAAAGGTTTACGCTCATTCCATTTACGGACAACAGGGGGCTAACTATTCCTACCACTGAAAGCGAGGCTTACCGAATAACGGAGGGTGACACGTATAAGATTACGGATATTCACCTGCCTAAATCTTATGAAGATGATGCAGAGGAAGATTTATGGTATGCCGGATATAACGAGTTCAAGCCACGCACACAGGCACGGGCGCAATATCAGCTTACCTTTGAACGTTCCTATTTTTTGAACGCTTTGCCAAGCGATAGCGAAACAACCGTCTTTCATGTGGGTAACTATGTACCCGTGAAAGATGAGCGTTTCGGTATTGAAAAGAATATCCGCATCCAAAAGGTGACAAAGAACCTGCTTGTGGAGCATGACTATACACTGACCCTTTCGGACATTACAGCCATTTCCCCAATCACTCAAACGGTTGTGGATGTTGGACGGCACGAAACAATCATAGAAAACAATCGGCTTCGGGACTTGACTAAGGCACGGAGGGGATGGCGTACAACAGAGGAACTGCGTACAATGGTGTATGATACGGATGGTTATTTTGACCCCGAAAACATCAAGCCCAATTCCATTGACACCAATATGCTTACGGTGGGGTCTAAGAGCCAACAATTTGTTTTGATAGATGTGATACTGCAAGCCAACGTAAACGGAATATCCAATCGTTTTGATGCTTCTGCCGGGGTATTGGCTCACTTGACTATTGATGATGAGATAATCAAGCATTGGAACATGGCGGCTGGCTCATTCACTCTATCAAGCCCAAAGGGGTACTATGTGTTTGCCAAGTGCTCCAAGAAAAGCACGGATGGCATTTGGTATGTGACACAGGAACAACTAAAGGTTGAACCAACCGAAGACCCGAACAACTATTATTTCCAAGTGGGTATATTGGGGTCGGTGCATTCGGATGATGATTTCAGGGACTTTACCACTACCTACGGATTTACCCGTATCAACGGAAACACTATCACTACGGGTAAGATTATAACAAGCGATAAGGAGTGCTATTTGGATTTGGACGGCAACAAGTTCCGTATCGGTGATTCTTCAAGTTCTATTGATTGGAACGTAACGGCAAAACGCCAATTAACGTTGCACAACGTCCGTTTGCTTTCTGATAGTGGGGACACCTCACATATCGGGGTGTTCCGTGGCACATATAATCCGAAGTACGTGTACTATGCTGGGGATGAGGTGACTTACACGGCGAATGGTGAAACGTGTACCTACCGATACACCAACCCCACGCCAAGCATGGGCAACTTGCCTACCAATTCCGTATATTGGTCGGTTGTGGCGAAAGGTTCTACTGGGGATAAGGGAGAAAGCGGTTTATCCGTATTCTATACCTATAATGACAGTGAAACCAAGCCTGCCACCCCTACGGGGGATGGCTCTACGGGAGGTTGGCACAGAACTTCGTCCGAAAACGTGGTTTGGATGAGTATAAAGAACGCCAAGACTGATACGGAGGGTGCGTGGGGTATTCCTTTTCGTGTGCGTGGTGCTGATGGTACTTCAATCAATATCAAAGGTTCTAAGGACAATGTTTCACAACTGCCTACCGTTGGAAATTCAGAGGGCGATGCTTATCTAATCGGGGGCAACCTCTATATTTGGGATGGCACGAACTGGAAAGATGTTGGAGCTATTAAGGGGGAAGATGGAAAGAGTAGCTATCTTCATAAGAAGTATTCCGATGATGGCGGCAAAACGTTCACAGCCGGAAACGGTGAAACACCCGGAAGATGGTTGGGTTTGTATGTGGATATGATACCCACCGATAGCGACAAACCAAGTGCCTACAAGTGGAGCGACACGAAAGGACAAGACGGAACGCCCGGTTTACCCGGTGAAGATGGGCGTACTCCATACTTCCATATCAAGTATTCGGACAACGGGGGAATGTCGTTCACTGCAAACAATGGTGAAGAGCCGGGCGACTACATAGGGCAATACACCGACTACGTGCAGAAAGACAGTGATAATCCGATGGATTACACTTGGGCTTTGATTAAAGGCGAATCGGGTACAGGTGGAACGGATGCCGGAGCTGGTGAATATTACGAGTATCGTTACGCTAAAAATGGCTCGACTTTAGTACCGCCCGATTTGGATGTTAATTCTTCCAACCCTACCGGGTGGAGTACGGAAATGCCGAAAGTAGGAGCGTTGGAATATATTTGGTGTACAATGGCTAAGAAGTCCGGGCTTGCAGACCGTACCAAATTTCATTTGCCCATTGAAGCTAACGACACTTCAAGCATTGCCGATATTTCGGGTAACGGTTATAATGGTGTGCTGGGCGGTGGGACGGTAGTAAAAGACGGAACGAGATATGCCCTCAATCTGAGTGGTGGAATGGAGAGCCGTATTCCTTATGATTTACCCTTTGGGGAAAGTTTTACACTCTGTTTTTGGATGAAGTCAGACCAAAATCAAGTCAAGTGGATGTTGAACGGATATAACGGTAGGCACTATGTGGAAAAGAGTATTGCAATCACGCCTAATACGTGGTTTCACCTTGCATTCCGTTTTAATGACCGTACCGTTACGGTATTCAAAAACGGAGAGCAATTACATAGTGGTAGCGTTAATATCATGGCTGTAGGCTTTGCTATTTACGATGATGATGTATTCGGTTCTGCCGTGTATTTCGATGATATACGTTTGTTGATGGGGGCTTTACCTGTGAATGACATTGCTTCCGTAATGAATGGCAAAGCAGACCTGATGATACAGAAATGGAGTACCCCTATTCGTGTAAATCCTTATGATGGTGAAGATGGAAAGCCTGGTGTTAGTGTGACATTGGCAGATGTGGAATATGCACAAAGCACGTCAAATTCAGTTGCGCCTACTACGGGGTGGCAGACAACCGCCCCGACATGGATAAATGGGAGGTATATATGGAGTAGAACGAAAGTATCTTATTCATACAACACGACTACCTACACTAAGGCGGTTTGTATTACAGGCGGCAAAGGCTCTACGGGTGATAGCGGTGTTGGCGTAAGTTCTATTATTGAACAATACTACCTATCCAGTTCGGCAACCTCATTACTTAATGGCTCATGGAGTACAACACGCCCAACTTGGAAAGACAAATGGTATATATGGACACGCTCGGTTATCACTTATACGAATGGAACGAGCGACACTACGGCTGCAATATGTGTAACGGGGTCGAAAGGTGATAAAGGTGAAGATGGAAAGCCGGGTGATAAGGGGGAGAAAGGCGATAGCCCCGTACTTGTTTATAGGGGTATTTATGATTCATCCAAGACTTATTACGGAAATAGCAAACGGTTGGATGCTGTAAAATACAACAATCAATACTATATAGTCCGTATTGATGCAGGAACATTCTCAAATGTCACTCCCACGACAACAAGCAAATGGAATACGTTTGGAGCGCAATTTGAAACTATTGCCACAAACTTGTTATTGGCTGAGGGGGCAAACATTGGAGATTGGTTTATTAAGGGCGGTAAGATTGTTTCCACTATGGGTAATGGTAACAGGGTAGAGCTGGATGCTTCAATGGCTCGTATTTATATTGAATCTTCAAGTGGTGGTGGTGATTATGCGCTCGTTGATTTTGGCGCAAAAATGACAATAGATGCCAACCGTGGAATTTTTGAAACAAGGGCTAAAAATGCTCCTAACTATTCTAATGCGGTTTCCTATATGTCACCAACGGGAATATTCTCAAATATGGCAGGTACGGACGGTATGCCAGCAAGTAGCGGATATACGCACCGTGGGGCTATTGTTGGGCTTGGTTTTGCAAATGTTCCGGCAAGAACATGGGCTATAAATGCGGTAGATACAATCGTGGCAGGTGTTTATGGTCGGGCTTCTAATTCGGGGACTGCACCAGCCTTTGGCGGTTTCTTCTATGATTTATTTGCCGGAGGCTTGATTTTTGGTCGAAAGTGTATTACAGGAACGTCGAATAACACATGGTATTTGAATAGAGAAGATACCGTGGTAATAGGGTACACGTCTGCCGCATCAGTAGTGTATCTTCCGGCTTCTCCTAAAGAAGGGCAGGTTATATTTGTAAAGCAGTGGTGGAGAGGCTATATGAGATTCAGACCAAGAAGCGGCTACCTAATCTATGATGATACTTCGGTAAATGACTACTACGATTTTGGAGAGGGTCAAGGTGGTATGTTTGTATATACCGTAGGATATGTAGATGGAGTTAAAAAACAAGCATGGTTAGTAAGTAGATGGAAATACTAAAAATATGGAAGAAAGAGTATTATACGGATATATGGATGGCGACTATCTACAATGTATAGAAATAGCCCCTATTCCTCAAAAAATCAGAAATGAGAAAACGGGGGAAATAACAACACGCATGGTATCGGTTATTGAACAGGTGGCTGAACTGCCAACCATATATAAGCCAGTGGATGCAATAGATGAAAGTAAACAAAACACAGATAAGGAGGGCTATGTTGTGCGCATTGTGCCATACGATGCCGGGGACAGGATTTCATTCAGATACATAGAAGTCCCCGACTTTCAAAAGGTGGCACATGAGATTGAACGCTCAAAGGAGGTGTTGGCAAGTAGCGATTATAAGATAATCAAATGCTACGAAGCCGCCCTAATGGGGTATGCAATGCCGTATGAGATAAAGGCATTGCATAATGAAAGGCAGTTGCTAAGAGATAAAATCAATGAACTTGAAGCACGTTATACCTCATTATCTGATGATATACTTTAATTATAATCATAAATGTGTTCAACAAACACATTTATGATTATATTTGCAGTTAAATAAACTTGATTTACTCAGTGAATTATGGAAACAACGATGTACAGCCTACGGATTCTTTCCAAAGGTAAGGTTACAGACCTTTCCAATGGTTTTGCTTTGGGTGGTGTTCCGTTTACCGTCTTTGTACGACCTAAAGAGGTTACGATGGAAACAAGTACGCTGCTTAAATGCAAGCTCATTTGTGATAAGGAATTTAGTATGTTCCCCGTACCTATCGGGGATTGGACGCCCGGAGCGATAGCCGTAATATCCCCAAACGGTATCGACCTTTCGGTATATGATGTGTATTGGGGTGCTGGTGAAACTATTAAATAACTTATAGCTATGGGATTATTATTGGGAAGCGGAAACACGAAACCGCAATATCCTTACGACCAATGGTATGGGGTGCAAGGTGATTTCAACTCACAGGACTACAAACTAAAGCGTGTGGGTAATTTGGATTTGCACCGTACATTACCCATTCAAGCGAAGCTGAAACGCTTTGTGGAAAACCCTGACGGCTCGGTTAAGTATTACCTTAACCAAAATGACAGCCGTAAAAAGGATTCGGGTGCAACGGCTTTGATTGACAGCACGGACGGTAATGTAATGCTTGAAAAGCCGGAATATTACTTCAAGTTGGAAATAGAGGGAACGAAATGGATTCGTGCCTATTCCGAATATCCGTTGCCCGGCTTTATCAAGATGGAACGAAAGACGGTAAGCCCGTGGTATGCAACGGTGGATATTACCAACTCTGTAGCCGTTTCGGGATGTTGGCTCACTTGGAATGGCGATGAAATTGCAAGGGATTCAGACGGATTTGTTATACTCAAAGCGAATGCCGCACAATTCAGAGGCGGTTCGGGTGCTGGTGATGCCGCTAAGGATGGTACTTACAACTCCATGTTGGGTATGCCTCGTACTTCCATTTCAAAGGCTGGTGTTCGTCCTCTTTGCAAGAACGGAACACACCACGGGGCGTACAGGGTGTACAATGAAATTGCTTGGTTGCAACGTGTGGAATATGCCTCATTGCACTGCCAAGATGCTTACACCGAAACGCTGACTGCTGACGGATTCCATCAAGGAGGCTTAGGGAGTGGTCCGGTTGTTAATGGTACGGAGTGGAATACATGGGGAGGTTACAAACCCTTTGTGCCTTGCGGTGTTACTGCAACGCTGGGAAACAACACGGGTAAGGTGTCCTACACCATCAAGGGATGGACTGGTGGCGATAAGGTGGTACAAGTAACCTCTTACCGTGGCTTGGAAACTCCTTATGAATACTTGTGGATGCTTGCTGATGATGTACTAATTTGGCATAAAGCGGATGTATCTATTGCCTATGTATGCGAAGACCCGACAAAATTCACCTCTCATTCAGATAGTGCTACTACCGTACCTATCGGATATGAAGCCATTACGGAGCTTCCACGAACTGAGGGCTATGTGCTTTCTATGGCTCATTCCACTAAAGGTTATTCCTTTGCCGAAAAAGTAGGAGGTTCAAGTAATAAAGGGTATTGCGATTACTATTGGACTCCCACAGGTGGTAGTACGTGGTCTGCTGTAGGCTGGTATGGTGCCCTTTTGTCTGCTCGTGCGGGTTATGGTGCGGCTGCGGGTTTCGGTTGTCTGTATGCGGTTTATCGTTCCTCGGATGCGACTGCGAGCCTTGGGTTCCGCTTGTGCCGTTTTTGACGGACTGCAAAACTCGGTGAACGGAGCAACGAAAATGGCGTTGGATTGAAAAAAATAAAAACATAACAGGGTTGTGGCGGCTGGTGCCCTTTTGTCTGCTAATGCGAATAATGGTGCGAATGCGGGTTTCGGTTATCTGAATGCGAATAATCGTTCCTCGAATGCGAATGCGAACATTGGGTTCCGCTTTTACCGTGGTTTCAACTTATAACTGTTGCTGCCACGCCCTTACCTCACAGGGACTATCGGCACGTCTGATAGTTGGTAAAATAATATGGATTAGGACGGTGCAAGTAAGTAATTGAAAGCTCTGTTTTAGAACAACGGCACAAATGGGTGTAGTAAAGACTGAATACGGGTTATGTTATACGGCTGATACCTGCTTTAATCAATACTCGGATTTTGAGGATTGCGGTTTATATGTCGGTGATACAGGAAAGATATTCATTTCCCAAGCTAAGAAAATTAAGAATGTTTATCACCTGATATATGAATGCTCCAACCTCATACGGGCGCAATATAAGGCACAGCAAGGCAAAGGAGAGCGTACCGAAATATCCAAGTTCAATGAGAACATTTTGGAGAATTTGGATAGCTTGTACTGGGACTTGCGCAATGAAACTTATACCCCCGGTGAATATCGGATTAAGGTTATATATGAGCCGAAAGAAAGGGTGATTATGATTGCCCCGTTCTTCCCGGACAGGATAGTACACCATTGCATTATCAATGTGTTGGGGCGTTACTGGACTAACTTCTTCATTGCGAATACATACGCTTGTATCAAAGGGCGTGGTATTCATAAATGTATGGAGGATGTGCATACGGCTTTAATCATAGACAGAAAAGGTACAAGGTTCTGTTTGAAGATTGACATCAAGAAGTTCTATGATAACATAGACCACGCAGCATTGAAAAGGATAATCCGCTACACTATAGCGGATGAACAACTGTTAAGGCTGTTGGATAAGATAATAGATAGTAACGGTAAAGACAAGGGGCTGCCAATAGGCAATTTCACAAGTCAATATTTGGCTAATCTCTATTTAGCATATTTCGACCATTGGGTTAAAGAAGAACTGGCTAAGATAGTGATGAAGCGTTTTGGGGTGAAAATCTACTACTATCGCTATATGGATGATATGGTGATACTATGCGCTGACAAAGAGGCACTGCATTTCGTACTCGACATGATGGGGCTTTACTTGGGTGGCGAATTGAAAGTAGAGATTAAAAGCAACTGGCAGATATTCCCGGTTGATGCTCGTAGCATTGATTATGTGGGATTCAAACAAAACCATTACGGCATATTGCTAAGAAGCGGTATTCTGAAAAGGTTTTATAAGAAATTCCACCGCACCATCAATAAATACGAAATCAAAGATGAAACGGATATTAAACACTTCTTCCCATCTGAATATGGCTGGATAATCAGATGCTCGGAGGAACACAGTAAATTCATTTTTAATAATTGTTTGAACGATGGAAGCAAATGTTTTGACTACAGGGCTGCTGGCTAAGACTAAGCCGGAGGTGATAGATTCTCTTAATAACGGGCAGGGAACGTTCCTTTATAACCATAACATCAAAGAGGTTAAGGTTATTGCAGACAAAGAGGGTGGCATTGAGATTACGACTGATGCGGAACGTGCCACAGGCACGATGTTCCAATATGACAGCGTGAGGGTGGAATATCCAAAAACGGCTGATAATATTTTCAGCACGTTGCTTACTGCAAGATACCCGGCTAAGACAGAAAGTAAGCTGGTAAACGAATATCAGTCTGCCATGCTGGGATTGCTTGCCGAAAGTGCGAAATCCCCCTATGAGAACTTTTTGAAAGACCGTTTGGCTATCCGTGAAATGGTGGATGCCGATTGTGAAACCTATAATATACCGATGGACTTATGAACGAGGTAATGGACTTTGAGGAAACCGAATCCTTGAATGAAGATATTTTCGATTGTGAATACACCTCAGTAGATGCCGTGATTAATGAGGTCACGGTGTTTACGGGATGTAAGGAAAGACAGACAGAGAACGGAACGAGAACACTAATCGCCTATGGCGAGGGTATCGGTGCATCCGCTTTCTATACTGATAGTAAGAAGTTGAAAGATGTTGTTTTAGACCCGAAGCGCAAATATCCATTTCGTGCCGTAATCAAAGTGGTACGCTATGGAACGATGTACGGGTTTAAGTTCTTTCCACCGAATACTCCAATCACGCAGGAGGATAGGGATAACTTTGAGTATTACAAGCGAAACAAGTATAAGAAAAACCGATGATGGAAGAAAGTTTGAAAGTAGCACAAGGCATAAGCGATTTTGGCTTTATGGTGATAGTGTGCGCTGTGTTTCTCTGTTTGGCGGCTGCACTTATGGTAGCTTGTTTCAAGTGGTTCAAGTCTATCATTAACGACATGATTAAAAGCAATCAGTCTATGGTAGCCGAACTTCTGACGGAAACCAAAACCCAAAATGATATGCTCACTGACATTGCAGAGGGGTTAAGACCCGAAACGCAGTTGCGGATAAAAAACATATCAAGCATTTACTTTGACCTTGCCGTTGAGAGGGTTTGCCGTATAATAAAGAAAGTGCGTGAAGAAAACCACATCGCAGACCGTGAAGCCACGAAAGCGAAAGTACACACCTTGATTATGAATATGCACGAGGACAGAAACAGCCGATTTGATGCATATTCGTATCGAGGGAAACGATTGTCAAGCTACACTTCGCCCGAATGGATTGAATGGGTAGAGCAATGTGTGTTGTCAGAGGTTTATGCGGAAACGGTGAACAATGGCAGAGCTTATACCAATGTACAAATGGTATATGACAGAATTAAAATAGATTTTTACCATAAATTGAATCAAGAATGAAGATACTTATAGACAATGGGCATGGAGAAAATACACCGGGTAAACGCAGCCCGGATGGAACTTTCAGGGAGTATGCCTATACAAGAGAAATTGCGGATGAAGTCGTGCGTGAACTGGCTAAACGTGGCTATGTAGCGGAACGCATTGTTAAGGAGAACTTGGACGTGCCTTTGGCTGAACGTGCAAGGCGTGTGAACGAGATTTGCGCCCGATATGGAGCTAATAACGTGTTGCTTGTTTCCATCCACTGCAATGCTGCCGGGAATGGCGAATGGATGAATGCCCGTGGATGGTCTGCCTATACCACTAAGGGCAAAACGAAAGCTGACGAACTGGCAAACCGAATGTATGATGCTGCCGCTTGCTTTATTACCGGGCAAAAGATTAGGCGTGACTATTCGGATGGCGACCCGGATTGGGAGGAAAATTTTTACATCCTTTCCAAGACGAAATGCCCGGCTGTATTGACGGAAAATTTCTTCATGGATAACAAGGAAGATATTGCTTACCTTACATCTATGGAGGGGAAACAAAACATTGTGAACACCCACGTAGAGGGTATAATCCAATACATCAAGGAATATGAGAAATAAAGCGTTTTTGATATTAATCGCCCTCTGTGGGCTTTTGATGGCGGCTACCTTTGGGCTATGGGCTTATTGTTCCAAGTTGAAATCAGAAAAGGAAAGATTGGATGGCAACCAAACCGCCTTGTTGGAGAAAATAAAATTTTACCAAACAGAATCCGGAAAATCCGCTGCTTCTGTACAGGCATTGACTTTATCCAAGTCTGAGGTGGAAAAGCATTGTGCCGACTTGACGAATACCGTTAAGGAACTTGACTTGAAAGTAAAGAGGTTACAAGCGGCTTCCACGAATGCAACAAAAACGGAGGTGGAGGTACAAACCATAGTTAAGGATAGCATTATATACCGTGATACATCCTATCTTAAAGTCCAAGCAATACGATGGAAAGACCCGTGGATAAATGTTGATGGCTTAATCATGCCCGATAAGAAACTGGATTTACGCATACAATCTGTAGATACCCTATTTCAAGTAGTGCATAGAGTGCCTAAGCAATGGTTGTTTTTCCGATGGGGAACAAAGGCTATTAGGCAAGAAGTTGTAAGTAGCAATCCCCATACCAAAATAGTGTATTCGGAATATATAGAATTGAAGAAACGGAAAAAGAAATGATTAGGTGTTAGTAATAGAGTAGAACTTTTGTTCTGAGCCGGGTTCGCTGTGAAGTGCGCCCGGTTTTTCTTTGTCCTTTGAAATAAAAGTCATATCTTTGCAGTACCGATTCTGAAAATCGGTGTTGCATTGTACCCCTGTATTCTTCTTTTGGAGAGGCAGGGGTATTCAACAAAAATGCAAAAGTTCTACTATAGTTCTACGAAAAATT
>OHYW01000326.1_pt1 | contig 13010 bp, 10 predicted proteins | sample 1580441 | NCBI WGS metagenome assembly OHYW01 (sample SAMEA3882508, study PRJEB24775) | human gut metagenome | biome: human-associated habitat; feature: intestine environment; material: feces | place: Netherlands | collected 2009/2010
GAGCTGGCTGAAGAAGTAATTAACTCCCCCAGTCGCCTGCGGCGACAGCCCCCTCGAGGAGGGGGCCTTATAGCCTCCCTCTTTGAGGGAGGTGGCACGGCAAAGCCGTGACGGAAGGAGTTCCATGCAGAACTATCTACTGACCCTTGCCTACGACGGAACCAACTACTGCGGCTTTCAGGTGCAGCCCAACGGGCGGAGCGTGGCCCAGACCTTTCAGGATGGGCTGGAAGCGGTGCTCCACAGCCGCCCCGATATCAAGGGGTGCAGCCGCACCGATGCCGGGGTCCACGCGCTGGGCTTTGCGCTGAACTTCCACGCGGAGACCCGCATCCCCCCCGAAAAGCTGCCGTTGGCCATCAACCAGCACCTGCCCCCGGATATCCGGGTGCTGTGCGCCCGGGTGGTGCCGGAGGAGTTCCACGCCCGCTATGCCGCCCATACCAAGACCTACCTGTACCGCATCCACAACCACCCCATCGATTCGCCTTTTGATGAAAAATATTACACCCGGGTGCCTCGGCGGCTGGATGTGGATGCCATGCAGAGGGCGGCGGAACAGTTTGTGGGAAAGCACGATTTTCTGGCCCTGTGCGCGGCGGGTTCCTCTGCTGCTGCCCACGGAGATACCGTGCGCACCATCACTGACTGCCATGTGACCCGGAAGGGCGACGAGGTGGACATTGAGGTGACGGCGGACGGCTACCTCTATAACATGGTGCGCATTCTGGCAGGCACCCTGTGTGAGGTGGGCGCGGGCCGGATGCAGCCCGATGCCATCCCCGGCATCCTTGCCAGCCGGGACCGCAGCCAGGCCGGGCCGACGCTGCCCGCGAAGGGGCTATTTTTGGAGAAGGTGGACTACGACCTATGAGAAAAAATCGCAACCGTCCGGAGAGTGACGAGCCGCTTTCGGAAGGGCGGGTCGAATATCTGGAAGCTGCCCGCCAGCGTGTGCGGAACCGGCGCATCCGCCGCACGGCGGTGCTGCTGGTGCTGCTGACGGCGGTGGTGCTGTTTGCCACCGGCATCGCGGGCAGCTCGGTGGCGGCCCTGAAGGACCTGACCGATACGGCCCGCATTGCCCTGCTGCCCGGCTCCGGCTGGCCCCAGCAGACCGGTGTGGCCGAGCTGGAGCAGATGGCCCCCCTGACCGGCAGCTTTGTGGAGCTGGGGGACGAGGGCTGTGTGGTCTGGTCGCGCACCGGCAAAAAGCTGAACAGCATCCAGAGCGGCTATGCCCGCCCGGCGCTGGCCGCGGGCAAGACCCGCTTTGTCCTCTACAACCGCTCCGGAAACGAGCTGCGGGTGGAGAGCCGCACCCAGAACCTCTACACCAAGCAGCTGGAAAACAGCATTTTCCTCTGCGCCATGTCGGACAACGGCACGCTGGCTGTGGTCACTGAGGACCAGACCAGCATGGCAAAGCTGCTGGTATACAGCCCCTCCATGGAACAGCAGCTCAGCTGGAGCATGACCTCCAACGACGGCACCCCCCTGCGGATGGCCTTTTCCCCCGACAGCCGGAAGCTGGCGGCGGCAGCCGTCACCGTCAGCGGGGGACAGGTAATGACCAACCTCTACCTCATCAATCTGGCATCGGGCGATCCTGTCAGTCTGGTGAATCAGGGCGGTGTGCCCCAGTGGCTGGGGTGGACCTCTGCTTCCACGATCCTGGCTGTCTACGATACCAGGGCCGTGCTCTACAATGCGGGCGGCGGCGAGCGTGTGGTCTATGATTTTGCGGGCACGGAGCTGAAGGATGTTTCGGTGGACGCGGCAGGCAATGTGGCCCTGCTGCTGGCATCGGGGCAGGTCTCTCAGGCTGTGACGCTGGACAAAAACCTGAATGTCCAGTTCAGCGCTGCTGTCTCGGCGGCAAATTCCATTGTCCGGGCGGGGAACCTGTTCTATCTGCTGGCCGATAACGCCGTGGAGTGCTTTGATGCATCTGGCACCCAGCAGTGGAGCCAGAACCTTGACACCAGCCCGCAGGCATTGCTGGCCAACAGCAAGGATCTGCTGCTGTTCAGCGGCAACACGGTGCAGAAGTTGGAAGCACCCGCTGAATAGCCCTCTCCGTCAATGCTTGCGCATTGCCACCTCTCCCAAAGGGAGAGGCAATTGCGGCTTTGAGGAAAAAGAGTGCAATTTATTTTGTGGCTTCCCCTGTCAGAAGCGTTGGCTCCCCCTTTGGGGGAGCTGGCACGACGGCAGTCGTGACTGAGAGGGTGAGCCAGTTCGGAATAAGGTTAAACGTATGTTCAAGAATCCGTCATTTATTTTTGATATCCTATGTACGGTGGTCTGGCTGGTGCTGGCCGTCCGGTATGCCCGCAAAGGCTTTCTGGCCTCGGTGGTGCAGCTGACGGGCAGCCTCATCAGCCTGTTCGGTGCCAGAGCCTTTTCAGGCTGGGCAGCCGGGCAGGTGTTCGAGCGCTTCCTCGCCGGAAGCTTCCGGGACCAGATCGCTGCCAATATCGCCGCCGGGGGAGCCGTCAGTCTGGATGGCATTGCCCAGCGGTACGCGGGCTTTCTGCCCGAGGCGTTCCGGGCATCCATCGTGGATGCCTGCGAGCGCTCCATCTCTGCCGTCCTCAATGACAACGCCGTTGTGCTGGCGGATACCATCGTCCAGAAGGTGCTGGCTCCGCTGCTGACCCCGGTGATCTCGCTGGTGCTGTTCTTTGTGGCGTTTGCCCTGCTGCGGATGCTGGTCAGCCTGCTGGTCACGGTGCTGGGGCTGGTGAACAAGCTGCCCGTGATCGGTGCAGTGAATCACTGGCTGGGCTGGGGCGTGGGCGGCATTGCCAGCCTTGTGGACATCTATCTGGTGCTCTGCGTGGTCTGGGCGCTCATTGTGATCACCGGCGGCAACCTCACCATGCTCAACGACACGGTGATGAGCGGCAGCCTTTACTATAAAGTATTCAATGTGTTCAACCCGTTTGTCTGAGCGGGGAGGGAAAAGGAGGAACAATGGTCTGCATTCGATGCCAGAAGCGGCCTGCCATTATTTTTGTCCAGCGGATGGAAAATGGCCAGATGAAAAACGAGGGGTACTGCCTGCACTGTGCCCGGGAGATGCACATCAAACCGGTCGATGATCTGATGAAGCAGTTTGGCATGTCTGATGAGGACATGGATGCCATGGAAGACCGGATGGAAAACATGATGCAGGAGATGGGGGACATGAGCAACATGAACCCCTTCTCCATGATGATGGGCATGGGCCAGCCGGACCAGAGCGAGGAGGACGGCGACCTTGTGCCCGGCTCCAGCGCCACCTTCCCGCTGGGGGTGAACGGCGGTGCCCAGAACGGCAAAAACGAAAAGAAGGCGGGCAAAAACGACAAAAAGCCGCCCCGCCGCAAGTTTTTGGATACCTACTGCGAGAACCTGACCCGCAAAGCCCGGGAGGGGAAGCTGGATGATATCATCGGCCGCGACCGGGAGATCTACCGCACCATCCAGATCCTGAGCCGCCGCCAGAAGAACAACCCCTGCCTCATTGGTGAGGCGGGCGTTGGCAAGACCGCCATTGCCGAGGGCATTGCGGAGCGCATTGCCAAGGGGCAGGTACCGGCAGGGCTGCAGGATAAGGAGATCTTCCTGCTCGACCTGACCAGCCTTGTGGCAGGCACCCAGTTCCGCGGCCAGTTCGAGCAGCGGGTCAAGGGCCTGCTGAGCGAGGTCAAGGCGGCGGGCAATGTCATCCTGTTCATTGACGAGATCCACACCATTACCTCTGCCGGTGAGAGCGAGGGTGCCATGAATGCGGGCAACATCCTGAAGCCCGCCCTCTCCCGCGGCGAGATCCAGGTCATCGGTGCCACCACCTTCAACGAGTACCGCAAGTATATCGAGAAGGACCAGGCGCTGGAGCGCCGGTTCCAGCCCGTGCGGGTGGAGGAACCCAGCGTTGCTGATACGCTGGCCGTGATGGGCGGCATCAAGCATTACTACGAGGAGCACCACCATGTGCAGGTGCCCGCCGATGTGCTGAACGCCACCGTGACCCTGAGCGAGCGGTATATCACCGACCGCTACCTGCCCGACAAGGCCATCGACCTGCTGGACGAGGCATGTGCCTGCTGCAATCTGGCCCACCCGGTCATCTCCGAGTACCTGACCATGCAGAAGGAGCTGGAGGCCCTCAAGCAGGAAGAGGCCGACATGGAAAACGCCGATGTGAACGAGCCCATCGATTACGAGCGTGTGGCAGAGCGCAAGACCCGGATGGCACAGCTGGAGCGGGAATTGCCCGCCAAGCAGGCCGCGGCCGGGGAGATCCAGGTGACCATGGACGATGTGGCCAAGGTCATTGAGCTGTGGACGGGCATCCCGGCGGTGAAGATCCGGGAGACCGAGTATGCAAAGCTCGCCAGCCTTGAGACCGAGCTGAAAAAGAAGATCATCGGTCAGGACGATGCCGTGCATCTGGTGGCGCAGGCGGTCAAGCGCAGCCGCGCCGACCTTTCGGGCCGCCGCCGTCCGGCCAGCTTCATCTTTGTGGGCCCCACCGGCGTGGGCAAAACGGAGCTGGTGAAGCAGCTGGCAAACCAGCTCTTTGACGGCCCCGACCCGCTGATCCGGCTGGATATGAGCGAGTATATGGAGAAGTACGCGGTGTCCCGCATGATCGGTTCTCCTCCGGGCTATGTGGGCTACGAGGAGGCGGGTCAGCTGACCGAAAAGGTCCGCCGCCGCCCGTACAGCGTGGTGCTGTTCGATGAGATCGAAAAGGCCCACCCCGATGTGATGAATATCCTACTGCAGATCCTGGACGAGGGCAAGATCAACGATGCCCAGGGCCGCACCGTGGATTTCTCCAACACCGTCATCTGCATGACCTCCAATGCGGGCAGCAGCGACCAGACCACCGCAAGTCTGGGCTTCAACCGCAGCGAGGAGGAGCGGAACGAGGAGAAGAGCCGCAAGGCACTGAGCCAGTTCCTCCGCCCGGAGTTTTTGGGCCGCGTGGATGAGGTCATCACCTTCAAGCCGCTGAGCGAGGAGACCCTGCAGGGCATTGCCGCCCTGATGCTGGACGAGTACAAGCCCAGCATGGAGGCCAAGGGCATTGCCTACAGCTATACCCCGGCGGCACTGGCAGCGCTGGTGCACAAGAGCCAGGGCGGCAAGTTTGGTGCCCGCGACCTGCGCCGGACCATCCGCAAGGCTGTGGAGGACCCCGCCGCTGAAAAGATCATCGACGGTACCCTTGTTTCCGGCTCCACCCTGACCGTGGATGCTGAGAACGATGAGATCGTGCTGAAATAAAGAGCAAACAAAAAGCCGCTGCACAGCGTAACAACTGTGCAGCGGCTTTTGTAGTGTATAAAACCTCTCAGCCGCCTGCGGCGGCAGCTCCCCTGATAGGGGAGCCAAGCCCTGTGGGAGAGGTTACTCCACGCTGACCGGCTCCTCCGGCTTGTTGGTGGTACGGGCGCTCGTGCGGCCCTCGGGGATGATCTCGCCTGCGGCAGTCAGGCTGAGCTTGGCCAGGGTCGGGCCGACCAGCTCGTACACCAGCACCGAGAAGAGCACCACGTTGCGCACCATGTGGCCGTCGGAAAGCTCGGCAGCCTCGGCGGCCATGCCCAGCGCCACACCGGCCTGCGGCAGCAGGGTGATGCCCAGATACTTCTGGATCTTCTCGCTGCAGCGGGTGGCCTTGCAGCTGACATAGGAGCCGGAGATCTTGCCCAGAGAGCGGGAAGCGATATAGACGGCACCAATGAGCAGGACCATGGGGTTTGCGAGGATGTTCAGGTCCAGCTCCGCGCCGGACAGCACGAAGAACAGGATGTTCACCGGGCTTACCCAGCGGTCCAGGCGGTCCATCAGCTCATCGGAAGTGGGGCAGATGTTGCAGAACACGGTGCCGGTCATCATACAGACCAGCAGCAGCGAGAAGCTGCAGTGGATGGGGCCGACCTCAAAGCTGACCATGGAAAGGCCTACCGTCAGCAGCACAAAGGCCACCGAAAGGCTCATGCGCTTGGAGCGGGAGTGGAAGTAGATCTCCAGCTGGTTGAGCAGCAAACCGGCCAGCGCGCCCAGACCCAGGCTGAGTACGATCTCCACCAGAGGCTCCAGAAGGATGCTGATGGGGTCGATGCGGCCCTGCTCCAGTGCGTTTGCGATGCCGAAAGAGGCCGAGAAGAGCACCAGACCCACGGCATCATCAATGGCGACCACCATCAGCAGCAGGCGGGTCAGGGGGCCGCTTGCCTTGTACTGCTTGACCACCATCAGGGTGGCGGCAGGGGCTGTGGCAGAGGCGATGGCACCCAGCGTGATGGCCGATGCCATTGAGATGACATCCGGCCGGGCAAAGTGCAGGGCCACCAGAGCGATATCCACCAGAACGGTGGTGATAACGGCCTGCAGGATGCCCACAGTGATCGCCTGCCTGCCCATGCTCTCCAACACGCTGAGCCGGAACTCGTTGCCGATGACAAAGGCGATGAAGCCCAGTGCCACCTGTGTGATGATGCCGTAGCTCTCGACCTGTGCAAGGCTCCCGAAGCCAAAGCCCCAGCCGCTCAGGCCCAGCCGACCCAGAAAGAAGGGGCCCAGCAGAAGCCCCGCCACCAGATAAGAGGTGACAGCCGGCAGACGGACCGCTTTCGCTGCACGGGATGCCAACAGGCCTGCAATGAGCGAAAGAGACATGCAAATGAGCAATTGCTCCATAAAATAAGATCCTCCTCAGGAATTAAGATACGTTAAAAAGTATATCTTATCTGAGGAGGAAAAGCAACATTTGTTAATTGAATTTAAAAATCTTCTGTGCAAGGCGGTAACCGCCCAGCACGAGTTTGTCGCCCTTGGGAATCTTCAGGTTGGTCACGCCGCCAAAGCCGTAGCGGATGGAGCGGTAGACCCCGGCACTGGTGTGTGCCTTGAGGTAGGCCCACAGTTCGTTCTCCTTCTGCTTTGCGGCGGCACTGCCGTCCAGCAGCAGGAAGATGTCGCTGATGGCCATCATCATGGAGAGGTAGTGCAGCATATAGCTGCGCAGCTTCTTCTGGCCCTTGAGGGCATCCAGATCCTGGCAGTCGATCATGTGGCGGGTCACCCGCAGCTGCTGATCCACCCGCTTGACCATCACACTCTCGTTCACGCTCTGGTCGGCCCGGCCGATGAAGTAGCGGTACAGGTCCAGATCCATATAATACATGCTCTTGACAAAGGGCAGGGGCTGGTAGACAAAGATGTTGTCCACATAGAAGGTGTGCTTGGGCAGCACCATACCGCAGTCCCGCAGCACCTGCGTGCGGTACATCACCGAGTGCATCAGCAGGTTCTGGTCGGGCCGGAAGTGGCCGACATGCGTCCAGCTGAACAGCCGGTTCTGGGGGAACACGTTGGTGTAGCGCACGGTGTGGCTGGTGTTGTCCTCCACATGCTCGTAGACATAGTTGCAGATCATCAGGTCAGGCGCGGTGCCCCGGGCAGTCAGCGTGTTCAGCTTGGCCAGCACGGTCCTGAGGGCTGCTTCGTCCAGCCAGTCGTCGCTGTCCACTACCTTGTAATACAGGCCGGTGGCGTTGCGGATGCCCTGATTCACGCCCTCGCCGTGGCCGCCGTTCTCCTGATGGATGGCCTTGACGATGGTGGGATATTTGGCAGCGTACTCGTCGCAGATGGCGGGGGTGTCATCCTTGGTGGAACCATCGTCTACCAGGATGATCTCGGCCTGCTCCCCGGCGGAGAGCAGGGTCTCGATGCAGTGGCGCATATATGCCGCCGAGTTGTAGCACGGGACGGCGAAGGTGATCAATTTCTGAGCCATACAAAATACTCCTTTGCTCTTTTCCGGCAGATGCACAAGGCAGGGGCCGGGATGGAGATATGTACCCATATTATAGCATTTTTGTGCAGGAAATGCTATCGAACGTGGGAAATGTCAGAGATGTTTTACAATTATCCGGGGAGTTGTGGTATACTGGTTGGGTTATAAACCTCTCAGGCTGCTTTGCGTCCAGTTTCCCTAGTAGGGGAGCCAAGACTTGCCTCTCCTACCAGGAGAGGTGGCATTGCGAAGCAATGACGGAGAGGTTTTGTATGGATAGGAGGAACCATGGAAAGTCCGCATAGTATTCTGAAAAAAGTCTTTGGCTACGACAGCTTCCGCCCGGGGCAGGAGGAGATCGTCTCCCGCCTGCTGGCCGGGCAGGATGTGCTGGCCGTGATGCCCACAGGTGCGGGCAAGTCCATCTGCTATCAGGTGCCGGCCCTGCTGCTGCCGGGCATCACGCTGGTGGTGTCGCCGCTGGTGAGCCTGATGAAGGATCAGGTGGGGGCGCTGGTACAGGCCGGTGTGGCGGCAGCTTTCCTGAACAACAGCCTGACGGACAACCAGAAGGCTCTGATGCTCCGCCGCGCCCGGGAGGGGTGGTATAAGATCATCTATGTGGCTCCGGAGCGGCTGGAGATGCCGGGTTTCCAGCGGTTTGCGCAGGAGCGGGAGATCAGCATGGTCACGGTGGACGAGGCCCACTGCATCAGTCAGTGGGGGCAGGACTTCCGCCCCAGCTACCTGCGCATCAAGGCGTTTGTGGACAGCCTGCCCAAGCGCCCGGTGGTGGGAGCCTTTACGGCCACCGCCACGGCCCATGTGCGGGAGGACATCCGCACCCATCTGGAACTCCACACCCCCTACGAGGTAACCACCAGCTTCGACCGGCCCAACCTTTACTTTGCCACCCAGCGGGCCCTGCCCAGCGAAAAGCCCCGCCGCCTGCTGGAACTGGTGCTGCAGGAGGGCAATAACGCCGGTATCGTCTATTGCAGCACCACAAAACAGGTGGATGAGACTGCCCGCCTGCTGCAGAGCCGGGGAATCCGGGCGGCAGCCTACCACGCCAAACTGGATGCGGACACCCGGCGGCAGAATCAAGACGATTTCCTCTATGACCGGGTGCAGATCATGGTGGCGACCAATGCCTTCGGCATGGGCATCGATAAGCCAAACGTCCGGTTCGTCATCCATTATAATATGCCCAAGGATCTGGAGAGCTATTATCAGGAGGCGGGCCGCGCGGGCCGTGACGGGGAGCCAGCCCGCTGCACCCTGCTCTATTCCGGCACCGATGTGCGCACCATCCGGTTCTTCATCGACAAGGAGATGGAGGCTGACAACGGCCTGCCTGCGGATGTCAAGGCCGAAGCGGCACGCAAGGCAGAGGAGCGGCTTAAGTACATGACCTTCTACTCCACCACGCCGCGCTGCCTGCGGGGGTATCTGCTGAGCTACTTCGGCGAGGCCGCACCCCAGAAGTGCGAGAACTGTTCCAACTGTCTGCTGGCAGCACAGGCTGCCGAACAGGTGGAGGAGCAGGCGGCACAGGCCCGCCAGCGCGCCGCGGCCAGTGCAAAGCGGCCCGCCGCCATGCCGACGAAGATGCCCTCAGCGAAGCGGATGAGAAGCTGCTGGCTGCCCTCTATGCCCTGCGTAAGCGGCTGGCCGCAAAGCAGAAGCTCCCCGCCTATATGGTGTTCAACGATTCCACCCTCCGCCAGATGGCGCTGAAAAAGCCCCTGAGCGTGGAGGAACTGCTCAATATCCCCGGTGTGGGCGAGAAAAAGGCCGCCCGCTATGGCCAGGAGTTCCTGGGTGCCATCGAGGATATGGTTTCATCCCGTTAAATGACAAAGCGCCCGATTTTCCACTCGCTCTGCGTAGAGTGTGGAAAATCGGGCGTTGTTTTATTGCATGAAAGTGTATTGCTATGCCAAGGGCTCCCCTACTTGGGAAGCTGGCGCGCGTCAGCGCGACTGAGAGGTTTACATCGTGTGTGTGGCAAACACCTGTTCGTCCTCCCACCAGACGGGGGCCTTTGCAGCAAGGCTCTTGGGCACATCCAGAAGCCGCTGGTTGGAGCTGCCCCGGAAGCGCAGGGAGATATCGTGCTGGGCTTCCACAAAGCGGCCATCCACCAGAACATCCAGCAGGCTCAGCAGCTCATCGGTGACCTCACAGCGGGCGGGGCAGGGAACACTGCCGGTCAGCTGCTCCCAGGTGTAGCCGGAATAGCACCAGACGCTCTTATTCGGGTATAACGCCCTGAAGTTGCGGACGAAGGGCAGCAGTTCCCGCTGATTCTCCGGCTCAAAAGGCTCACCGCCCAGCAGGGAGATGCCTGCAATATAGTCGGGCTGGCAGGATGCAAAGATCTCGTTGCGCACAGCCTTGTCGAAAGGCTGACCGTACCCGAAATCCCATGCCACTTCGTTGAAGCAGCCCGGGCAGTGGTGCCTGCAGCCCGAAACAAAGATGCTGGTGCGCACCCCCGGCCCATTGGCAATGTCGTAATACTTAATTGTTGCGTAATTCATCACAGATGCAGCACCCGATCCTTGATCTCCTGTGTCCGGCCCTGGTTCCAGAACTGGGTGCCGATATAACCGCAGGTGCGGCGGGCAACGTTCAGCTTGTTCTGGTCACGGTTGCCGCACTTGGGGCACTCCCACACCAACTTGCCGTCATCCTCAACGATCTTGATCTCTCCGTCGTAGCCGCAGCACTGGCAGTAATCGGACTTGGTGTTCAGTTCGGCGTACATGATGTTATCATAGATGAACTGCAGCACGCTTATCACGGCCTCCAGATTGTCCTGCATGTTGGGCACTTCCACATAGCTGATGGCACCGCCCGGGGACAGCTTCTGGAACTCGCTCTCAAACTTGAGCTTGGTGAAGGCATCAATGGGCTCCGAAACATGGACGTGGTAGCTGTTGGTGATATAGTTCTTATCGGTGATGCCGGGCACGATGCCGAACCGCTTCTGCAGGCACTTGGCAAACTTGTAGGTGGTGGATTCCAGCGGGGTGCCGTAGAGAGAGTAATCCATGTTCTCGGCCTTCTTCCACTCGGTGCACTTGTCGTTCATGTGCTGCATCACGCTCAGGGCAAAAGGCTTGGCACCGGCATCGGTGTGGCTCTTGCCGGTCATATACTTCACGCACTCATACAGACCGGCGTAGCCCAGGCTGATGGTGGAGTAGCCGCCAAAGAGCAGCTTGTCGATCTTCTCGCCCTTCTTCAGGCGGGCCAGTGCGCCGTACTGCCACAGAATGGGAGCGGCATCGCTGGGGGTGCCCATCAGGCGCTGATGGCGGGCCTGCAGTGCCTTGTGGCAGAGAGCCAGGCGCTCGTCAAAGATCTTCCAGAACTTCTCGAAGTTGCCGCCGGAGGAAAGGGCTACATCCACCAGATTGATGGTGACAACACCCTGATTGAAGCGGCCGTAGTATTTGGGCTTGCCGGTCTCGGGGTCCACATAGGGGGTCAGGAAGCTGCGGCAGCCCATGCAGGTGTAGCAATGGCCCTCGCCGTTTTTGTCCACCTTGAGTTCGAGCATCTTCTTCTCAGAGATGTAGTCGGGCACCATCCGCTTGGCAGTGCACTTGGCAGCCAATTCGGTCAGGTAATAATAAGGAGTGCCGGGGCGGATGTTGTCCTCTTCCAGCACATAGATCAGCTTGGGGAAGGCGGGGGTGATCCAGACACCGGCCTCGTTCTTCACGCCCTGATAGCGCTGACGGATGGTCTCTTCGATGATGATGGCAAGGTCGGCCTTTTCCTGTGCGTTGCGGGCTTCTCCCAGATACATGAACACGGTGATGAAGGGAGCCTGACCGTTGGTGGTCATCAGGGTCACGACCTGATACTGGATGGTCTGGACACCGCGGTTGATCTCGTTGCGCAGGCGGCGCTCAACGATCTCCTTCTTGCGCTCCGGGGTAACGTCCAGCCCTTCCATCTCCGCTTCGACCTCAGCGGCGATCTTCTTGCGGGAGACATCCACAAAGGGAGCCAGATGGGTCAGACTGATGCTCTGGCCGCCGTACTGGTTGGATGCCACCTGCGCAATGATCTGGGTGGCAATGTTGCAGGCGGTAGAAAAGCTGTGGGGCTTTTCAATATAGGTGCCGGAGATCACGGTGCCGTTCTGCAGCATATCCTCCAGGTTGACCAGGTCGCAGTTGTGCATGTGCTGCGCAAAGTAGTCGGAATCGTGGAAGTGGATCAGGCCCTCGTTGTGTGCCTTGACGATCTCCGGGTCCAGCAGAAGGCGAGCAGTCAGGTCTTTGGAGATCTCACCAGCCATATAGTCACGCTGGACGCTGTTCACGGTGGGGTTCTTGTTGGCGTTCTCCTGCTTGACTTCCTCGTTCTGGCACTCGATCAGGCTGAGGATGCGCTCGTCGGTGGTGTTGGTCTGGCGCTTCAGACTCTGCACATAACGGTAGGTGATATAATGGCGGGCTACATCGTGGGCCTGAATGTCCATCAGCTTGTTCTCCACCATGTCCTGGATCTCTTCCACGCTCACGGCACGGTTCAGCGCCTGGCACTGCTCTGTGACATCGTTGGCGATGGACAGAATCTGCTCCTGGGTCAGGCTGCTCTTGCGGCTGACCGAATCGCTGGCCTTGGTGACCGCAGTAATGATCTTGGTGATATCAAATGGAACTTCCGAACCGTTGCGCTTGATGATCTTCATAGTGTTCCTCCGTCGTTCTATCTGTGTACAGTTCAAACGGGTGCCTCTTGCGAAAGAGGCACCCGCAAAGCAGTCTTGGGATGCGTTCGATTGATGTGATTCTATGATATCACTATTTAGTGATATGTCAATGGAGAAACCACTACATTTTGTGTTTTGGCGGTTTCGCCAAAATTGAGCCGAGAATCTTGGAGCAAAATTTGAGGCCAAAGCTCTTGACAAACTGTGCAAGGAAAGTGTTTGCATTCCGGGGCGTAATATCCACGGCGGTGTATACTTCTCTGGAAGTTTGGATAGAACAATACCTTATTATATAGAGAAAAATGACCCCTGAGGCCACCGCAGCTTCCACGTCAAGGAACGTGTAAATTGCAGTTAAAAAACTAGTCAAAAAGTCAAAGACGCAAAAAGAAACGAAAAAAGTGAAAAAAGGGGTTGCCAAACGTGTCGGGATATGGTATTATACTTGAGCGCCAAGGGCCGCCGGAA
>OHYW01000329.1_pt1 | contig 12983 bp, 11 predicted proteins | sample 1580441 | NCBI WGS metagenome assembly OHYW01 (sample SAMEA3882508, study PRJEB24775) | human gut metagenome | biome: human-associated habitat; feature: intestine environment; material: feces | place: Netherlands | collected 2009/2010
TTGTGTTCGATACTCCGGCATTTCAGCACGACGTTTCATTTCAAATGGCTCCGGTACATCCCCCGGTTTCACCACAGACGACAGTTTCTTTACCGGTTCTTCTTTTCCAAAAGGTACTGTCTGGATCATTTCTCTTGTAGTAAGCGCCTTATGAACTGTCTCATAAACGGCATCGTAAACTTCCGTTCCTCTGGCAAACCGTACTTCCATCTTACTTGGATGTACATTTACGTCCAAATCATTTCCCTCCATCTGAATATGAAGCGAAACAAACGGAAACTTATGTTGCATAAGAAACCCCTTATAGGCATCCTCGATTCCCTTTGCAATGATCCTGTTTTTTACAAAACGTCCGTTAATATAATAATTCTCAAAGGTACGGTTACCTCTGGAAATCTCCGGTTTTCCCACAAAACCCTCAATCTTCATGAAATCATTCTCGTAGGATACTTCAAGAAGTGCTTTGGTAATATCTCTTCCATATATATTATAGATCACATCTTTTACATTGTAATTTCCGGAAGTATGAAGCTTCACCTGTTTATTCTGGATATATTTAAAAGAAATCTCAGGATGGGACAATGCCAGCTGCTCCATCAAAGTGCTGACATAATTTCCCTCCGTAGTATCTGATTTCAGGAACTTGCTTCTTGCAGGTGTATTATAAAAAAGGTTTCTCACCAGGAAAGTAGTTCCTTCCGGAGCCCCCATATCCTCTAAAGACTCCTGTACACCACCATTGATCACATAGCGGACTCCGCTTAATGCAGATGGGGTTTTTGTGATCAGTTCCACCTGTGCAACAGCGGCAATACTGGACAAAGCCTCACCGCGAAATCCAAGAGACGCAATGTGTTCCAGATCCTCAACCTTCTCAATCTTACTGGTGGCATGACGCAAAAATGCCAGGGGTACCTGATCTCTTTCCATACCCCCGCCATTATCTGTGATACGTATCATCTTTTTGCCGCCGTCTGTGATCTCCACTGTTACTGCAGTTGCTCCTGCATCAATTGCATTCTCCACAAGCTCCTTCACAATGGAGGACGGACGTTCCACTACCTCACCGGCAGCGATCTTATCTATGGTCTGCTGGTCTAATACTGCAATTTTTCTCAACTTTTATCACCATCTGTTCTTAATTTTGTTCTGCAGGTTATAGAGAATATTCAAAGCTTCCATTGGTGTCAGATTTCCGATCTCCAGGTTTTTGATCTCTTCAATGATATCATTGTCCTGTACCGTGTCAAACAGTGACATCTGTGCCATATCTAACTGATCATAGGTGATCTTCTGCTTTTTCTTTGGAGCAGTCAGATCTTTTACAGCTGCAGTGATATCTGCATCACTGAGCTCCTCTACCAGCTCCTTGGCACGCTGGATCACGGAATCCGGAACACCGGCAAGCTTGGCTACCTGGATACCATAGCTTTTATCTGCTCCGCCTTTTACGATCTTACGCAGGAATACGATATCGTCGCCTTTTTCCTTGACAGCGATACAGTAGTTGTTGACACCGGAAAGCTTGCCTTCCAGTTCGGTAAGCTCATGATAATGGGTCGCAAATAAGGTCTTGGCGCCGCAGAGTTTGGTGTTGCTGATGTGTTCGATCACTGCCCAGGCAATGCTCAATCCGTCAAAAGTGGAAGTACCTCTTCCGATCTCGTCTAAGATCAGAAGGCTCTTGGATGTGGCATTTCGTAAGATATTCGCCACTTCATTCATCTCCACCATAAAAGTGGACTGACCTGCCGAAAGGTCATCCGACGCGCCGATGCGGGTAAAGATGGCATCCACTACACCCACATGGCACTCTCTGGCCGGAACAAAGGAACCGATCTGTGCCATCAGGGCAATCAGCGCATTCTGGCGCATATAGGTCGATTTGCCCGCCATGTTAGGGCCGGTGATGATGAGGCAGCGATCCTCGCCGCAGTTCAAGGTGGTATCGTTGGGTACGAACAGACTGCCCTTGAGCATCTGCTCCACCACAGGGTGGCGGCCCTCCACGATGGTCAGCTGGTCGCTCTCATCCACAGTGGGGCGGCAGTAGTTGTTTTCTGCTGCCACCTGAGCCAGAGCGGCCAGCACGTCCAGCTCTGCCACGGCGTTGGCTGTACGCTGGATGCGGTCGAGCTGGGCACCAATGCTTTCCAGCAGCTCATTGAACAGCCGGTGTTCCAGAGCGATCAGCCGCTCGTGAGCACCCAGGATCTTATTTTCCAGCTCCTTGAGCTCCTGTGTGATGTAGCGTTCGCCGGTGGTCAGGGTCTGCTTGCGGATGTAGCTCTCCGGCACCTGTGCCTTATAAGAGTTGCTGACCTCGATGAAATAGCCAAACACGTGGTTATAGCCGATCTTCAGCTTGGGGATGCCGGTCTCCTGCCGCAGGCGGGTCTCGAGCTGAGCCAGCACGCCCTTGGTGTTATCGCGGATGGAACGCAGCTCGTCCACCTCGGGGTGGTAGCCCTTGGCGATGACACCACCATCCTTCAGGGTAGAAGGTGCGTCAGGGTCCACAGCGGCATAGATCTTGTCCTTGATATCGCTCAGCGGGTCGATCCTGGAGACGATCTCGCTGAGCTCAGCACAGCCGCAGCTCTCGGCCTGCTGGCGCAGGCTGGGCAGGCGCTCACAGGTCTGCGCCATGGCATAGATCTCTTTGGGCGTGGCCGAGCCGTAGACCGTGCGGGTCATCATACGCTCCAGATCGGCGATGTAATGCAGTTCTTCGATCAGATCGCCGCGCTGTACGGTTTGGTTGACCAGGCTTTCCACAGCATCCAGACGGTGGTTGATGGCATCGCTGGAAAGCAGCGGCTGCTCGATCCAGGTACGGAGCAGCCGCTTGCCCATGGCAGTGCTGGTCTTGTCCAGCACCCAGAGCAGGGTCCCCCGCTTCTCGCGGCCCCGCAGGGTCTCGGTGAGTTCAAGGTTGGCCCGCGTCACCGGCGATAGCTGCATATACTGGGCTTCATTGTAGCTGATGACGGTCTTCAGGCGCTCCACGCCTTTGATCTGGGTGGTGTGCAGGTATTCCAGAAGCGCGGCCATGGCAAACCGCACCAGACCTTTTTTATCAATAGAGGTGGTCTCATCCCAATTGCGGCCAAACTGGTTTTCCAGCGAGATGGCCACCAGGCCCGGGGCGTAGCGCTCCTCTTCCACCAGCTCCACAGAGCAGGTCATGTTCTTTTTGATATAGCCGGTCAGCTCACGGCAGTCCAGCATTCCGGGGTTCATCAGCACCTCGCTGGGATGGTAGCGGCAGAGCTCCGCGATCACTGCAGGCACGATCTTCTCCCGTTTCAGCTCGGTGATATGGGCCGTGCCGGTGGAAACATCGGCAAAACAAATGCCCGCCGCATTCCCTTTCAGAAAAATGCTTGCAATGTAGTTGTTTTTGTCATCCTGCAGCATACTGCTCTCGATGACAGTGCCCGGCGTGACCACCCGGATGATATCGCGCTTGACCAGTCCCTTTGCCTTGGACGGGTCCTCCATCTGCTCACAGATTGCCACCTTGTATCCCTTGGCGATCAGGCGGGCCACATAGCCCTCGTAGCTGTGGAAGGGCACGCCGCACATGGGGGCACGCTCTTCCATGCCGCACTGCTTGCCCGTCAGGGTCAGGTCCAGCTCCCGGGAGGCGGTCAGCGCATCGTCAAAGAACATCTCGTAAAAGTCGCCAATGCGGTAAAACAGGATCTCGTCCTTATACTGCTTCTTGATGTCCATATACTGCTGCATCATGGGCGACAGTTCTGCCATAATCGTTCACCTTTCCTGCGGGCTATGCCGCTTTGCTTCTTTCCGTCGGTTTGCAGTAAGTAACTGCGAATGGAAGGAAAACGCGGCCTGCGATTTGCAGCCGCGTTCTCATTTTACCTGTTAGTGGCAGCCTCCGCAGGTGGAGCAGCTGCCGGTGCAGGATTCGCTGGGTTCCTGCACGGTCATGGGGTCGCCGCCGTTCATTGCGGTGTTGATGATGGCATCAATGTAGTTGACCAGGTTCTCGCAGTCGCGCTTTGCCTCGTTGTAAGCAGTCATACCCTCGTCAGCCATGATCTTGCCATACAGGTCGTTGACCTTGGTGTTCAGCTCGGCGATGCGCTCATCACTGCGCTCGCTCTTGCTGATCTCGTTGTTCAGATCCATGCGGGCCAGATTGAACTCCCCGATGAGATTCTGCAGCTCCTCATTCTTGTCGTTTGCCTTGCGGGCCTGATCCAGAGCCAGGTAACGGGGGTCAGTCTGCAGTGCCATGGCGGCGCGCTTGAACAGATCGATGCAATCCATAATCAAAAATCTCCTTTGATGTGTTTGTTTTTATAGTTATATTATCATTGGGGCCGGTGTGCCCCGGGATCACGTTTCCAGTTCGCCCAGCAGGACGGTGGCGCGGGCACCGGTCAGGTGCACCTGTGCGTAGCTGCCCATCAGGGCGGGGTCTGCGGCAAACTCCACGGTCAGGTTGTTGTCCAACCGGCCGGAGAGGGTGCCATCACTGCGGCCATAGCCTTCCACCAGCACCCGGACAGTCTGGCCCACCTGCTGCCGGACCAGATCCATTGCGATCTCGTCCTGCACCTTGAGCAGACGGGTCATCCGGTCGGTTTTCTCCGCGCGAGGGGTGGGGTCGGGCATTTCGGCTGCCTTGGTGCCGGTGCGCTTGGAGTAGATAAAGGTGAACAGCTGCATGTAGCCAACTTTCTTCACAAGTTCCAGCGTGCCCTGGAAATCCTCCTCCGTTTCCCCGGGGAAGCCCACGATGATATCGCTGGAGAAGGTGATACCGGGCACCTTTTTGCGGGCGTACTCGATCAGCTCCATGTACTGCCCGATGGTGTAATGGCGGTTCATCTTTTTCAGCAGCTCATCCGAGCCGCACTGCACCGGCAGGTGCAGATGCTTGCACAGGTGGGGCTGGGCCGCAATGGTGTCGATCAGCTTGTGGCTGGCATCCTTCGGGTGGCTGGTCATAAAGCGGATCTGGTAATCGCCGGGCACAGCGCAGAGCAGATTGAGCAGATCAGCAAAATCCACCTGTTCTTCCAGGCCCTTGCCGTAGCTGTTCACGTTCTGGCCCAGCAGAGTGATCTCCTTGTATCCGGCTTCCACCAGCCCCCGGAACTCCGCCAGGATATCGCCGGGCTTGCGGCTCTTCTCACGGCCCCGCACATAGGGTACGATGCAGTAGGTGCAGAAATTGTCGCAGCCATACATGATGGGCAGCCAGGCGCGGAACTCACTCTCGCGCCGGATGGGGATGTTCTCCACGATGACCGGGCGCTGGGCAGGCTCCATCAGCACGCGCTTATGCTTCTGCAGCTTCTGAGCAATGAGCTGGGGCAGCGTATCGATGCCATCCACGCCAAAGACCAGATCCACATAGGGATAACTCTTGCGCAGCTTTTCCACCACATGTTTCTGGTTGGCCATGCAGCCGCACAGGCCGATCATCAAGCCGCGCTTTTTCTCCTTCAGGCCCTTCAGTGCACCCACATTGCCGAACACGCGCTGCTCGGCGTGCTCCCGCACGGCGCAGGTGTTGAAGAGGATGAGGTCTGCATCCTCGGGCTTATCGCACAGGCCGTAGCCGATATCCACCAGTACGCCCTTGATGCGCTCGCCATCGTTGACGTTCTGCTGACAGCCATAGCTGTGTACAAAGGCCAGCGGCGGGGTGTCGTAAGCCGCACGCACAAGCTCCGCAGCCGTTTCGTTGTGTTCAAAGTTAATGTATTCCAATAAAAACCATCCTTATTTTTCAAAAGCTCTTTTTAGTATACCCTCTTTCTGCCATAAGGGCAAGTGGGAAACCGCAAATTTCAGAATCCTTCGGGGTAATTCAGCCTTCTGCCTGCTTTTTGGCGCATGCTTCACACAGGCCGAACAGCACCACAGCGCAGTCCTGCACCACAACATCCTTCTGGCGGCGCACCAGCCTCATCACCTGTTTCTCGTCCACATCGGCATCCACTACGCCGCCGCAGGCTGTACAGTAGAGGTGGCTATGCCAGCACAGGGTGTGATCAAAACGATCTGCCCTGCCCGGAATGGACACCCGGCGCACCATGCCTGCCTCCACCAGACTGTTCAGGTTGCGGTAAACGGTGCCCAGGCTCAGGCCCGGGCACTCCGGGGCCGCCTTATCAAAGATCTCTTCGGCGGTGGGGTGGTCGCAAAGCTGCTCCACGGTGTGCAGCACCAGCTCCCGCTGTTTGGAATAACGCATCTTCCTCTCTCCTTCTCTTCCCTTTATACGTTCTCTTCGCCCTTGATCCGCGCCCAATATGCGCGGGAGGCCTGCTCGTTCTTGTTTTCCCCAAAGATGTAGTATTTTGTATTCTTGAGCACATCCGGCAGATACTGCTGCTCGACCCAGTGGTTGGGGTAATCGTGGGCATACTTGTAATTCTGGCCCTTTACCAGCGCATCCTCGCCGTCATAGTGCTTGTTCTGCAGCTGGCGGGGAATGGGCCCGGTACGCCCGGCCTGCACATCCGCAATGGCGGCGTTGATGGCATCGTGGGCGCTGTTGGATTTGGGGCTGGTCGCCACCAGCACAACTGCATCCGCCAGGGCCAGCCGCGCTTCGGGCAGGCCCACCGCGTTGGCGATATCCACCGCCGCCTTTACGATGGGGATGATCTGCGGGTAGGCAAGGCCCACATCCTCGCAGGCGCACACCATAAGCCGACGGCAGGCCGAGGGCAGATCCCCGGCTTCCAGCAGCCGGGCCAGATAGTGGAGCGCTGCATCCGGGTCGGAGCCGCGCATGGATTTCTGGTAAGCCGACACGATATCATAGTGGTCATCGCCGTCCCGGTCGTACCGCATGGCAGTGCGGCGGGTGACCTGCTGGATCATGTCCAGCGTGATGTGTTTTCCCTCCGGTTCGGGAGCCGCCGCCGTCACTGCAAAATCAAGGCAACCCAGTGCCTTGCGCAGATCGCCGCCCGCGCTCTCTGCAAGATAGGCACAGGCATCGTCCTCCATCCGGATGGGCATGCCCTCGCTCTCTGAAAGCTTTTTCAGGGCGTTCCGCAGCCCCTGCTCCACATCCGCAGCCGTCAGCGATTTGAACTCGAACACGGTGCAGCGGGAAAGCAGTGCATTGTAGATGTAAAAATAAGGGTTCTCGGTGGTGGAGGCGATCAGGGTCACCGTGCCGTCCTCAATGCACTCCAGCAGGCTTTGCTGCTGCTTCTTGTTCAGATACTGGATCTCATCGAGGTACAGCAGGATGCCCCCCGCCCCGGCCAGTGTGCCGATATCCTTGAGCACTGCCTTGATATCCCCCGTGCCGCAGGAAGTTCCGTTGAGCTTGTGCAGCGTCATGCCGCTGTTCTCGGCAATGATGCGGGCCACGGTGGTCTTGCCCGTGCCGGACGGGCCGTAAAAGATCATGTTGGGGATGCGGCCGCTCTCGATGGTACGGCGGAACACCCGCCCCGGAGCCAGCAGATGCTGCTGGCCGCAGACTTCGGCCAGCGTTTTGGGGCGCATACGCTGCGCCAGCGGTTCATTCATCGGGCGTTCCCTCCTGTACTGCCCTGCTGTTCTGCATGGGCCTTATATAGAAATAGTATACCTCATTTTTACACGAACAGCAAGAGCAATAATGAAAATCATTCTCAGATGGATGCTGCAAATCCCATTTACAAAAAGGTCGAAACATGCTATTATCATAGTACATTTACGAGAAACGAGGGGTACAGATGAAGAAAGCCGCTGCGGCAGAAGATCTCTCTGCCAAAAAGGAGCTGGCGCTCCAGGTCATCGACCGGTTGAAAACAGAATATCCGGATGCAGCCTGCACGCTGGATTACGACCACGCCTGGCAGCTGCTGGTCAGCGTCAGGCTGGCGGCTCAGTGCACTGATGCCCGGGTGAACATTGTGGTACAGGACTTGTTTGCAAAATACCCCAATGTAGCAGCGTTGGCTGCGGCAGAGCCCGAGGAGATCGAAGCCATCGTCAAGCCCTGTGGGCTGGGCCGCAGCAAGGCCCGGGATATCTCGGCCTGTATGCGGGTGCTGCGGGATAAATACAACTGCAAAGTGCCCACCACCTTTGAAGAGCTGCTGGCATTGCCCGGCGTGGGCCGCAAGAGCGCCAACCTGATCATGGGTGATGTGTTCTGCAAGCCCGCCATCGTCACAGACACCCACTGCATCCGGCTGTGCAATAAAATCGGGCTGGTGGATGGCATCAAGGAGCCGCAGAAGGTGGAGATGGCCCTGTGGAAGATCATTCCGCCGGAGGAAGGCAGTGACCTGTGCCACCGCTTTGTGATGCATGGCCGGGCTGTCTGCAACGCCCGCAAGCCCGAATGTGAAAAGTGCTGTCTGAACGACATCTGCCGGTACGCGGCAGAAAACGCCATTCCTACAAAAGAAACCAAGGAGGCTTCTGTATGATCACATTATCTATCCTGATTGTCCTTGCCCTGATCTGCGCTCTGGTGGGCGTGCTGATGGGCCTGTTCTCTCTGATCGGCCTGCTGGCTTCCCTGCTCGTGGGCGTGCTGGTAGGCGCTCTGGCCGGTCACATCGCCAACCGCTTTATGGGCACCCAGACTTCCACCGGCCGCAACATCGTGCTGGGCATTCTGGGCAGCTTTGTGGGCGAGTTCCTGTTCGGTCTCATCGGCATCCATGCCACCGGCAGCATCAGCTCCTTCGTCATCTCTGTGCTGGGTGCCTGCGTCTGCATTTGGGTAGATAACCGACTGTTCCACGATCGTTGACCGGTTTTCTCTGGTTGTTTGTCTTTGCTCTCCCCTCCGGGAGAGCTTTTTTATTTTCAGCCCCTTGACAGTTATATCGTGAAGCGATATAATACATCCATGATATATCGTGCAGCGATACAAAGCGAGGTGATATAATGGAAAATCCGGCACTGACGGAAACCACCTACTACATCCTGCTTTCCCTCTATCATCCGCAGCATGGCTACGGCATCATGCAGGAAACCCAGCAGCTCTCCGGCGGAAGGGTTCGGCTGGCTGCCGGAACCCTGTACGGTGCCCTGAATGCCCTGTGCGAAAAGGGGTGGATCTCTCCCCTGCCCATGGAAAGCGGAAGCCGCAAAAAAGAATACCAATTGACCTCTGCCGGGCTGAAGGTGCTCAAACAGGAGCTGGTCCGGCTGGAGGAGCTTGCTGCCAATGGCCGCGCCATTTTACAGGAGGAACAGGTATGAGTAAAACAAAAACGCTGCATCGGAATTTCTGGGTCTGGGAATTTGAAAAAGAAGAACGCTGGCTCAACGAAATGGCGCAGGAGGGCTGGGCCCTGCAGAATGCCGGGTTCTGCACCTACACCTTTGAAAAGACGGAACCCGGCCAGTACATCATCCGGCTTGCCATGCTGGACAGTTCCCCGGATTTTGAAAGTTTCATGGAAGAGTTGGAAGCACAGAGCGTTGGGCATTGCTTCAGTTGGGGATATTTCCGCCGCAGCGCCCAGCTAGGTTCCTTTGATCTATTTTCGGATGTGGATTCCCGTATCTCTCACTTGAACAAAATTGGACAGATGGTAAGGCTGCTCTGTCTGGCAAACCTTCTCATCGGCGTTACCAACACCTTCAGCGGTGCATCGCTGGCATGGCTAAACCTGCTTTGCGCCACGTTTTTGGCCTACGGGCTGGGACGTATCAGCAGCAAACGAGAGAGTCTGGTGGAAGAACGTCAGCTCCACGAGTGATTTTTTCTCCTTGATGCGCAGGATCTTCAGAGTTTTCAAAAAGTTCATTTTTGCCCGCTTGCATTCCGATGCAGGCGGGTATATTATTATCATCAGCAAATAGTTATCATTTGTTAAGTATTTGTATCTGTTAAGTGATAAGGAGGGATCGTATGCCGCAGAAGAGCGCACCGGAACTGTTCGCCTTGGTCCATTATCTGCATCGGCTGAGCACAGAAGGCAAACGCGGTGCCAAAATGGCACTGGAAAGCTGCCCCAAGTGTCATTTCATCATGCTGGAAGGCGTGCTGATGACCATTGAAGAGCATGGCCAGAATGGCACCATCTATGTTTCCGATCTGGCTGCCGCCGTCAAACAGCCCCTGCCCGCTGTTTCCCGCGCGCTGCGCCAACTGGAGCAGGATGGACTCATTGAGCGGATCACAGACCCCAATGACCGCCGAAAAACGCTGGTGCGCCCCACGGAAAAAGGACTGGATGCCAGCCGCCAGGTCGAGGCCGCCATCAGCCGTTACTTTGAGCGGGTCATCTGCCGCATCCCGGAAGAGCAGCGGGAGCAGCTGTTTTCCCTGACCGGTGTGCTGCTAGAGGCTGTGGAAGCGGAAAATGCGGAGCAACAAGCAAAATTGAAGGGAGAAAACGAAAGTGGGTAAAATTTTCAAGCAGCTGGCCCGCCACTGGGCCGCCTGCCTTGCCGTGGTGGCTCTGCTGTTCACGCAGGCCTACTGCGACCTTTCCCTGCCGGATTACACGAGCAAGATCGTAGACACCGGCATCCAGCAGGGCGGCATTGAAAGTCCCCTGCCGGAGACCGTGCGCCAAAGCACACTGGATGCCCTCTCGCTTTTGATGAGCGAAGAGGATGCAGACGCGCTGCAGAATGCCTACGGATATTATCTTCAGGACAACGGTGTTCTGAAGCTCCGCAGTGACCTGACCGATGCCGAGCGCACCGCTCTGGAGGAGGCCGTCACCACACCGGATATTGTGCTGTATATGGCGGCGGCGCAGAATGCCAACACCCCTGCCGGGCAGAACGCTGCCGCCATGGCTCCGCTGTCCGGCTATCAGAGCGAGGACGAGACTGCCGGGGATGAAGCAGAGACCATGACAGCTGCTCCCACGGCGGAGGATCTGGATGCCGTTTGTGGCCAGTTCGCAGCCATGGCCCAGATGCCCGGTTTTTCCCGGGAAATGATCCAGCAGCAGCTGGCCAGCGCCATGGAACAGGTGGACGAGACCACCCTTTCCAGCATGGCAAGTCAGGCCACCCTGCTGGTCAGCCTGGAATATGAGGCACAGGGCGTTTCCCATGATGTACAGATGGCCTACCTCTTCCGTGTGGGCGGCCAGATGCTGGCCCTGACCCTGCTGATGGTGGTCGTTGCTATTCTGGTGGGCCTGATCGCCTCCCGCGTCTCGGCTTCCATCGGCCGGGAGCTGCGCAGAGAGACCTTCTCCTCGGTCATCCACTTTTCCAACGCGGAGATCGAGAATTTCTCCACTGCTTCCCTGATCACCCGCACCACCAACGATATCCAGCAGGTGCAGTTCACCTGTGTCATCCTGCTGCGCATGGTGGCCTACGCTCCCATTCTGGGCATCGGCGGCGTGATGCACGTCACCCAGGGCAACACCGGCCTTGCCTGGATCATCGTGCTGGACGTGGCCGCTTTGCTTCTGCTCATCACGGTTCTGATGAGCATCGCCATGCCCAAGTTCAAGATCATGCAGACCCTGGTGGACAAGCTGAATCTCGTCAGCCGCGAGATCCTGACCGGCGTGATGCCGGTGCGTGCATTCAGCCGCGAATCCTTTGAGGAAAAGCGCTTTGATGCCGCCAGCCGAGAGCTGATGGGCACCCAGCTGTTCACCAACCGTGCCATGGTGGCCATGATGCCCTTTATGACCCTGATCATGAACGGCACCAGCCTGCTCATCGTCTGGTTCGGCGGCAAGGCCATGGATGCCGGAAAGATGCAGGTGGGCGAAATGATCGCATTCATCACCTACACCATGCAGATCGTCATGTCCTTCCTGATGCTGGCCATGGTGGCCGTGATGCTCCCTCGTGCCGGTGTGGCTGCTGACCGTATTGACGAGGTCTGCCGCACCAAGGCTTCCATCCATGATCCCAACGCTGCCACCGCAAAGCCCGCCCTTGAAAAGAAGGACTGGGATGGCGTGGTCCGGTTCGAGGATGTCAGCTTCCGCTTCCCCGGTGCCGACAGCGACGCGCTGGAGCACATCAGCTTTACCGCAAATCCCGGCGAGACCACAGCCATCATCGGCTCCACCGGCTGCGGCAAATCCAGCCTGCTCAACCTCATCCCCCGCTTTTATGATGTCACTGGCGGCCGCGTGACCATCGACGGCATCGATGTGCGTGAGATGCCGCAGGAGCAGCTCCACAGCCTTTTGGGCTATGTGCCCCAGAAGGGCGTTCTGTTCAGCGGCACCATCGAGAGCAACCTGAAATTCGGCGGTGCGCAGATCACCGATGCGGGCATGAAGAAGGCGGCTTCCATCGCACAGGCCACCGAATTCATCGACGCAAAACCCGAGGGTTATGCAAGCCCCATTGCACAGGGCGGCTCCAACGTATCCGGTGGCCAGAAGCAGCGACTCTCCATCGCCCGCGCCATTGCCAAGGAGCCGAAGATCTATCTGTTCGACGACAGCTTCTCTGCCCTTGACTACAAGACGGATGTCACCCTGCGCCGTGCGCTGAAGGAAGAGACCGACAATGCCACCGTGATCATCGTGGCACAGCGCATTTCCACCGTCCTCCACGCCAATCAGATCCTGGTGCTGGACGACGGCAGGCTGGTGGGCAAGGGCACTCATGCTCAGCTCATGGCCACCTGCCCTGAATATCAGGAGATCGCCAGGAGCCAGCTGAGCCAGAAGGAGCTCAACCTGCAAGACCTGAACACCGGAAAGGAGGATGAGTGATATGCCGAGACCCGGAAAACAGACCACCGAGCGCGCCAAGGATTTCAAGGGCACTCTGCGGCAGCTCCTCAGCGCATTGCGCCAGTATAAGCTTTCCCTCATCGTTGTGATGGTCTTTGCCATCCTTTCCACCATCTTCAATATCGCAGGCCCCAAAATTCTGGCCAAGGCCACCACGGCCCTTGCCACCGGCTGGATCGCCAAGCTGCGCGGCACCGGCAGCATCGACTTTGTTTATATCAGCCGGGTGCTGCTGTTTTTGCTGGGCATGTACCTGCTGAGCAGCGCCTTCAGCTTTATCCAGGGCTGGCTCAT
>OHYW01000331.1_pt1 | contig 12918 bp, 8 predicted proteins | sample 1580441 | NCBI WGS metagenome assembly OHYW01 (sample SAMEA3882508, study PRJEB24775) | human gut metagenome | biome: human-associated habitat; feature: intestine environment; material: feces | place: Netherlands | collected 2009/2010
GGACGGCAACCAAGAATGAGCCATGCTTGCATCAGCGAATTCTTGGGTATCGGACGGGCTAGACCGTATGAGTAAGTAGGGCGATAGCCCGGATTACGAATGCGGTCGGCAGCTGTGGGAGTGCCATAGGCGCGGAACAGCTGACTTTCATATAAAAATAGTATTGTTTTAAACAGAAATGAACGATATAATTTTATTATTGGGAAGTGATGGGCAGGAGGAAAATTATATGGAAACAAACTATGCAAAAAGTGCATACAGAACCTTTTTATTCTGGGGAGTATGTTCTTCTCTTGGGGTTACCGTATCCACCCTTGTGGATGCTACTCTGGTAGGAAATTTTATAGGCAGTACCGGCCTGGCTGTGGCGAACATTGCAACACCGGTATTTCTGCTTTATTTACTTATGGGGATCACCTTAGGAGGCGGTGCAGGCGTCTTAATTGGGAAAAAACTCGGTGAAGCAGATCTAAAAGGTGCAAATCGGATTTTTGGCTCCGTGTTAAGTGCAGGCTTGATAACAGGTGTGCTTTTTGCAGCAGTATCTCTCATATTTCGCAGCGCATTATGCAGTCTGCTTGGTGCCACACCGGAGCTTTTGCCACAGGCATTGCAGTATCTGACTGTGGTATTTGCTTTTGCCCCGATTTATGTAGTGTATAATATTCTTTCCATAGCAGTGCGTACAGACGGCGCACCAAAGCTGGCTGCCATTTCTTCTGCTGGCGTTATTGTCACCAATTTAAGCCTGGATCTGTTATTTATGAAAGTGCTGAACTGGGGACTTGTTGGGGCTTCGGCGTCTTTATGTATTGCGGAAACAGTAGGAACTCTGATTCTGCTTACTCATTTTTGGAACAAGCAGGCGCTTTTAAGCTTTCATTTTCACATTCCTACAGGAAATGAGATCAAAGAATATGTGGAAAATGGATTTGGCGTAGGCTCTGCATTTATTTTTCAGGCGGTGGTTATGCTGGTGTTTAATACTATGCTGTTAAAGGGAAACTCAGAAAATGGCACTTTTTCTGTGGCTGTATTTGGTGTTATTTATACCATGAGTACCATTCCGGGGGCTATGTTTGACGGTGCCGGAGCTGCTGCTTCTACGGTTATCTCCATTTTAGGCGGAGAGAAGGACTGGAAAGGAATGATGGCGGTGTATCACGATGGACTGCGGATTGTTGCAGCAGCAGGAATGATTATGGCATTGTTTTTTGCAGCCGGGGCAAAAAACATACTGATATTCTTCGGTCTGAATGATGGTCCGGCACTGGAAACAGCAGCGACCGCATTTTGTATTTATGCATTAAGCGTGGCTCTGGCAGGAGTGAATGTGGTAACCACGTCCTTCTGGCAAACAATAGGAAAGACAAAATATGCTTCCGGGTTATCTGTTTTACGCAACTTTGTTCTCATGCTGGCGGCTGGATTTTTTCTGATCGATAAAAAGGGAATCGTAGGGCTTGCGCTTGTGTATGTAATAAGTGAGGGAGTTTGCCTGCTGCTGGTTTTTGCAATACAGATATTTGGAAAAATAAAAGATTACATAAAAGAAAAATACAGTTTTACCAACCGGGTTTTTGAGGAATATTATCCCATCGAGGAAGGCAGTATGGAAAAAATGTCCCAGAATCTGGAAGGGTTGTGCGATGAATGGGAACTTGATTTTAAACAGTCCTTCTTTATCCATCTGATCGTGGAGGAGCTGCTTCTGAATATTATGAAATTTGGTATCGGCGAAACAGATAAGAAATATTATGTATCCGTAAAAGTAATGGACAACAACGGTGAATGCATCCTGCGGATCCGGGATAATGTCAATTCCTACAATCCCTTCGACCTTCGCGGTGACGAGGTTGACCGTGCTGTAATGGAAATGATCAAGAAAAAGGCGAAGTATTATGAGTATCAGAGAAAGCTGGTGTTCAATTATCTTTATGTGACGATCTAACTTGTTTTACATATGGCAACATGCTAAACTGAGTTTAAATAAATTACCAGATGGAGGTGACCACTCATGAGCCAGACTGTGTCTCTGGGAGAATAAGGATTCTGTTACCTTGATCACACGTTCCCGGTATTTGGAAAGACATTTGTACTTGATAAAAAGGTAAAGAAAGTCCGCCTGTATGCAACCGCATATGGTGTTTATGAAGTGGCAGAGCTGCTTGGGGCTGCACCGCAGGCGAAACCGCTTTATGACGCTGTTGTGAATGCACTGAATGCGAAATGTAAAAATAACAAATAACAGCTATTTATCCCACTTTTCTTTTCGATATTCCCCAGGTGTCACCTGGTAGTGCTTTTTGAAAGCTCTGCAAAAATAATCTACATTGTGAAAACCGGTTTCGGCTGAAATGGTGCTGACTTTTTTCTCTGTATGGGAAAGCAGAAGGGCAGCCTGTTTCAGCCGATAGTTTATGAGATAATTGACCGGCGTGATGTAAAGATAGCGCCGAAAAAGGTTTAAGGCAGAGCTTTTACTAATCATAGACTGTGCAGCAATCTCATCCAAGGAAAGATTTTTTCTGTAATTTTCGTGAATAAACTGCATCATCAGCTGGAGCCTTGCGCGGTTTACAGAGAACTGTCCAGTGATTTCCGGTGAAGTGGAAAGGTCTGTATGTTCGTATATTTCCAGCCAGAGCTGCTGCATAAGGGCAGAGGTCAGAAGATGGCAGGAAGAACCGGAAGTCTGCGCAGAAAAAATCTGCTTCATAAGATCGAGAACTCTGGCCTGCCAGGAAATCTCTCTGCAAAAAATCCAAAAAGGAATATTCGATGTAACGATAGGCTTTACATAGTTCTGGTAGATATAGCTGTCTGTAGCTGCAAGGAAAGAGGGCATGCAGAGAAAGTTTGGGATGACAGCATCCACAGGAGAGGAAAAACGGTGAAGGAATTTGGAATTAATAAAAATGCCGCTGTCAGCTGGCAGCTCCAGCTGTTTTTCCCCAATCCATGCAGTTACGGTTCCGGATTGAATATACACAAATTCCAGCTCCGTATGCCAGTGCCAGTCTATGCAGTTAAAATCAAATTGGGCTAAATGCTCATAATAGTAGCGAAAGGGATAGTCCTGGCTTCCGTGGGGAATGGTCTCCATTAAATTTTCGTCGGTAATAATTTTGGTATATACGTTGGTTTCTTTCATATCTTGTTTATCCTCAAATCGAGACCTGGAGCCTGTTTGAAAATCATTCCCGCAATCTGCTCGTCCCACTTTGCGGTATATTTTGCAGAAAACCTTTTTCGAACCGCTCTGGGAAGTGCCCCGAAAAAATAGAAAATTAATGTTTTTACGATATTATACAATAAAAATCAGAAATAATCCAATGAAAAACACATTTAAATATAATATAATCCAATAAGACAAAAATCTTCTTTAAAGAAGAAAAAAAGGAGAACCAATCATGCCAAATTACCAGAAAACCAAACGAGCCTGTTATATGGGCTTTATCACCCAGGCTATAGCAGCAAATTTTGCACCTTTGCTGTTTCTGAAATTTCACACAGATTATCATATTTCCCTTGGAAATATTGCACTGATCTCCACCTGCTTTTTCTTTACCCAGCTGCTGGTTGACTTGTTTTGTGCCCGATTTGTGGACAAAATCGGATATCGCGTGTGCATTGTAACCTCTGAGATCAGTTCCGCTTTAGGACTGGTGGGGCTGGCATTTCTTCCGGAGCTTTTGCCAGATCCTTTTATGGGAATTATCATCAGTGTTATTGTTTATGCTGTTGGAAGCGGACTGATTGAAGTGCTGTGCAGTCCTATTATGGAAGCATGTCCTTTCAAAAATAAAGAAGCGACCATGAGTCTTCTTCATTCCTTCTACTGCTGGGGCTCTGTGGGAACCATTGCAGTTTCCACCCTGTTTTTCGCAGTTTTTGGAATGGACAGCTGGAAGTGGCTGGCAGTTTTGTGGGCAATCGTTCCGGCCGTTAATGTTTACAACTTTGCCACCTGTCCCATCGAACATCTGGTGGATGAAGGGGAAGGCATGAAAATCAGGGAACTGTTTCGTAAGCCTGTGTTCTGGATTGCCGTGTGTCTGATGGTGTGTTCAGGGGCATCAGAGCTGTCCATGTCCCAGTGGGCATCTGCCTATGCAGAGGCGGCACTTGGACTGTCAAAGACCATCGGAGACCTGGCCGGTCCCTGCATGTTTGCCATTACGATGGGAATCAGCCGTATGATCTTTGGAAAATACGGAGATAAAATGGACTTGATGAAATTTATGGCAGGATCCGGAATTTTATGCGTATTCTGCTATCTTCTTGCATCCCTGTCTTCTAATCCGGCAGCAGGACTGATTGGCTGTATTGTATGCGGATTTTCCGTTGGAATCATGTGGCCTGGAACCATCAGTATTTCCTCTAAGAAATTTCCGGCAGGTGGAACTGCCATGTTCGCCCTTCTTGCCATGGCCGGAGATCTTGGAGGCAGTATAGGCCCTGGAATCGTGGGCCGTGTCACACAGAATGCAGGAGATAACATCCGCGTGGGTATGGGCGTAGGCCTGATTTTCCCAGTGGTGCTGCTGGTGATGGTTTTTCTGCTGAAAAAGGTGAAAGTAGAGGAAAAATAACTGATATTTGAAAATCTACAGAGGGTTTAGAACGTGTTTGAAAAAGGCTTTCTGCAAAAAATTTCCATAAAGCAGGGAGTACAGATGGTGGGAATGATTTTCAAACACGCTCTGAAATATAATAGGAAGGCTGAGGTATTATTTAAAACGGGTTGGCGTAAATTAAAGATAAGTATATTTTGAGTATGCATACGCTGCAAAATGGAGGAAATATGCCAGATCAGAAGCTGGATAATCTTTTGAACCTTGCGCTGGATGCCACAGAAGAGGAAAGAGAGAAATCCCGAAATCTGAATGTGGGGTATGAGAAGCAGACACGAAAGTGGGAAATTATTGTGAAGTATAGTGAAATGGGTGATTCTGTTGAGGCGTTGCTTGGGGGACCCGAAATCTCCGTGGTCCCTCTCCTTGGCAGGTATGCCATTGTGACGCTTCCTGAAAGTATGCTGGATGAATATTCTCGGCGTCCCCAGATAGAATTTATAGAAAAGCCCACTCGTTTGTATTTCGAAGATCTTTTTTCGAAAGAGGCAAGCTGTATTACCCAGGTACAGCGCAATGAGCCGGGAAATCTACGGCTGACAGGGCGCGGCGTGTTGATCGGAATTGTGGATTCCGGGGTGGATTACAGGCATCCCGCATTTCTTACAGCAGATGGAAAGTCCAGGATTCTGCGTTTGTGGGATCAGAGCATTCCCGGTAATCCCCCGGAGGGCTATGCAACAGGAACTGAATATACCAATGAGGAAATTAATGAGGCGTTGTCCCTCTCTGTGCAGGAGGGGCGGCGCCTTGTTCCGTCTGAAGATGTAAGCGGTCATGGAACCGCTGTGCTTGGAGTGGCAGCTGGCAGCGATTTTTCCCGTGGGGCAGTGAACCGGGGTGTGGCATATGAAAGTGACCTTCTGGTTGTAAAAATGGGAATTCCAAGACAGGATTCTTTTCCAAGAACTACAGAGCTGATGCAAGGCGTGGATTATCTGGTTCGGCAGGCCATACGGCTTGGAAGATCAATTGCGATCAATTTAAGCTTTGGAAATAATTATGGCTCACACAGAGGCGATTCTCTGCTGGAAACTTACCTGGACAATGTGTCCGGCATGGGGAAAAATGTGATCTGTGTAGGAATGGGCAACAATGGAAATGATGCTCTGCATACCGGAGGAAAGCTTTCGTCAGGTGAAATCCAGGAAATTGAACTTGGTGTTGGTGCCTTTGAGCCTACCTTAAATGTGCAGCTTTGGAAAAATTACGAAGATGAGATGGAAATCTATCTGGAACATCCAGCCGGGGAGCGTGTTGGCCCCCTTTTTGAAACACTGGGCGCCCAGCGTTGGCAGGCGGGAAATACGGAACTTCTGATTTATTATGGAAAACCGGCACCGTATCATGTGACGCAGGAGATTTATGTGGATTTTCTGCCGCAGGATGAGAAAACCCCCTATGTAGACAGCGGTGTGTGGAAAATAATCTTAGCAGCAAGAAATATAAAAAACGGGGAATATTTCCTGTGGCTTCCAGGTGGCAAAACGCTAAACCCAGGCACAGCCTTCTATCTTCCACGTCCTCAGGGAACCCTTACAATCCCTGCCACTGCCAGACGCGTGATCAGCGTCGGCGCCTACGACGCCCGTCAAAACACCTATGCTGATTTCTCTGGCCGCGGCTGTCGTGCCCTCCCCTATCCAAAACCCGACCTTGTCGCTCCCGGTGTTGATATCTATGCTCCCAGCTCTGGTGGAGGCTATGCATCCTTCACTGGCACTTCCTTTTCCACGCCTTTCGTTACCGGTGCAGCCGCCCTCCTTATGGAATGGGGAATCACCCGCCGAAAAGATCCCTACCTCTATGGCGAAAAACTAAAAGCCTATCTCCGTCGTGGTGCAAAAGCCTTGCAAGGATCGGAAAAGTTGCCAAATGACTTAATCGGGTGGGGACGGCTCTGTTTGGAAAGTAGCCTGCCAGAATAGGATAATTAATGTACAAGATGTAGCAATTTAAAGTGTCCCAATCTGAACATTTTAAAAAGCAGGTCGGATTATTGACTTTTACACCAAGTGTTTCCGAATGGATTAATAAAACGAATGCCATAAAAACTACCGTTTATGTAAAAAAAAGAACCGTTTATGTAAAAAAAGAACCGTTTATGTAAAATACAGCAGAATCTGCTGAAATCTGATAAAATACTCCTGCAAATAACAAAGGGAGGAAATGATTATGACAGGATTTTTAGTAAATTTACTGAGCCCGGTTTTCAGCAGTCTCGGTGTAAGTCAGGCTGACCTTACATCCTATATTGAGAAGCTGATCGGCTACGTTATCGCAATCCTTGCTTTACTTGTTGTGATGATCGTAGTAATGGTTGTGGCTCATAAAGCCAAAAAGGGATTCCGTCATGTGATCCGCTGGCAGGCTGCCATTGCATTTATTGCAATTGTTGCAGTGCTTGTAAATGTAATCTGCTACGGACCGATGTACAACAACGTATCAAGTGTTTTAAACGCAAAGAAAGTAGTACTTGCACAAGAGACTACAGACCAGAGCCGTGCAACCATTCAGAAGGTTGCTGAAGAAGGAATGGTGTTACTGAAAAACGATGGTATTTTACCTCTTTCCTCAGATACAAAGAAACTGAATGTATTCGGCTGGGATTCTACAAACCCGCTGTTTGGCGGAACAGGATCAGGATCTTCTGATTCCTCCACAGCAATCGGTATCCTGCAGTCCTTAAAGGATGCCGGATATGAGACAAACGAGTCTCTTACCAAGATGTATACTGACTACAGAGCTGACCGTCCTACAATTGCCATGGCGCAGCAGGACTGGACACTGCCTGAGCCGACTAAGGAGTATTACACAGACAGCCTGATGGACGAAGCAAAAGAGTATTCTGACACAGCTGTAGTTGTAATTGGACGTTCCGGCGGAGAGGGTGCAGACCTTCCAACCGACATGAAATCTGTAATTGATGGAAGCTATGCAAAGAAAGCAGAAGAAGTATCTGTTTCCCCAGACAATTACGGATATGTAAAAGGAAGTTACACAAACAATGGAGACTATGATGACTTCGACGAGGGAGAAAGCTATCTTGAGCTTTCCAATACAGAGGAAGATATGCTGGATACAGTATGCTCCCAGTTTGACAATGTTATTGTAGTTGTAAACGCAAATAATGCAATGGAACTGGACTGGGTAGACAAATATGAGCAGATCGGTGCGGTTATCTTTGCTCCTGGAGCAGGTGCAACTGGCTTCGAAGCACTGGGCGAGATCATCAATGGTTCTGTAAACCCATCTGGAAAAACAGTAGATACCTTTGTAAAGGATCTGACAGAGACTCCATACTACAATAATATGGGCCTGAATGCTTATACAAACGTAGAAGATCTGAAAGAGCAGATTGCAGCAAATGATCCGGCTTACGAAGGAAGCATGGGATTTGTAAACTATGCAGAGGGAATCTATGTAGGATATAAATTCTATGAAACAGCAGCTGAAGAGGGTCTTATCAAGTATGAGGATATGGTACAGTATCCATTTGGATATGGACTCAGCTACACAACCTTTGACAAACAGATTGAGAATTTCAAGGATAACGGAGATACTGTCACCTTTGATGTAACGGTAGAGAACACAGGCTCTGTTGCAGGAAAAGATGTTGTGGAAATTTATTACACAGCACCTTACACAAACGGTGGAATCGAGAAAGCAGCAGCAAACCTGATCGCTTTCGAGAAAACAGATTCTATTGAGCCAGGAGAATCCCAGACAAAATCCTTTACCATCAACAAAGAAGATATGGCTTCCTATGATTCTGAAGGTATTAAGATCTCCGGAGGCGGTTATATCTTAGAGGCTGGCGAATACACAATTTCTCTTCGTTCAGACTCTCATACAGTTCTTAGTGAAGAGAAGTTCACCGTTGATGAAGATATTGATTACAGCAAAGATGGTCGTTCTTCCGACAAAACTGTTGCAACAAACCAGTTTGAGGATTATGCGAGAGGCGACTTTGAGCAGCTTTCCCGTGAGGACGGTTTTGCAAATTATGACAAAGCATGCGGTGTGCCGGAAGAGGATGCTTATGTAATGAGCGACGAGACAAGGGCAGCCGTAGAAGAGAATGTATTTGGCATTTACGATGGAACTAAATATAACAATGATTCTGATGAAATGCCGGCAATGGGAGCAGACAACGGACTTCAGCTTGCTGACCTTACCGGAAAAGATTATGACGATGCAGACTGGGATAAGCTGTTAGACCAGCTCAGCTTCGAAGATATGGCTACTCTGATCAATGTTGGTGGATGGCAGACCGCAGAAATCAAATCAGTAGGTAAAATTGCCACATCTGACTGTGACGGACCTGCCGGATTAAACAACTTCATCACAAAGGCATTTGGAACTGCTTATCCATCTGAAGTTCTTATGGCTCAGACCTGGAACAAAGAACTTGCAAATGAAATCGGCGTTTCTATGGGACAGGAATATGTAGATGCTGATAACTACGGATGGTACGGCCCGGCTATGAACATCCACCGTACAGCATTTGCAGGACGTAACTTCGAATATTATTCAGAAGACAGTCTGTTGTCCGGATACATGGCAGCAAATGAAATGAATGGAGCAGCCACCAAGGGTGTTTATCCATACATGAAGCATTTTGCATTAAATGATCAGGAAACAAACAGATGCTCTTTCCTTCTCACATTTGCTTCTGAGCAGACCATCCGTGAAGGATATCTGAAAGCATTTGAGCTTGCAACAAAGGGCTTTGAAGGAAAAGCAATGGCAGTTATGTCATCCTTTAACTGGATCGGTACAGTACCAAGCTGTGCAAACAACGAACTTTTGAACAACGTACTCCGTGGAGAATGGGGATTCGTTGGAATGGTAGAAACCGATTATGACGGTTCCTATGGTTACATGATCACTGATCATTGTATCAGAAACGGAAATGATCTGATGCTTGGATTTAACAGTGCAGAGTCCAACAAACTGACAGACGAGAGCGCAACAGCAGTTCTTGCAATGCGTCAGGCTTGCAAAAATATCCTTTATACAGTAGCAAACAGCGGATATTATGCAGATGGAAATCCGGCAACCGGAATGACCAATATGACGAAACTGTTTGTAATGATTGATGTGATTCTTGCAGTTGTTCTTATTGTAGTTGATACAATTGTAATTGTACGATGGAGAAAAAAGAAAAAACAGGCTGTAAACGAATAATTAAACAGTAATCTGGAGACATAAGTCCCCCTTTTAAATCTGGAATAAGCAGAGCAAGGAATCTGTGAAATTTCCAGAGCAAAAAAGGGGGATTTTTTTATATGATTTTTGTCTTGCAGAGTGAGGGAAAATTATTTATTATGAAAGGAGTTGTAATAACAGGAAAAAAGGAGGACTGGCATGATCAGCATTGCGATTGTAGAAGATGAAGAACTGTATGCAAAGCAGCTTCAGCAGTTTCTGCATCAATATGAAGAAGAGAACAAAGAGATGTTTGACATTACAGTCTATTCAGACGGCGATCAGATTGTAAATAAATATAAATCCCAGTACGATATTATCCTGATGGATGTGGAAATGAAATTTATGGACGGAATGTCTGCCGCTGAAGAAATTCGCAAAATTGACACGGAGGTTGTGATCATTTTCATTACGAATATGGCACAATATGCGATCAGAGGATATGCAGTGGATGCGCCGGATTATGTATTGAAGCCGGTGTCTTATTTCGCATTTTCCCAGAGGCTTAACCGTGCTATCAGCCGGATGAAAAAGCGGGAAACGAAGATTATCATGGTGAATATGAAAGGCGGTATGGTCAGAATCAATGTTGCAAATATTTATTATATTGAAAGTCAGGGACATACTCTGATACTCCATACCATACTGGGTGACTATGAGACAACAGGAAAAATGAAGGAGATGGAGGAAAAGCTTTCGGAGATGAATTTCTGCCGTGGAAATAAGGGATATCTGATCAACCTCCAGCATGTGGACCGAATCCAGGATGGATGCGCTTTGGTGAAGGGAGAAAATCTGACATTGAGTCGTGCGCGCAGAAAGGCCTTCATGGAAGCCCTGACCAGATATTGGGGAGAGGTGATAAAATGACAGAATATTATCTGCCGAATATTCCTAGACTTTATACGGCACTTGCAGAGTGGATGGCTTGTCTGATTTTTATTCTGCCTTTCAAAAAAAGATTTTCACCGGCTGTAACAGGCTGTCTTGTGGCAGGTGCATTTGGAATACAGAGCGTATTTCTGATTTCTACCGGTGGGGTAAGACTGATTTTCTGGATCCCCTGTATGATATTTGCGGTTTTTCTGATGGTTGCTTTTGTTTTTTGCTGCTGTGAGATCAGGCTGACAGATGCGGCATATTTTGGAATGATTGCTTTTGTAGCAGCTGAATTTATGGCTTCTGCCGGGTGGCAGATCCTGTGTTATACAGGGAAAGAAGCATGGATGTCCTGGTGGCAGCAGGGAATGGCAATTCTTCTGATCTACATATTCATATGCCAAAGGATGGACAGATGGAAATCACCAGAAGGGAATATTTTTCCGGACTCCTGATCAGTATTGCCGTATTTGCTGTCAGCAATATGAGTTATGTGAATGTGAACACGCCATTTACAGGCAGATATTCTTTTGAAATAGGGAATATCCGTACTATAGTAGATGTTGCAGGAATTGCAATTCTATATGCACATTTGATACAGTGCTGTGAGCTTCGGGTGAGAAAAGAACTGGAGGCGGTACAGAATGTGCTTCAGAATCAGTATGCGCAATACAAGCAGTCAAAAGAAAGCATTGAGCTGATTAATTATAAGTATCATGATCTGAAGCATCAGATTGCTGTGTTAAGAAGTGAAGCTGATCCTGGAAAAAGGGAAGCATTTCTGGATAAAATGGAAGCAGATATAAAGAAATATGAAAGTCAGAACAAAACAGGAAATAAAGTGCTGGATACTGTGCTGACTACCAAGAGTCTTTATTGCGCAAAGAATAACATAACCTTTACCTGCGTTGCAGATGGAACCTTGCTGGATTTTATGGAGGTTATGGATATCTGCAGTATTTTTGGAAATGCATTGGATAATGCCATTGAATGTGAATTGAAGATTCCGGATAAAGAAAAAAGATTAATACACGTCAGTGTCTCAAAACAGAAAAACTTTCTGCTTCTCCGGTTTGAAAATTATTATGATACCGAACTGAATTACCAGGGCGGAGCGTTTATCACAACGAAGCGGGACAAAGAATTCCACGGTTATGGACTGAAAAGCATTCGCTATACGGTAAATAAATATGATGGCGCTGTTTCCATTGATACAAAGGAGAATTGGTTTGACCTGAAGATACTGATACCGGCCAGCGAAAATGCACAAAAACAGATTGATAAAATCGTATAATATATACAAAAAATGTATTGCAATTTTCTAAAAAAAGTAGTAAAACTTTAGTTAGATAAAGAGAAATGCATTGAACAGGACAAATTACAAAAGATAACCGGAACACAGAGAGCCGCAGACTGGTGAGAGGCGGCAGAAGGTATTTTGTGGTATCACCTGGGAGCATCCCGCTGAAAAAATAATAACTAATTTCAGTAAGCTGGGACGTAGTCTTCACGTTACAGAAGAAGCTGTTTATACAGACAGCAATGAGTGGTCGTATTTAGTAATAGATACGATAATACAAAGTGGTACCACGGAAATTCCGCCTTTGTTATCCATTGGATAGCAAGGGCGTTTTTTATATATATTAACCACTTGACTACAAATGAAAGACGAGGAGAAAGATTATGAGTGGAATTATGATGATGGTAATCGCTATCGTAGTTCTGGGCGGCGCCTATCTTCTGTATGGCCGTTACCTCCAGAACAAATGGGGAATTGACCCGAAAGCCAAAACTCCGGCTTACGAAATGGAGGATGGAGTTGATTATGTACCGGCTGATACAAATGTAGTATTTGGACATCAGTTCGCATCCATTGCCGGTGCTGGCCCGATCAACGGACCAATCCAGGCTGCAATTTTTGGATGGCTTCCGGTACTTCTTTGGATCCTGATCGGTGGTGTGTTCTTTGGAGCAGTTCAGGACTTTGCATCTATGTATGCCTCTGTAAAGAACAAAGGACGTACAATCGGATACATTATTGAAGCGTACATTGGAAAACTTGGAAAAAAATTATTCCTTTTATTCTGCTGGCTGTTCTGTATTCTGGTTGTTGCGGCATTCGCAGATGTTGTAGCCGGAACCTTTAACGGATTTGTCACAAATGATGCAGGAGAAGTGACAAAGGTAGTGG
>OHYW01000333.1_pt1 | contig 12874 bp, 10 predicted proteins | sample 1580441 | NCBI WGS metagenome assembly OHYW01 (sample SAMEA3882508, study PRJEB24775) | human gut metagenome | biome: human-associated habitat; feature: intestine environment; material: feces | place: Netherlands | collected 2009/2010
CGCGCCGCCAGCGTTCGTCCTGAGCCAGGATCAAACTCTTTATAAATGGTATTTAATCGCCATTTAAAAGCGTTAAATCTCTGTAATCACTCAGACACAATCGCTTGCGTCCTGTATGAATTACTTGTAAATTTGGAATTGATTAACGTGGGTTTCCAAACCCACGATCAAGGTTCCACAAGTTTCAGTTTTGTTCAATTTTCAAGGTCCTGCTGCGCTGTCGCGTTTCCGTGACAGCTTGTATATTATATATCAGATTCTCTCGTTTGTCAAGAGGTTTTCTGAAAGTTTTTTGAAGAAGTTTTCTTCAAAAAACGGTGTACAAGCTGTAGGTAAAGGCTCCAGCGGCTGCCGCCGCGGGCTGGGCTCGCGAGACAGCTTGATTATTATAGCAAGTAGTATGACCTTTGTCAACAGGTTTTTGCAAGTTTTTTTGATTTTTTCGACAAAGTTTGAGGGCGAAGTTTGGGCAAGGTGTATATTGGGGTGATGACGGTTGGCGGGTACAAATTATGGGAGTGGTGGGCGGCAAGAAGGTTGCGGGATTAGATGGTTTGGGGGAATGGGTGAGCGGTGGAAGATTGACGGCAGGCGGCGGGGAGGTTGCGGGCCGGGCATGCCCGGCCCCTACGGAGGTGATGGTGGATGGAGCGGTGTGTTTTCCACATTCGGCACACGTGAATGTGGAAAACACTTGCAATTTCTACCTTATTATAATAGTATAGAGGCAACATACTTGAAACGAGGTCCTGTCATGATCCTGGCATTGAATATCGGCAACTCCAATATTACGTTTGGCGGGTATACGCCGGACGGCAAGCTGGTGTTTTCGTCGCGGCTGTTTGCGGACACGGCGCTGAGCAGTGATGAACTCCTGTACAAAATCGTAAATATGCTGGCGCTGTACGGGGCGGAGCCGCAGCAAATCACGGCGGTCATCTTTTCCAGCGTGGTGCCGGCGCTGACGCCGCGGCTGCGCGAGGCCCTGCGCAAGATGTGCGAGTGCCAGATCATGGAGGTCGGCCCCGGGCTGAAAAGCGGGGTGCGCATCCGCATGGACAACCCGGCCCAGCTGGGCGGTGAGCTGCTGTGTGCCATCGTGGGCGCGCTGCAGCGGTGCACGCCGCCCTGCGTGGTGGTGAACTTTGATACCGCCACTACCCTGCTGGCTGTGGACAGCACCGGCGCACTGGTGGGCGGCAGCATCCTGCCGGGGCCGCAGTGCTCGCTGTCGGCGCTGGTGCGCAACACGGCGCAGCTGCCCCAGGTGGAGCTGGAGGCCCGCCCGCGGCGTTTGCTGGGGGCCAACACGGCGGACTGTCTGCACAGCGGCATTGTGTACGGCACGGCGGCCATGCTGGACGGCATGGTCGCGCAGATCCGCGCAGCGCTGGGCGCATCCGACGCGCCGGTGGTCGCAACCGGCACGCTGCCCGACAGTGTGCGCACGGCGTGTGCGACGGATATTGTGTACCGCGAGACGCTGGTGCTGGAAGGGCTGTATTCGATCTGGAAGAAGAATACGCGGAAGTGACGTTGGTTACCGGTATATAAGGTAAGAGGGCGTCGTGGGCAAGGCGGCGCGGAGCGGTCAAGACCGCTCCCTACGGGCCGGGGCTGTAACGTCTGCCGACGTAAAGTTGCGGGCCGGGCATGCCCGGCCCCTACGGGGTGGTGGATGGTTGGCGGGTGCTTACCGGGAGGTGCGGGCGGCATATAGGCCGCTCCCTACGGGCAGGCGTATTGTACTATCCGTATTCCGGACAAACATCATTCTATATCCAAAGAGGTGCTGCCCGCGCCTCTTTCTTTTTTTGTGGTGTCGTGTTATAATATATTATGTATAGTTATGTACAAAATTTACAGAGAAAGGTATTTATTCATCACCTATGCAGCATTTGAAAAACTTTAACTGGAAGAAATTTTTCTTGCAGGGGGTGCTCCCCTGCCTGCTGGCGGTGGCGGTGGGGTTCATCTCCCGCTATCAGCTGGAGCTGTCCGACGGCGTGACCGAGAGCTTTTTGCAGCTTCAATGGCCGCTCTACGCGCCGCTCAACGCGCTGACCGCCTTTTGCCTGACGCTGATTTTGTTTGCGCTGCTCGGCAAGTGGAGCCGCGCAACGGGCATTTCGGGCGCGGTGTTCACCATCATTGCACTCATCAACTACTACACCCGCGACCTGCACGGCTCGGCGCTGATGCCCCAGGACATTTTGAACCTCGGCACCGCCGCCGAGGTCATGGGCAGCTACACCCTGAAAATCACGCAGGACGTTGTGAAGATCGTGCTGCTCTACCTGCCGATTCTGGCGATTGTGTTCGTGCAGGCGCAGCTGGTCAAGGGTGCGCCTAAGCGCGCCGGCTGGAAGGCCCGCGGCGTGCGGGCGGCGGGCAGCGCACTGGGCGTGTTTCTGGTCATGTTCTTCGGCTACTTCGGCCCCGTGACCATCAAGCCCAAGACGACCTACGGCTGGGCGTGGCAGAACACCTACTACACTTACGGCTATCTGGCCGGGACGATTGAGGCCACCAGCCTGATGGCCGACCCTGTCATTGAGCCGGAGAACTACAACGACGCCGCGGCGGTGAACACCGCCCGCAAGGCCGACGACTACAACGCCCCTGCCAGCCCCGAGAGCGCCGAGGACTACCCCGACATTGTGCTGATCCTGTCCGAGAGCTTCTACGACTTTGACCTTGTCACCGACCTGCAGGCCGACACCGACATCATGCCGGTCACCAAGAACCTGCCCAACTCGGTCTACGGCCACACGATCAGCCCCCATGTGGGCGGCGGCACAAACTCCACCGAGTACGAGATGCTGACCTCCAACTCGCTGATCCTGATGCCCAGCATCACGCCGTTCAACTGGCTGAACCTGTACAACGCCAACAGCGTTGTCAGCTACCTCAAGGGTCTGGGCTACTCCACGATGGCCGCCCACCCCTACACGAACTCCAACTACCGCCGCGACTCCGCCTGGCTGGCGCTGGGCTTTGACGAGACCCATTTCCAGAGCGATTTTACCACGCAGGAGACCTACGGGGACCGCCCGTACCAGACCGACTCGGCCACCTACCGCGACTGGGAAACGATGTACGAGGCCATGCCGGAGGACAAGCCGCGGTTCAGCTTCCTGGTCTCCATCCAGAGCCACGGCGACTACGATATGAACGATGCGTCGCTGGATATTGTCCACGCCGCCACCGACTACGGCGACTACGATGCGCTGATGGACGAGTACCTGAGCTGCATCAAAATGACCGACGCCGCCGTGCAGGAGCTGTGCGATTACTTTACCGCGCAGTACGAAAAGACGGGCCGCAAGGTCATTGTGGCCATGGCCGGTGACCACGCGCCCAGCTTTGTGGCCCATGTGGCCGACCCCAGCTTTGCCGAAACCGACAACGAGCTGCAGATTCTCGAGCGCAGCACGCCGTTTTTCATCTGGGCCAACTACCCGCTGGAGCACACGGCAGCCGCCACCAGCACCACCGACCCGCTGAACCGCATGGACATGGTCATGCTGACCCCCACCCTGCTGCAGCAGGCGGGTCTGCCCCTGAGCGACTACTACGAGTACCTGCTGGAAATGAAGCACAACACCCCCGTTGTGACCGCCGCCAACGACTACATGAAGGTGGACGGCACCACAGCCGAGTACGGCGCAGACCCCGCGCTGGACGAGTGGGCCAAGGGGTATCTGATGCTGGAATACAACAATATCGGCGCGCACGCCAAGCGCGACCAGAGCATTTTTGACCCCGCCGAATAAAGAGGAGGCATCCCTATGACAGGTCTGAAACGAACCCCGCGCAGCCGCAGCGGCTTTACGCTGGTGGAGCTGATCGTGGTATTGGTGATTCTGGGCGTGCTGGCGGCCTTTGCCGTCCCGGCGCTGACCGGGTACATTGACAGCGCCAAGGAAAAGCAGGCCGTCAGCGAGACGCAGGCGTGTGTGATGACGGCGACCCGGCAGGGTGCGCAGAACTACGCCCTGGTGCAGAACGCATCGATAACGGAAAAAAGCGATGGTGCAGATGCTCTGACAAACTGGGCAGGCACGTTGACAAACGAGGTTCCCACCGTGACCGGCGGAGATGTAGCACTTACCGAGGGCAGCGGGCAGTATCTGCTGCATGTAAACAACCCGCCTGCGGGCAATATTACGCCTGCTGGGATTTCTTCGGATGCCGGGGTCAAGGGTACCGTGCAGGGGATGACCTGCAACGCCAGCGGGCAGGTTTTATACTTAGTGTATACCAGCGTCGATGGGATACAGGTCGTATACACGAACGCGGGAACCACCGCAAGTGTAAATATCGGCAGTGATGAGGCTGTTGTTGTGCCGACGCCGAAGAAGGATGACCACTCCGGCGGCGGTGAAACCGGTGGGGGCAGCACCGGGGGTGGCATTTCCGGCGGCGGTACGACCGGCAGCACTGTTACAGCAAATGAAAAGCAGTTCATTATCCACTTGCAGGATATTGAAACTAAAAACTCTGCGCCTTTTGCAAACAGAAAATATCACATTCAGAGCGGCGATAACTCCATTGATGTGACCTCTAATGAAAACGGTGATATTCTGTTGGATATTTCTCCTAAGGAACATCCTCGTCCCAACACTGTTATCGGGGATACGCTGACTACTATCACCGAAGCTGAAGTTCCTAATGGCTACCAAGTCATTCCCAGCAGTACAAAAATCTATATCAATGTTTTCAATGAGGGGGACGACTATCATCTCAATTCCATACAAAATAACGGAAATGACAATCCATTTGCTATCGATATGGATAAAAGGCAGCTTACCATTATGCGCTTTCCCGTTGCCAAATTGAATCTGCGCGTCACTGACCCTGATGAAAATCCGCTGTCCGGTGCTACCTTTGCTATTAAGGACGGCCCAACCCTTGTTGGCGAATTCACCAGTGATAGTAAAGGAGAATACTCCATTCCTGTCAAACTGCATGAGGGAGATAACATCGGGTATTCTGCTTTCCTAACTACCGGAGATCAAACTGGCCAAACTTATGTTATAAAGGAAACTCCTCCTGCCGGATATAAGGGAGACTTCACATGTTCTTTTCATTTATATTATAAGCCATATCCCGCTACTCCGACTCCCCATAATACAACCTGGTTCCGTATTGATGATTTTGGCTTCAAACAGGGTACATATAGTCTGGAAAAGACTGTTGGTGATCAGGATACTTTTCATGTCACACACAACAAAAGCTAACTCTGCACTGTCTATATCCGTAAAATTGATAACGCCGGAAATCCTGTATCCAACGCCAATCTAAAAGCTGACAATACCAGCAGCTTCGTTACGCCAGAGCATAAACTACAGGATACAACCAAAATATAGCAGACTGTCGAAAAACGCTTGTAGGGTCGAGCATTGCTCGCCCGTGCCCGTTTGCCTTGCAAGAAAACTGTCCCGGAAAATGCGTTGCTGCGGTAAGTTGGCGGGCGGCCAATGGCCGCCCCTACGCACGCAATAAGGCAAGAATGCAATTTATTGACGGTCTGCTATATAATTTCACCCTCAATCAATAAGAAAGCCCCCACCCAGCCGCAGAACATCTACGGTTGGGTGGGGGTGGTTTTATTTGTAGAGATTGCAGGGGCGCGGCGGCAGCGGCAACGCTCCCGGGCGGCTATGGGATTTGCCCCTGCGTTCTCTGCCAATCACAAAAACTCTTTCCAGTAAATCTCTGCGCTTCTCGTCATCTCCCGGGAAAAGTCGCTCGCGTACTTGCGCTTGCAAAATGCCTGCACGGCTTTGTCAAAGTCGTAGTCAAGCTGGCCGTTGGCGGCGGCTTTCGCCGCAAAGTCGGCGCGCAGCTCGTCGGGCGTGCGGTCCGTGTACACATTCTCGCAGACGACGGCCTGCTCGGCAAAGCGGGCGGGCTTGGGGCGGCGCTGCTGCTGCTCCGTGGGGCGGCCAAACACCAGCATACAGGCGGGCACAACGTACTGCGGCAGGTGCAGGGCGTCGCGCATGGCCTCAGCATTCTCGAGGACGTCGCCTATGTAGCAGCTGCCGATGCCCAGAGACTCGGCGGCGACCACGGCGTTCTGGGCGGCAATGCAGGTGTCGGCCACGGCCAGCATCAAGTCCCCTGCCCCGGGCTTGCGGGCGTCCGTGATGCCCGCAGCGTGGTAGGCGTTGAGCCAGCGGCGGCAGTCGGCCAGGAACACCAGCACCAGCGGCGCCCCGGCAATGAACGGCTGGTGGTCGCACAGGTCGGCCAGCGTGGCCTTCAGCGCCGGGTCGGTGATGTCCAGGATCGTGTACAGCTGCTGGTTGCCCGCCGTCGGTGCCTGGAACGCCGCGTTCAGGATGGCCGCCCGCTCGTCCGGCGTGACGAGGTCGGGGGTGAATACCCGCACGCTTTTGCGGGCGGAGAGAGCGGAGAGGATAGCGTTGTTTTCCATAATAAGCTCCTTTAAGCCCTCCCCCGAGGGGGAAGGCAAATCAAAATCAATTTTTCCGTTTCTTCAAAAACTTCCCGATCAGCGTATCCAGCATGCTCAGCACCTCGCGGATGTTCAGCACGCAGACCAACGCGGTGATGCCCACGACGGGCAGCGCCCAATGGGTCAGGTTCATCATGCACCAGATCTCCGCCAGCACCAGCGCCAGATTCAGCACAAGCCACGCCGGGTGGAAGTCGATCTCCAGCAGACCGCGGGTCGAGTAGGCGCGCAGCAAAAATACCAGCATCAGGCTCAGGAAGCTGGCCGGGGTTACGCCCCACGGGCCCCACTGCAAAATGAACAGGTAGTTCAGAATCAGGTTCAGCACCGCACCGGCCAGCATTGTGAACAGCGAGCCGGTAGACCGTTTATACACGACGTAGACGCTGTTCAGGAACTGGTTCAGGCAGGTCAGCATCGAGCAGAGCGTCAGGAACGGAACAAACGTCCAGGCGTCAAAATATTCAGCCTTGAACACCCGCATGAGCAGCTGGCACAGCATGATGATGCCCGCCACGCAGCAGAACAGCACACTGGCATACACGCGGAATATCTTGGAGAAGAACGCCTCGCGGTCCGTCTCCTCGGTCACGGCGGAGAGCTGCCACGCCTCGTAGAAGATGCTGCCCAAAATCGTGATGATCTGCGGCAGGAAGTACCCCGCCGACAGCAGCCCGACCCAGTGGTTGCCGCTGCGGCCCGCGTAGCCCTCGCACATGCCCTGCACAAAGAACATATCGCTGGCGTTGATGATCCAAAAGCTGATGGACGCCGGGATCATCGGCAGGCAGTAGCGCAGCATCTCCTTCCACAGCGCCTTGTCAAACGCCTTGGGCTTGAAGTACCGCCAGCACCCGCCCGCAATGAACACAAACACCATGGATGTCAAATCTGCCAGCGCGTTTGCCAGCAAAAAGCCGGCTGCGCCCATTTTTAAGGTGCTCAGGAACAGCAGGTAGTAGAGCAGCAGGCTCAGCGTTGTCAGTACACCGTCTATGGCGACCAGCCGGTTCAGCATCCGCGAGCGGATGAACTGGGTACACAGCGTTCTCATACAGCTGGCCAGCACGCAGAGGTACAAAAAGCCCAGGTACTCCGCAGCGTTGGGGATGAGCCGCACCAGCGGCATGGCCAGCAGCAGCACCACAAAGCCCAGCCCGATAGTCGCCGCGCCGTTGACAAAGACGCTGGATTTGTTGGTCGCTTTGTCCAGCCCGAACCGGATGACCGCATAGGCCACGCCAAGGCTGACCACCGGGATCAGCAGGTTTGTGGCCTGCTGCAAAAGGCTGGACACGCCCATAACGTCCGGCGAGTCGAGCGCGTAGCTCAGATACGGGCGGATGAAGAAGCTGAGCAGCTTGGAGCTGAAGTTGGAGATGGCAAACAGCAGCGTATTGCTGACCAGCGTCGTATATTTTTTCTGTGGAGACGGCAAGATGGGAACCTCCCTTGTTTGTAGAGTATGAAGTCTTCCCCTCCGGGGGAAGGTGGCCGAGCGAACGCGAAGGTCGGATGAGGGCAAACCTTCCGCCGGCGCCCCGTTCACGGGCAATCGCGGCAAACTCCCGCTCTCATCGCAGCTTCAGCATCCGTTCCCGCTGCTTATAATCCGGCAGCACCTCCGCCACCGCGGCCCAGAACGCCGGGCTGTGGTCGGGGTGGGCAAAGTGGCAGAACTCATGCACAACAACGTACTCCTGCGCGGGCAGCGGCATCGTGCAGAGCCGCCGCGCAAACGCCAGCGTGCCGGTGCGCAGACTGCACGACCCCCAGCGGGTGTTCATGTCGCGCACCGCAATTTTGGGCATCGCGCCGCCCGGGCAGGTCGCCGCAAACTGCGGATAGTATGCCCGGCACAGCGCCTGCATATAGGCCAGCGCCTCGGCCTTGGGCGGCAGCGCGGGAGCCTCGGCGGCCTCTCGTTCGCGCCGGGCCGCGGCACGCGCCTGTGCGGTGCGCACCCAGTCGGCCCGCGCCGTGACAAAGGCGTCCACATAAGCCGCAGGCACCCGCGGCGACGCACTGGCCGCCACACTGCCGTCGGCCCGCACGCGCAGGTTGATGTTGCGCACCTGCCGCCGCGTCAGCGTGTAGGTGATGCCGCCCGCCGTCCGCTCCATGCCCGGCCCCCCTTTTGCAAAAGTATATAGTTTATTGTACACGCATTTGCCCAAAAGTGCAACAGTTGCCTGCGGCGGCGCCTTGTGGTATGATACTGCCAAAAGGGGGCTTTTGCATGAAATCGCTGTTTTTTGTTCTGCCCGCCCTGCTGCTGGGCCTGACGGCCTGCGGCGCGCCGGTGGCCGCCGTGACCCTGCCCGACACCGTGCAGGTCGAAAAGACCCAGACCGCCGAGACCGCCGTCCTCTACGAGGATGCCGACGGGCGTGAGGTCAGCCCCCGCCGCGCCGCCCTGACCGAGTGGCGCTGGTCTGTGGCCGATGACACGATTGCCGAGGTCGATCCCAGCGGCATTGTGACCGGTCTGCGCGGCGGCTCGACCACCCTGACGCTGCAAAGCGCCGACGGGAAAATTTCCGCCAGCTGCCCGGTGCAGGTGTCCAGCCCGCTGCGCGGCATTGCTTTGGACGATTACACGCTGTATTTTGACGACCGCGATGTCGTTATCATCGACTACGACGGCACGGCGCACCACACCCTGGCCTACGCCAGCCGCGTCGGCGCAGTCTGCCATCTTCTGCCGGAGGACACCACCGACCACCCCGCCGTGACCTATCACATCGCCGACGAGCGCATCGCCCGCTTCGACGGCTCCTGGCTCGTCCCCGTGAATTACGGCACCACGACCCTGACCGCCGACTGCGGCGGGTTTACAGCGCAGTGTACCGTAACGGTGGTCAGGCCGGAGGAATAGGCAAAAGAAGCGGTCGCCTCCGCAGCAGGCTGTTCGATTCCCGCACGGTTCACCTTTTACGCCCGACACCTATTAAAAAGCGTATACAAAGAAAAAAGCACTACCTCAAACGAAGTAGTGCTTTTGGGTGACCCTCCCGTCCATCTCCCGCGCCCTAAAAACAGCCCGCGGGGCTGTTTTTGCCCCGCGGGACGCGGACGCGGGGCCCGGGCTGTTCGATTCCCGTACTCCTCTACTCCTTACAATGTATAATAAAAAGAAAAAAGCTCAACCTCTTGCGAAGTTGAGCTTTTTGGTGACCCGTACGGGAATCGAACCCATGTTACAGCCGTGAAAGGGCCGTGTCTTAACCGCTTGACCAACGGGCCATATAATACAAGATTTCGCTAAAACAGCAAGCAACTTATCGGCTACTATTGCAACCGACCCCCAAGTATTTTAGCGAAATCCTGTATCATGTGGTAGCGGTAACTGGATTTGAACCGGTGACACTTCGGGTATGAACCGAATGCTCTAGCCAACTGAGCTATACCGCCATGTGGTGTGCATCTCAAACGGTGCTCCATTAGTATACGGGTTTCGGCACCATTTGTCAAGCATTTTTTTGAATTTTTTCAAAAAGTTTTTTCCCCTTTTCTGCGCCGGCAGTGCTGCGGCGCAAATAGCGCAGCCATGGGCTTTGCGGGCATCAGCTGGCAGCCATTCCCGGTGTTGTTCCGATTTTTGTTCCTGCATTATATAACAATAGCGCAATAAAGTGCAGTACAAAATTCTTCATTTTTTCAGGTTTTACCCGGTTTGTTCATTTTATTTTAAGCTACGAAGCTTTTTGCGGATTTTTCGCATTTAATATATTGACATAGTAGTACCCCAGTGTTAAAATAAGTTAAAAATCGGCGTTCGTTAAAAGTGTGTCGAAAATGAACCATCCGTAAGTTTAAGGAGAACACTCGCTATGAAATATTCTTGGCAGCGCCAGATTATTCTGGAAACCATTCAAGAGCATAAAGAGCATCTTTCTGCGCAGCAGATTTACGGTTATGCCCGTGAGCGCTGCCCTCATATCAGCCTGGGCACGGTGTACCGCAACCTGAACACCCTGGCTGATAACGATATGATCGGCCGCGTTGGCATGATCAGCGGTGCCGAATGCTTTGACTGGGACCCCAACTCCCATGAGCATTTTTACTGCCGCAAGTGCCACAAGATCATTAACCTTGATCTGCCGGAAGGCGAGCTGAACGCCCTGATCAAAAATGTTCCCGGCCTGCGTATTGAAGGCCACTGCCTGACCGTGACCGGCGTTTGCGCCGAATGTGCCAGCAAAGAATAACTTTGCCGGGACAAAGCGCCACTGTCCTACCCTTGCAGGATCAATCCTCCCAACTTGTCATCATCTTTTCCTCTCCGCTCTTCCCCGTTTTTGTGGGGAAGAGCTTTTTTGTACCCTTTGGCACTTTTCTGCATCCTTTTTCAACTGCGATATGCGGGCCTTATGCGGCAAATATTCAATTTCATGAATAAAAATGCAAGCAGTCCGTTTTGTTTTTTCCCTTTACGCCGCAAAATGCAAGCTCTAGAACAAAGTTATCTCTATAAGTTGAAATTTCCTTGTGCAATATGCCGTGTTGCAATTTGTTGCAGGGCGTGTATAATAAGAAGCATGAAATGAATAAATATTCAGCCGCTTGGGCGGATAGAATTTTGAAAGAGGGCAGTTCTTATGAAAAAGAAAAAGGAAGATATTAAAAAGGTTGTTCTGGCTTACTCCGGCGGTCTGGATACCTCCATCATCATTCCCTGGCTGAAAGAGAACTACAACAACTGCGAAGTTGTTGCTGTTTCCGGCGACGTTGGCCAGGGCACTGAGCTGGACGGCCTGGAAGAAAAGGCCCTCAAGACTGGCGCTTCCAAGCTGTACGTTCTGGACCTGAAGAAAGATTACGTTGAGAACTACATCTGGCCCTGCCTGAAAGCCGATGCCAAGTACGAAGAGTACCTGCTGGGCACCTCTCATGCTCGTCCGTGCATCGCAAAGGCACTGGCTGAGATTGCCAAGAAAGAGAATGCCGATGCCATCTGCCATGGCTGCACCGGCAAGGGCAACGACCAGGTTCGTTTTGAGCTGGCCCTAAAAGCACTGGCCCCCGAAATGGCCATCATCGCCCCGTGGCGTGAGTGGGACATCAAGAGCCGTGACGAAGAGATCGACTACGCCGAGGCTCACCACATCCCCCTGAAGATCAACCGCGAGACCAACTACTCCAAGGACAAGAACCTGTGGCATCTGAGCCACGAGGGCCTGGATCTGGAGAGCCCCGCCAACGAGCCCCAGTACAACCACCCCGGTTTCCTGGAGCTGGGTGTCAGCCCTGAGCAGGCTCCCGACACCCCGACCTATGTGACCATCCACTTTGAAAAGGGCGTTCCCACTGCCGTGGACGGCAAAGAGATGGGCGCTGTGGAGCTGGTGGAGTACCTGAACAAGCTGGGCGGCGAGAACGGCATCGGCCTGCTGGATATCGTTGAGAACCGTCTGGTGGGCATGAAGAGCCGCGGCGTGTACGAGACCCCCGGCGGTGCCATCCTGTACAAGGCCATCAATGTTCTGGAGACCATCACCCTGGACAAGGAGAGTGCACACCTCAAGGAGCAGCTGGCACAGAAGTATGCCGACATCGTCTACAACGGCCAGTGGTTCACCCCGCTGCGTGAGGCTCTGGATGCTTTTGCCAACAGCCTGGCAAAGACCGTGACCGGCGATGTGAAGCTGAAGCTGTACAAGGGCAACATGATCAACGCTGGTGTCACCTCTCCGTTCACCCTGTACGATGAGCAGACTGCTTCCTTTGGTGAGGACGAGGATTACAACCAGGCAGATGCGGCAGGCTTCATCAACCTGTTCGGCCTGTCCATCAAGGAGCGCGCAAAGCTGTCCAAGAGCTGGCCGAAGATCGAGGACTAAGCGGCTGATCCACCGGGATCACACAAAGCCAACTTTCTCTCCGGTGTGTTTTCTACACTTTCACAACGGAGTTCCAAAACCGGCATAGTTGCCGGCGGCACCGCCGCAGGAGCGTTTTCCCCTGCGGCGGCTTTGCCGTTTCTAAAGGTATTCAACCCCACCGTCAATGCTTCGCATTGCTACCGCCCCTAGTAGGGGCGGCCCTGGCGTTGCATGAGGATATGCGAGTTTCCCGTTATGCCAAGGGCCCCACTATTAGGGGGGCTGTCGAGCGTATGCGAGACTGAGGGGTTGGATCCGGGATATAGATGCTGATATAGAGGAGCAAAAATGGCAAAACGAACAACCAAAAAAACGACCAAGCCTGTCCGCCCGCAGCTGGGCGACGGCGTTGAGATCCTGAACGCGGGCAGTGTGCTGGAAGATCCCATCACCAGCACGCTGGAGACCAACTATATGCCCTACGCGATGAGCGTCATCGTCTCCCGCGCCCTGCCGGAGATCGACGGCTTCAAGCCCGCCCACCGCAAGCTGCTCTACACAA
>OHYW01000334.1_pt1 | contig 12823 bp, 10 predicted proteins | sample 1580441 | NCBI WGS metagenome assembly OHYW01 (sample SAMEA3882508, study PRJEB24775) | human gut metagenome | biome: human-associated habitat; feature: intestine environment; material: feces | place: Netherlands | collected 2009/2010
CACCCACCCGCCAACTTGGAAGGGGCGGGCTGCCGCCCTCCCTTGCCCCTCTCGTGCACGACGATTCACGGCAGTCCGTAGGGGCCGGGCATGCCCGGCCCGCAACCTTGTTATGCCCGCCGTCAACGGGCTGAACCCTTCCAGCCTGCTCCGCGGCCACCTCCCCTGATGGGGAGGCTTCTCTCGCGGGCTTCGCCCGCGCAAAAGGCTCCCCTTTTAGGGGAGCTGGCCGAGCCTGCGAGGCCTGAAGGATTCCGACGGGCCTTGCGTGGCCGCCCATCAACGGGCATTCACCCACTAACTCTCGCGGCGGCCTGGGGGCAGGCCGCCCTACGTACCCCTTTTAAATTGGTTTGCAGGGAGGGGTCTTGACCCCTACAGCCGTTACCACTACCCTTTTGCCTGTTGTAGGGGGGGATTCATCCCTCCCGGCAAGGCGTTCCTCACACCTCGATCTTCTCATCCTCGGCAAAATCGCGTTTCGCGGTCTGGCCTAAAATCTCATGCCAGCGCATGGGCGAAATCCCATCCCCCGGGCGCTTCGTTGTCAGATTTTCCTCGGTGAAAACCTCACCCGCTTTGATTTCCCGGGCGGCCACAATGCTCTTGCGGGCAATGGCCTTGTTGGGGGCTTCGCTGGCGGTCAGGTGCTTGTGGCCGTCGCCGAGGGCGGCTTCTGCGTGGCGCACGGCCAGCACCATCGCCGCAAACTCGGCGGGGTCCAGGCTGGCCTTCTGGTCGGGGCCGGGCAGGGATTTGTCCAGCGTAAAGTGCTTTTCAATGACCTGCGCGCCTAAAACCGTCGCGGCTACGTCACATTCCCAGCCGGGCGTATGGTCGGACAGCCCCACCGGCAGACCAAACTGGTCGTACAGCTCGATCATGGCGGTCAGGTTCGCGTCCTCGTAGGGCGTCGGGTACTGCGTGTTGCAGTGCAAAATCGTCACCTCGGGGCAGCCGCCGTCATCCAGCACGCCCAGTGCGTCGGTGATCTCGTCCAGCGTGCTCATGCCCGTGGAGAGCAGCACCGGCGTTTTCTGCGCGGCCATGGCCTCGAGATACGGCAGGTTCGTGATCTCGCCGGAGGGGATTTTTAAAAGCGGCAGACCCAGTGTGCCCAGAAATTTCACGCTCGGCACGTCAAACGGCGCGCTTAAATACTGGATGCCGATGGAATCGCAGTATTCCTTTAATTCTTTATGCGCTTCAAACGAGAAATGCAGCTTGCGGATCATCTCCAGCTGGCTCTCGGCGGCATCGGTGGTCTGCTTCTGGTACTCGGCCTTCTCGGCAAATTTGCTGACCACCAGCTCGGGCACGGCGGTCTGATATTTTACAATGTCCGCGCCGCATTCTTTAGCAACGCGGGCCATCTCCTTGGCCATTTCCAGACTGCCGTTGTGGTTGACCCCGGCCTCGGCTATGATCGTTACAGGCATAGGTAAAAACCTCCGGTTTTTATAGTGAGGAGTGAGAAGTTAGGAGTGAGGAGTTTTTGGTTTCAGCTGAAAGCTCCGTTTTATGTGTCACTCCTCATTCCTCACTCCTAACTCCTCACTGGTTTACTGCTGATTCTCCAGTTTTCTTCTCATCTTCTCCAGCTCCTCCAGCTGGCCCATGTCCATCCAGCTGCTCTCGCTGATGGGATAGACGCCGACCTTCTCCCCGGCCCGGCGGTAGCGCTCGATCACATCGGGGAAACCGATCTTCTCGCCGTCGCGCATTTCCTCCACGACGCGCGGCTCCACCACGTAGACGCCGGTGTTCGTCAAAAAGTCCAGCTCGGGCTTTTCGCGCATGGCGGCAATGCTGCCGTTCTCGCCCAGCTCCACCACGCCGTAGGGCACGGTGTAGTGCTTGAACGCGCAGATCATCGTGACCAGGTTGCCGTGGGATTTATGGTACTCATAAATGTCGCCGAAGTCTACATCCAAAAGCGTGTCACAGTTCGTAAAAAAGAACGGTGCTTTGATTTTTCCTTTCAGCAGGCAGAGCCCGCCGCCGGTGCCCATGAACACTTCCTCGTCGGCAAAGTCCACGGTATAGTTCTTTTCCAGCTCATTGAAATAGGACTTGATCATGCCCTTTTTGTAGTTCACGATCATCGTGAAATTGTGGCAGCCGAAGTCCCGAAAACGGTCCATGATCAGCTCGGCAATGGGCTGCTCGCCCACGGGAATCAGCGGCTTGGGCAGAATTTTTGTGTACGGGTACAGCCGCGTGCCCAGCCCGCCCGCCATCATCACAACGGGAATATCGACCTGCTTGCGGTTGTCCAGATCCAGGCCGTGGGCAAAGACGATGTCGGTGATGATGCCGCGCTTGTTCAGGACCGGCAGCGCGTCGATGCAATGCTCCTGCAAAATGCTGCGGGCCTTGCCGCGCTCGGACACCGAGACGCTCAGCGGATGATAGTTGGCCGCGTGGTCCACGGTCTGGTCCGGTGTGCCGCCGCGCAGGAAAAACTTGCGGATGTCACCGTCGGTGATGACGGCCTTCAAATGTCCCTCCGGTGCAATGAACAGGATGCGCTGGCCGGTCTCGTCCAGCTTGCGCAGCGTTTCCAGCACCGTGGCGGTGGGCGCAATAAAAAGCTCTTCTACTTTTATCAAGGGTGGTCCCCCTTTGACGTTTATTAAAGCCTTCCCCTGAGGGGGAAGGTGGCGCGCAAGCGCCGGATGAGGGGCGAGTGTGTCTCCGCCGCCCGGAAATGGGCTGCGGCGCGGACTTTGCCCTCATCAGTCCGCTTCGCGGACAGCTTCAGTCTCCGTGCCAAGTGCCGCCTACGGCGGTTGCACTCCGACACGCGCCTGCGGGCGCAGCCCCGCGGGGGAAGCCTTTTACAGCCCCAGCACCGCTTCAATCACGCGGTCACAGTCCTCAAAGGACAGGTTCGTGGAGCAGGGCAGGTTGACAATGTACTTGCGGTAGTCCAGCGCCTTGTCCAGACCGTAAGCCTCATTGCGGGGGTAGTCGGCCTGCTCATGGATGAGCGCCCACACCGGGCGGGTCTGGATGTGCTGCGCCTGCAGCTTCTCGATCACTGTGTCGCGGTCCAGCCCGGAATCCTTCAGATACAGGCTGAAGAACCAGTGGTTGGAGCGGCACTCCCCCTCGCGGAAAGGCAGGATGCGCAGCCCCTTCACGCCGTCCAGCGCGGCCACATAGCGGTCATACAGCGCCTTTTTGTGGGCGATGAAGCCCTCGAGCCGCTCGAGCTGGGCAAGGCCTAAGGATGCCTGCACGTTCGTCATGCGGTAGTTGTAGCCGACCTCATCGTGCAAAAATTGCAGCAGATCGGTCTTGGCCTGGGTGGACAGATGCTTGGCGTGCTCGGCCCAGTCAGCGTGGTTGGACACGACCATGCCGCCTGCGCCGGTGGTGATGATCTTGTTGCCGTTAAAGCTGTAGCAGCCGATGTCGCCGATGGTGCCCGCAAACTTACCGGCAAACGGGCCGTCGGTGCAGCGGGTGCCGAGTGCCTCGGTGGCATCCTCAATGACGATGAGGCCGTAGCGCTTGGCTATCGCCATCAGGCGGGGCATATCGGCCATGTTGCCGAACACATGCACGACCTCCAGTGCCTTGATGTGTGCGCCGGTGGCTTTGTTGTACAGCCTGCCGTCCCGCAGCTCGCAGCGGTTCGCACAGAAATCCTCGACGGCGTCGGGGTCAATGCACAGGGAGTCGTCGCAGCCGATGAAGATCGGCTCCGCGCCGACATAGCGGGTCAGCGGGTTGACGGCGGCGATGAAGGTCAGCGTCGGGACGATGACCTCATCCCCGCGGGTGATGCCGGCGGCCATAGCGGCCAGATGCAGCGCGCTGGTACCGGCGTTGCAGGCCACGGCGCGGGGCATGCCCACGTAAGCGGCCAGCGCTTCCTCGAACTCCGTGACCTTGCCGCCGCTGGTGGAAACCCACCCCGACGTGATGGCCTGCCCGGCCAGCTCGGCCTCGCGCGCGCCGAAATTCGGAACCGAAAGAGGAATAAATTCAGACATGGTACTGCCTCCAAACTCTATCCTGGTGCCCGCCGTGCAGCGGCGGACGGAATTTTACAAATATTCTATTTTATTATACCGCGTTTGCAGGATAAGGGCAAGAAAAAGATGTGATGGACTTTCTGTATCTTTCCCCCGGGGAAAGCCCGTTTTTCCCGTTGACAAACCTTCTCCCTTGCACTACTATAAATACTGAATATAAAGAATAAAATAGGGGGTTTACCATGAAATACGGTTTTATCGGCTGCGGCAACATGGGCGGAGCTGTGGCGCGCGCGGTCTGCAAGGGCGCCGGGTCCGGCGATGTGCTGCTGGCCAACCGCACGCCTGCCAAGGCACAGGCGCTGGCGGACGAGCTCGGCTGCGCCTGCGGCACGAATGAGGAGGTCGCCGGCATCTGCGACTTCATCTTTCTGGGCGTAAAGCCCCAGATGATGGCCGATATGCTCGACGAGCTGACCCCAACGCTGGAGGCCCGCGCCGAGAGCCGCCCCTTTGTGCTGGTCACGATGGCGGCGGGCCTGTCGATGCAGCAGATCCGCCAGATGGCGGGCAGCGGCTATCCCATCATCCGTATGATGCCCAACACCCCCGTGGCGCTGGGCGACGGCATGATCCAGTACTGCTCTGATGATGTGGAGCCGGAAAAAATGGCCGAGTGGCTCACCGCCATGGCCCCTGCAGGCCGTCTGGACGCCGTGCCGGAGAGCCTGATCGACGCCGCAAGCGCGGTGTCCGGCTGCGGACCGGCCTGGGCGTACCAGTTCATCGAGGCACTGGCCGACGGCGGTGTCGCTGCAGGTCTGCCCCGCGCCAAGGCGCAGGAGTACGCCGCCCAGATGCTTTTGGGCAGCGCGCGGATGGTGCTGGAGACCGGCAAGCACCCGGGCGAATTGAAGGACGCCGTCTGCAGCCCCGGCGGCTCGACCATTCAGGGCGTGCGCCTGCTGGAGGAGCGCGCTTTCCGCGGTGCCGTGACCGACGCCGTGCTGGCCGCGTTTGAAAAGACAAAGGATTTGGGGAAGAAGTGACCTCTTCCGAGAATGTAGGGGCGAGCATTGCTCGCCCGCAGACCTGACGGAAAAAAGTGCTTTTCCAGGAAAATACCCCGCACGGCAGACGCCTGACGGGCGAGCAATGCTCGCCCCTACAAAGCGGTTGCCAAACAGGAATAGAAAGAGAAATTTTATGCGTATCGTCGTTAAAGTAGGCACCAGCACGCTGGCACATCCCGGCGGGCTGCTCAACATCCGCCACACCGAGGATCTGGTCAGGGTGTGGAGCGATATTCAGAATGCCGGACATCAGCTCATCGTCGTATCGTCGGCGGCCACGGGCCTCGGCGCAGGCAAGCTGCAAATTGAAAAGCCCGGCGACCTTGTCACCAAGCAGGCTGCCGCCGCGGTGGGCCAGTGCGAGCTGATGTATACCTATGACCGGCTGTTCGGCCAATACAACCATACCGTGGCCCAGATGCTGCTGACGTGGGAGGATTTTGACCACGAAAACCGTCTGCACAACCTGCAAAATACGCTGGAGCGTCTTTTGCAGCTGCACGCCATCCCCATCATCAACGAGAATGACCCCGTCGCCTGCGAGGAATACTCTTTGGGCGACAACGACACGCTGGCCGCGCTGGTGGCCAAGTGCATCCACGCCGATCTGGTCGTGCTGATGTCCGACATCGACGGCCTGTACACCGCCGACCCGCACACCCACCCGGACGCAAAGCTCATCCCGGTGGTCGAGGAGATCACGCCGGAAATTGAGATGCTGGCGGGCGGCGCGGGCTCGGCCCTGGGCACCGGCGGCATGCTGACGAAGGTCACCGCCGCCAAGCGTGCCACCGAGGCCGGTGTGGACATGATCATTACCAACGGTGCCCACGCCGAGGTGCTGTACGACATTGTCGAGGGCAAGCCCGTCGGCACCCGGTTTGTGGGCCGCAAGGCATAAGGGAGGTCTGACCCCATGACTACGCAGGAAATTTTGCAGGTTGCGCAGGGCGCAAAGCTGCCGCTGGCGCTGGCCGACGCCGACACGAAGAACGCCGCGCTGGAGGCGATGGCCGTCGCGCTCATCGCCGCGCAGGATAAAATTCTGGACGCCAATAAGCAGGACGTCGAGAACGCCCGCGGGCGTGTCAGCGATGTGATGCTGGACCGTCTGGCGCTGACGCCGGGCCGCCTGACCGACATAGCCAAGGGTATGCGCGAGGTCGCGGCCCTGCCCGACCCGGTGGGCGCAGTGCTGCGCAAAATTGTGCGCCCGAACGGCCTTTTGATCGAAAAAACCGCCGTGCCGATGGGTGTCATCGCCATCATCTATGAGAGCCGCCCCAACGTCACGAGCGACGCCGCCGCGCTGGCCATCAAGGCGGGCAGTGCGTGCATCCTGCGCTGCGGGCGCGACGCCTGGGCCAGCTGCCACGCCATCGTGGAGGCCCTGCGCGCCGGTCTGCGCAGGGTGCGCCTGCCGGAGTGCGCGGTGAGCCTCATCGAGGACACCTCCCACGCCAGCGCCAACGAGCTGATGACCGCGGACGGGCTGGTCGATCTGCTGATCCCCCGCGGCGGGGCCGGGCTGATCCGCGCCTGCGTCGAGAACGCAACCGTGCCCTGCATCCAGACCGGCACCGGCATCTGCCATGTCTACGTGGACAAGGCCGCCGATCTGGAGATGGCTGTGGATATTGTGGAAAACGCCAAGACGAGCCGCCCCAGCGTCTGCAACGCCGAGGAGGCGCTGCTGGTCCACAGGGACGTGGCAGCGCAGTTTTTGCCGATGCTGAAGGCCCGCCTTGTCGATGCCCGCGCCGCTGCCGGCATCACCCCGGTGGAGCTGCATCTGGACGCGCGCGCCGCGGCCATCATCGACGGTGTGCCCGCCGCGCCGCAGGACTTTGACACCGAGTATCTGGATTATAAGCTGAGCGTGGCCGTTGTGGATGACGTCGATGCGGCCATCGCCCACATTGCGAAGCATTCGACCCACCACAGCGAGGCCATCGTCACGGCGGACGCCGCGGCGGCACAGCGGTTCACGACCTGCGTGGACAGCGCGGCGGTCTACGTGAACGCCAGCACTCGCTTTACCGACGGCGGCGAGTTCGGCCTTGGCTGCGAGATGGGCATCAGCACCCAGAAGCTCCACGCCCGCGGCCCCATGGGGCTGGCCGAGCTGTGTACGTATAAATATATTGTGCACGGCAATGGGCAGGTCAGGGGCGGAAGCAGCGCGAAGATGAGCTGCTACACAAACAAATAAGAAATAAAAAATAATAAATAATAAAGATTGCGGACCGCGGTACTGGCGCACCGCTCAAAAAAAGACGTAGGGGTCGGCGTCCCCGACGACCCGTGCCCGTTTGCGGCAGCGGTGACGTCCGCGGGCGGATATGGAATCCGCCCCTACGGATTTTGTTTTTGCCCTTGGGGGCAAAAACTCCACCATCTTTATTATTTTTTATTTATTCTTTATTATTAAAAAAGCACCCGCGTTTCCGCAACGCGAGTGCTTTTCATTTACCTGCTTTTACCCAATATTCATATCCACCGGCTTCGAGATCCCCTTGACGCTGCCGGAGCCTGTGTACTGCCATATATTGTGCTTGTAGCTGAAGCTCAGCGTGTCGCGGTACTGGGCGATCCAGATGTTGTACTTGCTGATGTTCGCAAAGTTCAGCGCGTTATAGAACCAGCTGGCATAGGAGTAAACGCCCGCGCTGTACCCCGCGCTGCGGATCGTCTCGCAGAAGGCGACGGCGCAGGCCGTGCGCTCGGCGGCGCTCAGGGCATTGGCGCGCCCGCCGCCGACACTCTCGGTGTCGTAGTAGACGCCCAGCGGCAGACTGTAGCCGCTGACCAGGCTCAGCACCATGCTGGCCTCCTCGACGGCCTCGGCCTCGTTGATGGCTTGGCTGTAGAAGTAAACGCCGACGCGCAGGCCCGCGTTGATCGCGCCCTGAATGTTCCGACGATATGTAGAATCCTCGACCAGCGCACCGCTGCCATAGCCGCGGTAGCCGCAGCGGATGATGGCAAACGTGATGCCGTCCGCCTTGACGGCGTTCCAGTCAATGCTGCCCTGGAACTTCGAGACATCAATGCCGCGGGCCGTGCGGTTCAGTGCGCCGTCCGCCGCAAAGGTGTAGACATTGCCCTGAATGACCTGCTGGCCCGTGACGGGCTGGTGGGTGGACGGGTCATAATAATACGTTGCGCCGTCAATATCCTGCCAGCCGGTGTACTCGTATATCGTGGTGGTCGCGCTGGTCACGGCAAAGCCGTAGTTGGCCAGCTCCTGCACCGCAATGTTATCCGGCCAGCCCGCCGTCGGGTCGGGCACCTGGGTGGGTGCTTGCGTCGGAGCCGCTGTCGGGGCTTCCGTAGGGGCTGCTGTCGGGGCAGGCGTTTGCGTTTCGGCGGGGGTCTCCGTCGGGGCCTCGGTGGGGGCAGGCGTCGCCTCCGGGGTCGGCTCGGGCGTGCTCTCGGGGGTCGGTTCCGGCGTGGGGTCCGCCGGGACAGGGGTCTCCTCGGCAGCCGGGGCGGACGAGCCGGTGTACCCACGCCATGCGGGTGTTGGCCGCACCCAGCAGCGTGACGGAATCCGCCGCGCCGGGCAGCCAGGCCGCCGTGGCCGTGTTGGCGGCGTAGCTCGTATCGCGCATTGCGCCGATCAGGTCCTTCGTGCCGTCCTGATAAACGGGCAGGTAGGGCGTCTCGGTGCCGTCGGCCAGCAGCAGATGTCCGCTGCTGCTCAGCTTGGCTGTGTAGCTCGTCTTGCTGCCGGTCTCGGTCCTGGCGCTGTCGGCGTAGGTCACGGTGTCGGTGACCTCGTTGACGATGGGGGCCGAGCCCGCGTTGCTGACGCCGGAGTCCTCGGCACTCTCGTTGACCTGGCTTGCCTGGACGATCTTCTCTTTAACGGCCTTGACGTCCGCCTTGTAGACGACCTTTTCTTTGACCGTCACGGTCTGGGCCTCGGGCTGCGTGTAGCCCTCGATGGGCTGGACCGCCAGCGTGTAGTCGCCGGGGGTCACGTCCTCGGCCAGCGCGGTGCCGGTCTCGGTATCCAGCTCGTAATCCGTGGCATTGCCCTTGGCGTCGGTCAGCGTGATGGTTGCCGCCACGCCCAGCAGCGGGGTCTTTTCGTTCTCGGCGTCATCCTCCTTCGCGCTTTTGGACGGCGTCGGGGACGGCGAGGCGGACGCATCGGGCGTGGGGCTGGGCTCGGGGGCGCTCTCGACGTAGAGCGTCACACCGACGTCCTGCTGGATGACGCTGGCCTCCATCGTCAGCGGCTTGTCCGGCTCCGGCGTGGGGCTCGGCGTCGGAGAAGGGGTCGGCGTGGCCGCCGTCTCGGGGGTGGCCGTCACGATGGGCGTGGGGCTGGGCTCGGGCGCGGAGAGCGGACCGACGCTGGCCGCAAACGCGCCCAGGCCGATGCTGGCGGTCAGCACCACCGCCGTGCCGCCCGCGGCCAGCTTATACAGCGGCAGCCGCGCAAAGGTGCTGCCAGAGAAATACCGCATGGGGTTCTTTTTATTAAACATTCCTGTTCCTCACAGTTAAAAAGCGATAAACTATTACAAAATGAATCATACCACGAAAAAAGCCCCCGCCGCAAGTAGGCAGGGGTGGAAAAGTGCACAGAAAAACGCCGAAATTTTCAACATCCATAGGGTCTGTTTGTGGATAATTGTGACACCGCGGACACAACTTTCCGGGCATCTAGTGGTCGCGGCTGCCGTCAGGTGCCAGCAGTTGTGTTGGGCAAAAATTCCTCCACCAATAAATCGACACACGCACCGCAGCTGCGCTCCGGCCCCGCAAGAAACGGCCAGCGCCCGGTCAGCGGGTCGTAGAGGTGGCTGTACCCCGCAAAAATTTCGTTTTTGTACTGCTTATTATAGAAGAATAGCACCATGCTTGCAAGCCGGCTGCCTTCCCACGCGGGGGAGGGCTTGGGGGGACTGGATTTTTACGTTGGATTTGCTATAATAAGCGTAAAGGATGCAGGCATCGACTTCTGCAGCAAACGGAGAGCAATATAAGAGGTAAACACCATGCAATACGTCAATTTCGGCACCACAGGCTTACAAATCTCCCGCCTTGGGTTTGGCGGCATTCCCATTCAGCGCATCGACCAGCCCGGCACGCGGGAGCTGCTGATCGCCGCGCATAAGGCGGGCATCAATTACATCGACACTGCCCGCGCCTACACGGTCAGCGAGGCATGGATCGGCCAGTCGCTGGAGGAGGCCGGGCTGCGGGATGACTTCATTCTGGCGACCAAATGCCGCGCGCTGACCAAAGCCGACATGGAGGCCGAGATCGCCACGAGCCTGAAAAACCTGCGCACCGACCACATCGAGCTGTTCCAGTTCCACAACCCGAGCCTCGACGGCCTGAAAACCATTCTGGCGCCCGGCGGCGCAATGGAGGCGCTGCTCGAGGCAAAGGCCAAGGGCATCGTCGGGCATATCGGCATCACGGCGCACCTGGCCGCTGTGTTTGAGGCAGCGCTGGACATCCCCGAGATCGAGACGATCATGTTCCCGTACAACATCGTGGAGCAGCAGGGCAGGGAGCTGATCGACCGCTGCGCCGCGGCGGGCAAGGGCTTTATCGACATGAAGCCGCTGGCGGGCGGTACCATTGAGGATGGCCGCCTGGCACTGCGGTACGTGCTGTCCAATCCGGCGGTCACGGTGTCCATCCCCGGCATGGCGACGGTGGAGGAGCTGAACGCCAACGTGGCGGGCGCGGCCAACACCGCCCCGCTCACGCCCGAGGAGGAGGCCGCCTGCCAGAAGGTGCGCGACGCGCTGGGCACCCAGTTCTGCCGCCGCTGCAACTACTGTGCGCCCTGCACGGTGGGCATTTCCATCCCCAGTGTGTTCCTGTTCCAGGGGTATCTGAACCGCTACGGCCTGCAGCAGTGGGGCCGCGAGCGCTATGCGACGCTGCAGACCAAGGCCGGTGCCTGCATCCGGTGCGGTGCCTGTGAGCCGCGCTGCCCGTACAACCTGCCGATCCGCCAGATGATGCAGAAGGCCGCGGAGGATTTTGGGGAGTAAGGGTAGATAAAACAAGGCGTAGGGGCGGATTCCATATCCGCCCGTGGGGGCTTTCGCAGCCGCAAGCTGCCCGGGCGCATATAGAATGCGCCCCTACAGGGTCAACAGAATAAAGCGGCCTTCCCGCAATCGCACATTTGCCGGTAAGCCGCGGGCCGGGCATGCCCGGCCCCTACCGAGTTATAGCCCGTAAATGGGCAATCGGGATGAACTCTGCCCTCATCAGTCCGCTTCGCGGCCAGCTTCCCCCACGGGGGAAGCCTTTTTTTGTTTCTGAATATTGTTTTTTGCTAGGCGAACGTGTATAATTTAATCTGTATAATTTTGTGCAATAATGTGAGGAATGAGTACTATGCTTTCCGACCCCCAGCTGCATTATCTTGATAACGCCGCCACGTCCCGGGTGGACCCGGCAGTGGCGCAGGCCGTCAGCGAGGCGCTGACTGAGCTTTGGGCCAACCCCAGCAGCCTGTATGACCCCGCCGTTGCCGCGCAGGATGCCATTGCCGCGGCCCGCGCCCGCGTGGCCAAAACGCTGCACTGCCGCAGCGATGAAATCTACTTCACGGCCTGCGGCAGTGAGGGCAACAACATGGCCGTGACCGGCGCGGCCCGCCCGCGTAAGCACTGGGGCAATAAGATCGTCGTCACGGGCTTTGAACACCCCAGCGTGCAGCGCCCCATCCGCGCGTTGAAGGACGAGGGCTTCACCGTCGTCGAGGTCATGCCCGGGGCGGACGGACGCATTGACACGCAGAAATTCCTGGCCGAGATCGACAAAAACACGGTGCTGGCCGCCTGCATGGCCGTCAACAACGAAACCGGCGCCGTGCAGGACATCGCGGCGCTGGGCAAGGGCATCAAGGTGCGCAACAGCCGCACCCACTTCCATGTGGACGCCGTGCAGGCGTGGCTGCGCATGCCCATCGACCTGCAGAAATGGCGCGAGGTCGATACGCTCTCCGTCTCCGGCCACAAGGTCCACGCGCCCAAGGGCGTCGGCGCACTGTTCATCCGGGACAGCCAGCGCCAGACGCTCAAACCGCCCTATCTCGGCGGCCATCAGGAGCGCGGCCTGCGCCCCGGCACCGAGAACACGCCCTACATTGTGGGTCTCGGCGTGGCCGCCGCGCTGGGGCAGCAAAAGCTGCGCACCCGCATGACCCGCATTGCGGAGCTGAACGCCAAGCTCCGTGCGGGGCTGGCCGCGCTGGACGGCATCACCCTAAACTCACCCGCCGATGCAGTGGGGGAAATCGTCAACTTCTCGACCAACTGCATCAACAGCCAGACCTTTATCAATTATCTGAACACCCGCGCGGTCTATGTTTCGGGCGGCTCTGCCTGTGATAAGGGCGAGCCGAGCCACACCCTGCTGGCCATGGGCTGCGCCGACCTGACCGTCCGCACTGCCCTGCGCGTGAGCTTCTGCGCCGATAACACCGCCGAGGACGTGGACGCGCTGCTGGCGGGGCTGCGGGACGGGCTGAAGGAGCTGCAGCATATTTAAAGCTGTGATGCCTCCCCCCCCCCTTGGGGGGAAGGTGGCTGTGGCCCCGACCACAGCCGGATGAGGGGCGGCCTTGCTGGCGTGACCCGTGAACGGGCTGCCGCAGTAAACTTTTCCCTCATCAGCCGCTGCGGCGGCAGCTTCCCCCAAGGGGGAAGCCAAGGATTTATATGGAAAGACTAACTATTAAAAGTCAAGCCCCAAAACAAAATTTTCGAGAGAAATTTT
>OHYW01000343.1_pt1 | contig 12673 bp, 10 predicted proteins | sample 1580441 | NCBI WGS metagenome assembly OHYW01 (sample SAMEA3882508, study PRJEB24775) | human gut metagenome | biome: human-associated habitat; feature: intestine environment; material: feces | place: Netherlands | collected 2009/2010
CGCCATCATGCCCACCACCCTGTACATCCTGGTCATCACCACCATCAACTCCTTCCAGTGCTTTGCGCTGATCCAGCTGCTGACTTCCGGCGGCCCCAACCATAGCACCGATACCATCATGTACTACATCTACTACACCGCGTTCAAGCTGTACCGCTACGGCTATGGCAACGCCATGGGTGTTGTGCTTGCCATCATCATTGCCATCCTGTCTGCTATCCAGTTCAAGGCTGGCAACCAGAATAATTGAGGAGGTGCGTAACAATGAGTGCAACTGCTGCAACCGCAAAAAAGCAAAAGCCCTTGAAGCGTCACCCCAGCAAGCTCAAGCAGGCCAGCGCCTATACCATCCTGACCCTGATCCTGATCAGCATCGTGGCCGTGACCTTTGCATTCCCGCTGTACTGGATCATCACCGGTTCCTTCAAAACCGGTGCAGCCATCAACTCCACCACCCCCGAGTGGTGGCCCCATGAGTGGGTGCTGACCAACTACCAGAAGCTGTTTGCCGGAAAGAGCGCTCCGCTGTGGCAGCTGGCCGTCCCCTTCAGTGCACGCTTCAGTGCCGACGGCGATCCCATCTACTTCTCGGTCGGACCCACCGCTCCTGCTGCCCTGCGCTGGATGATCAACACCGTGTTCATGGCTGTTGTCTCCATGATCCTGACCTGCATCACCGCCGCCATGGCCGGTTATGCACTGGCCAAGAAGCGCTTTGTGGGCCGTCAGCTCCTGTTCACCCTGATCGTGTGCGCAATGGCTCTGCCCAAGCAGGTCATTCTGATCCCCCTGCTGCGTGAGATGAGTGCCCTGAACCTCTACAACACCATTTGGGCTGTCATCTTCCCCATTGTCGGCTGGCCATTCGGTGTGTTCCTGATGAAACAGTTCAGCGAGGGCATCCCCACAGAAATGCTGGAAGCCGCCCGCATTGACGGCGCAAGTGAAGCCAAGACCTTTATCAGCATCGTGCTGCCCATGGTCAAGCCGGGCATCGGTGCTCTGGCCATCTTCACCTTTATCAACAGCTGGAACGATTACTTCATGCAGTTGATCATGCTGTCCAGCACCAGCAATCTGACCATTTCTCTGGGCATTGCAAAGCTGCAGGCGGAAAACAGCACCGACTTCGGTCTGATCATGGCAGGTGCTGCACTGGCTGCTGTGCCTATCATCATCATCTTCCTCATCTTCCAGAAGTACTTCACCAAAGGCATCGCAATGGGTGCCGTTAAGGGCTAAAATCCCGACCGCCGCCTGCGGCGGGAACAGGGAGGGATTTTTGGCGCAGCGGTCAGCAGGATGCGAGGCCCGCCCAAGGGCCGAAGCAGACGCTGGGCACCGCAAGAGGGCGCTGATCTCGTTGACCGAACGAAAAGCGTTGGAGCTTGATGTTCAGGAAGCAATTTTTGGCGCAGCGGTCTGCAAGACGCAAGGCCCGCACCAAGGGCCGAAGCGGATGCAGGGCACCGCAAGAGGGCGCTGATGCAGTGAACAGAACAAATAAGCATATAGGAGCTTAAGGAGACAAACTATGAAAGATATCACTAAGTACCAGGGCGTTATCCCCGCTTTCTACGCCTGCTACGACGCAGAGGGCAATATTTCCACTGAGGGTGTCAAGGCCCTCACCCGCCACCTGATCGCCAAGGGCGTTAAGGGCGTGTATGTCGGCGGTTCCTCCGGTGAGTGCATCTACCAGCATGTGGATGAGCGCAAAGCCGTTCTGGAAGCCGTGATGAGCGAAGCCAAAGGCAAGCTGACCGTCATTGCACATGTTGGCTGCAACAACACCGCCGACAGTGTGGAGCTGGCCCGCCATGCCGAGAGCGTGGGTGTGGATGCCATCGCCTCTATCCCCCCCATCTACTTCCACCTGCCCGAGTATGCCATTGCAAAATACTGGAATGACATGTCCGCTGCTGCTCCCAATACCGAATTCGTTATCTACAACATTCCCCAGCTGGCTGGCACCGGCCTGACCATGAGCCTGCTGAAGGAGATGCTCAAGAACCCCAACGTGGTGGCTGTCAAGAACAGCTCCATGCCCACCCAGGACATCCAGATGTTCAAGGATGCCGGTATCGCTGCCCGCGGCGAAGGCAGCTTCGTGGTCTTCAACGGCCCCGATGAGCAGTTCGTCTCCGGCCGCGTCATCGGCGCAGACGGCGGCATCGGCGGCACCTACGCTGTGATGCCTGAGCTGTATCTGGCCATGAACGAGCATATCAACAAGGGCGAGGTCAAGGAAGCACAGGCCCTCCAGTACGAGGCCGACCGCATCATCTACAAGATGTGTGAGGCCCACGGCAACCTGTACGCCGTGCAGAAAGAGATCCTGCGCCGGATGTACGGTCTGGAGCTGGGCGGCGTGCGTGAGCCCATGCCCAGCCTGATCCCCGAGGATGAGGCCATCGTGGCCGAAGCACAGGCCATGATCGAAGCCGCCATCGCAAAACTGTAAGCTGAACAAGCGCCCCCTCTCCGTCTCTTTTCAGAGGGGAGGCGGGCGCTTCTTTTTTGGAGGGAAAGCGTATGATCTGCGATACCCTGGATCAACTGCATCTGTACAAGGGGTTCCACAAAAACCTCGACACGGCCATTGAGTTTCTGGCCGCACACCCGCTGGATACCCTGCCGCTGGGCCGTACCGAAGTGGACGGCGACGAGGTGTTCATCAATGTGATGGATGCCGATCTCAAACCCCACACCGGTTCCCACGCCGAATATCACCGGCTCTACGCCGATCTGCAGATCGACCTGACCGGCGGCGAGGGCTGGGGCTACGAGACCGCCCCCGGCACCGAGGTGGAGCCCTACCAGCCGGATATCGGCAAAAAGGACAGCGAAGATGCCGTTTTCGGCGCTCTGGGCGAGGGGCGGTTCGTCCTCTTCTTCCCCGGTGAGCTGCACCGCCCCGGCGTGGAAATGCCCGGCTGCGATCGTGTCCGCAAAGCTGTTGTCAAGATCAAGATGGAGGATAAGTATCATGGATAAGGAAAAACTGTTTGCTCAGATCAAGGGCGGGCTGATCGTCTCCTGCCAGGCATTGGAGCACGAGCCCCTGTACACCAAGGAGGGCGGCGTGATGCCCCTGATGGCCAAGGCTGCCGCCATGAGCGGCGCGGTGGGCATCCGTGCCAACACCGTGCGGGACATCACTCAGATCAAGGAGGTCGTGGACCTGCCCGTGATCGGCATCATCAAAAAGGACTACCCCGGCACCCCCATGTACATCACTGTGACCATGAAAGAAGTAGACGAGCTGGTGGCCTGCGGCGTGGATATTCTGGCGGTGCAGGGCACGGGAGCTCTCCGCCCGGACGGTTCCACCTCCGCTGAGTTCATCCGCGCCATCAAGGCAAAGTACCCGGATCAGCTGGTGATGGCCGACTGCGACAACTTTGAGAACGCCATGGCCTGTGCCGAGGCCGGTGCCGACTTTGTGGGCACCACCATGCGCGGCTACACCCCTGAGACCCAGGGCATTGACGACATCGATTTTGACTTCGTCCACAAGCTGGCCACCGAGTGCCCCGCCAAAGTCATTGCCGAGGGCCACATCCACTACCCCGAGCAGGCCGTCAAGGCACTGGAAGCCGGTGCTTTTGCACTGGTGGTGGGCGGTGCCATCACCCGCCCTGCCGAGATCACGGCCCGCTTCACCGGAGCCATCAACGCCATGAACAAGTAAAACGGAGACACTGAGATGAAACAGTATCTTGCGATCGATATCGGCGGCACTGCCGTCAAGCTGGGCATCGTGGATGAGACCGGCGCGGTAGGCCCCAAGGCCGAGGAGAGCGTCAATTTTGACGGCTACCAGACCCCGGTGCTGACCACCGTGCTCAAAGCCGCCAAAGCCTTTGTGGAGACCCAGAACATCGACGTGAACACACTGGAAGGCGTGGGCGTTTCGGCCACCGGCCAGATCGACAGCCGCAAAGGTATCGTGGCCGGTACCTGCGGCAACTTTCCCAACTACATCAACAGCCCCATCCAGGCCGAACTGGAACGTCTCTTCGGCCTGCCCGTCACCGTTGCCAACGATGCCAACTGCATGACGCTGGGCGAGGTCTGGGTCGGCGGCGCAAAGGGTTATACCGATGTCATCGGCGTGACCCTGGGCACCGGCGTGGGCGGCGGCATCCTGACCGGCGGCCGCCTTTTGGAGGGTGCCCGCGGACTGGGCGGTGAGCTGGGCCACTACCGCACCCATGCACTGGACGGTGTTCCCTGCACCTGCGGTGCCACCGGCTGCTGGGAGCGCTACGCCGCCACCACGGCTCTGGTACGGGCCGCACAGGAAAAGGACCCGGCCTGGGAAGACGGCCGCGCCATTTTTGCTGCCGCGGAGGCTGGCAACGAGACCGTTCTGGCCCTGCTGGATGCCTGGACGGATGAGATCGCACAGGGCCTTGCAGGCATGGTGCACATCTTTAACCCGCAGCTCATTCTCATCGGCGGCGGCGTGAGCGCCCAGCAGAAGCTGCTCATCGAGCCCATTGCCGCCAAAGTCAGGGCCTCTGTTATGCCCGCCTTTGCCGAGGGGCTGGAGATCCGCGCCGCCCAGCTGCACAATGATGCCGGTATGGTAGGCGCAGTCTATTACTTCCGCCAGCAGCACGGCGAAGCCTGATCACCTGAACGATCAAAGGAGTGTATTGAGATGAAAACACATATTCTCTGCCTGGGCGATTCCAACACCCACGGTTATTGTGCCGACCCCAAGGATAACGCCGACGGCGGCATCCGCTTCAACGAGGACGAGCGCTGGACCTGCCGCCTGCAGACTGCTCTGGGCGACAAGTATCTGGTAACCGAAGAGGGCCTTTCCGGCCGCACCACCGTTTTTGTAGATCCCATCCACGAGTCCATGGATGCTCTGAGCGTGGCCTATCCCCTGCTCAAGAGCCATGAAGTCATCGACCTGCTCATCATCATGCTGGGCACCAACGATGTGAAAGAGCGCTTCAACGCAAACGCCGCCTGCATTGGTGCGGGCATGGAGCGCCTGATCCAGAAGTGCAAGACCGTGGACTGCTGGGGCGGCAAGGAACCCAACATTCTTGTAGTTGCTCCTCCGCGCATCAAGGAGGGCTTCCACGATGAGGTCATGGGCGACGGCTGTGTAGAGAAGTCCAAGGGCGTTGCCGGCTGGTACAAGATCATTGCAGAGCGCAACAACGTCCATTTCCTGGACGCTGAAGGCTGCGAGTTCAACCAGATCGACTTCATGCACCTGACCCGTAAGGGCCATGCACAGCTGGCTGAGAAGCTGGCCGAGCTGGTGCCGACGCTGCTCTGAGTCAAAAAGAACAACCCTCTCCGTCATTGCCTCGCAATGCCGCCTCACCCTTTCGGGAAAAGCAGGCAAAGCAAAAGGCTTTGACGGAGAGGGTTGTTTTCTTTTGTCAGATGTAATCCGAAATATACGGGATCTTATGGAAGAGCACGTCATCCAGCCGTTCCACAGCCTCTTCCCTGCCCTCGATGCGCTCCAGCTCATACAGACGCTCTGCGGTCTTGTAGCCCAGCAACAGGGTGGTAAAGGTGCCGATGCCCATTTTTAGGTGATACTCGGCGGGTTCACGGGTCATGGTGCAGTGCCCATCCGCAAAGCGAACGTTGAACGTCCGGTCGTTCCATGGCAGAAGCGAGTCCTCGATCTCCAGCTCGATGCACAGGGTGCCGCCGTCCGGGTCACAGGGGTAATCGGCGAGGAAATCCTCCACGTCGATGATGCGTCCCATGGCATAGGGGCGGATGCTCTCCTTGATGTCGCCATCATCCATCTCAAAGGCGATGGGTTCGCTGAAATAGGTGCTGCCGTGCACCTCATCGATCATGGAATCATGGGCATGGATATACTCCCACAGGCCTTTCTGGGCCTCGCGGTTGAGGTAGACCATCTCCTTGATGTGCATGATGTCGTTTTTGATGAGGTAGACCATGTAGCCGCAGGGCTTATCCTTGACGTTGTAGTAGACCGCAACATTGGTATCGTCCTCGTCCCAGCGCCAGTATTCCTCCCAGGCCAGACTGTTGCGGAACAGACAGCCATGGGTGATGGACGCAAAGTGGGAGTGCAGCTCATGGAACTCGGTATTATCCCAGCTGACACGCCGGACATAGCCGGGGGCCTTGACCTTGGTGGGGATCTGCCGGTCCTTGATGTTGAACGAGATCTTGTTGGAAACGATCTCCCAGCCCAGATGATGGTACAGCGGAATGCTGTACGGGTAGAGTAGGGCGAAGGATTTGCCCTCCTCGTGCATCTGGGTCAGGCCCTTGATCATCAGGTGCTTCATAATGCCCTGCCCGGTGTACTCCGGGTAGGTGCAGACACTGGTGACAAAGCCCACATGGTAGACCGTATCGTAGATGTTCATTTTCAGCGGATAGACGGCAAACTGGGACACCAGCGTGTCTCCATCAAAGCAGCCCAGCACATCGGCACGTTCCAGCACCGGGAACTTGGACTGCTTGATTTCATCGTCCTTCCAGCCTGTGGCAGTCAGCTCTTCTTCCGTGACCTGAAAGGTGTAGCGGAGCAGTGCATTGTACTGATCCAGATCCTTCGCTTCCAGATAACGGGTCAGATAATGGTCTGCGGCGTTCATACGAACACCCCCGTCCTTACGGGGTCAGACGGTTGGGGCCGCGGAACAGGAACTCCGCGTCCTTGATGCTCTCGCCCACCAGCAGCATGGTCAGGCGGTCGATGCCCAGACCGAAGCCGCCGTGCGGGGGGCAGCCATACTGGAAGAACTCCAGATAGAACTTGACATCCTCAGCCAGACCCTTTTCCTCAGCCTGCTTCTTCAGCACCTCATAGCGGTGCTCGCGCTGAGCACCGGTGGTGATCTCCACACCGCGCCAGATCAGGTCGTAGCCCTGAGGCACGCCGTTCTCGTCGCGCATGTGGTAGAAAGCGCGCTTCTCAGCATCGTAATCCGTGACGAAGAGGAACTCGTGGTTATAGTGCTTCTTCACCCAGTCGTAGCTCAGGCGCTCGGCCTCAGTGGTCAGGTCGCCCTTCTCGGAATCGTCCACCACATAGCCGAAGTCCTCTTCCAGACCCTTGTACAGGTCAGCCAGCTTGACCACGGGGAACGGGGTCTCGGGCACGATGACTTCCTTACCGAACAGTTCCTGGATCTGATCGCCGTAAGCGTCCTTCACAGCCTGCAGGCCAGCCTTGAGCAGCTGCTCCTCCATGGCCATGACATCCTTGTAAGAGGTGATGTAGCTGAACTCCAGATCGAAGCCGGAGAACTCCGTGGCGTGCTTGTTGGTATAGCTCTTCTCGGCGCGGAACACAGGGCCGGTCTCGAAGATGCGCTCAAAGCCTGCAGCCATTGCCATCTGCTTGTAGAACTGGGGGCTCTGTGCCAGATAGGCATTGCGGTCGAAGTAATCCACCTTGAACACCTCAGAGCCGCTCTCGCTGGCAGCAGCGATCAGCTTGGGGGTGTGGATCTCGATGAAGTTCTGGTCCAGCAGGAACTTGCGCATGGCGTTGACCATGCAGCTCTGGGCCTTGAACATCAGCTGGTTCTCGTCGGTGCGCAGATCGACCCAGCGGTAATCAATGCGCTGGTCGATGCTGGAACGCTCCACTGCCTTTTTCTTCTTGGTGGCGGCAATGGCCTTGCGGGCAATGGGCAGTGCATCCGCAATGCTCTCCACCTCGATGGCCTCGGGGATCATCTCGATGCCGCCCATCTTGACGTAGTCGTTCTCGACCACCTTACCGGTGACAGTGATGACAGAATCAGGGGTCAGCTGATCAATGGTGTCCACCAGATCAGGATGATCCTCTTTTTCAACCGTGATCTGCAGCTTGCCGGTGATATCCTTCAGTACGATAAAGGCCATATACTTGCTGTTGCGCAGGTTTTCAATAAAGCCCTGTACCTTGACCGTATTGCCAATTTCCTTTTGTACCTCGTTGATGTAGGTGCGATTCATGGAAATCCTCCTTTGATGTCTTATACCGTTTTATTATACGCTTTTCAGGGGATAAATCAAGTATTCTGCCCGGGCCAGTCTTACTTCTTGTGGTTTTCCTCTTCGTGCAAAGTGCCGGTGCCGCCCTCGACCACACCGTCGTGGTCGAGCACCGCCCTGATGGTGCCAAAGAAGCACTTTACGTCCATACCAAAGCTCAGGTGCTCCACATAGTAGCCGTCCAGCCGGGCCTTGTCCACGATCTCCAGCTCATCCCGCCCATGGATCTGAGCCCAGCCGGTCAGGCCGGGGCGGACATCGTTGGCACCGTACTTGTCCCGCTCGGCCAGAAGGTCATACTGGTTCCACAGCGCCGGGCGCGGGCCGATGACTGCCATATCGCCCACAAAGATGTTCCAGAGCTGGGGCAGCTCGTCCAGACTGGTCTTGCGCAGGAAGTGCCCCACCCGGGTGATATACTGATCCGGGTCCTTGAGCATGTGGGTGGGCATATCGTGGGGGGTGTCGATGCGCATGGTGCGGAACTTGAGGATATTGAAATGCTGTTTGTGGATGCCCACCCGCTTCTGCCTGAAAAAGATCGGCCCCGGGGAATCGATCTTGATGGCAAGGCAGAGGATGAGCAGCAGCGGCGAGAGCACGATCATGCCGCAGAGGGACAGAATGACCGCCAGCAGCCGCTTGGTGCCGTTTCGATACATGGAAGATCCTCCCTTTTCAGAGTACCTTTTATTATAGCAAGCCCTTCGACAGTTTGCAATCCATTCCGTGCAGTTTCACGCCCGAGGGGCTCCGGCAGGCGCAACAGAAGTATTGGCTGTTGCGCAGACCACAAAACGCCTGTTTTGTTGCATTATTTATCCTGTTTTCTCTCTTGTTCCGGAACGATTTCTGCCGTATCATTACAGTAACAAGTCTATCTGAAACAGGAGGTCTATTCTGTGATCCAGCGTTTTTCTTTCGGGCATCCCTTCCCCACCCAGAGCGTTGTGCTGTCTCTTCCCGCGGAAAGCGGCCCCGTCCCCTTTCTGACTCCCGACGACAGCGGCTGGCAGCTCACCCTCAGTGAGCAGGCTGCGGTCTACGGTCTGGGCGAAATGCCCCGCGGCATCAACAAGCGCGGCTGGCACTACATCACCAACAACACCGATGAATCCCGCCACAGCGAGGACAAGCTTTCCTTCTATGGTGCGCACAATTTCCTGCTGGTGCGGGACGGCAGCACCTGCTTTGGCCTGTTCGTGGATTTCCCGGGCAAGGTGTATTACGACATCGGCTATACCCGCCACGATCTATTCTCTTTCCACACCGAGACCCCCGACTACGATCTGTATCTCCTCTCCGGCGGGAACGAAAATGCGATCTGCAGGGAGTTCCGTACCCTCATCGGCCGCAGCTACATCCCGCCCAGGTGGGCATTCGGTCTGGCACAGAGCCGCTGGGGCTACAAGACCGAGGAGGACGTACGGGAAGTTGCACGCCAGTACAAGGAGCACGACCTGCCGCTGGACATGATCTGTATGGACATCGAGTATATGCAGGACTATGCCGATTTCACCGTAAACAAGGAACGTTTTCCAGACCTTACAAAGCTCTCCGCAGACCTGAAAGCGCAGGGCATCCGGCTGGTGCCCATCATCGATGCCGGCGTGCGTATCGACCCCAACGACCCCACCTGCACCGAAGGACTGGAAAAAGGATACTTCTGCAAAAAGGCCGATGGAACCCCCTTTGTGGCAGCAGTCTGGCCCGGCAAGGCCTATTTTGCCGACTTCCTGCGCCCTGAAGTGCGGGAGTGGTTCGGCCACAAATACAAGGCCCTGACCGACTGCGGCATCGAGGGCTTTTGGAACGATATGAATGAGCCCTCCCTCTTCTACTCACCCGAGCGGCTGCACGCTTTTCTGAACGACATGGCCGCCCTGCGGGAGAAGGACAACATTGAGCAGGAGGAGTTCTTCCTGCGCGTGATAGGCGGTGCCATGGGACTGATGAACAGCCCGGCAGACTACGCCAGCTTCTACCACGAGGTGGACGGCCAGAAAGTGCGCCACGATCAGGTCCACAACCTCTACGGCGGCAGCATGACCCGCGCCGCTGGCGAAGCCTTTGCCGACCTGCGCCCGGGCCAGCGCACTCTGCTTTACAGCCGCTCCAGCTTCATTGGCAGCCACCGCTACGGCGGCATCTGGCTGGGCGACAATAATTCCAGCTGGGCCCAGCTGCTGGCCAACATCCAGATGATGCCCAGTGTCCAGATGTGCGGTTTCCTGTACAGCGGTGCCGACCTCTGCGGCTTCTCCTCCGATACCACGCCAGATCTTGCCCTGCGCTGGCTTGAGTTCGGTCTGCTCACCCCGCTGATGCGCAACCACTCCGCAGTTGGCACCCGGATGCAGGAATACTACCGCTTCCCCGAGGTGCTGCCCGCTGTGCGCAATATGATCCGTCTGCGCTACGCCCTGCTGCCCTACCTGTACAGCGAATTTATGAAGGCCGCGCTGGAAAACACCAGCTACTTCCGGCCGTTGGCCTTCGACTACCCGGATGACCCCGATGCCCGGGAGGTGGAAGATCAGCTTCTGCTGGGCGAGGGCCTGATGGCAGCGCCTGTCTATGTCCAGAATGCCCACGGGCGGCATGTCTACCTGCCCGAATCCATGAAGCTCCTGCGCCTGCGGGCTGTGGACGACTACGATGAAGAGATCCTTCCCGCCGGGCACCACTATATCCGCTGTGCGCTGGACGAAATGCTGCTGTTCCTCCGTCCGGGTCACATCGTTCCCGTGGCACAGCCCGCCAACAACACCTCTGAGCTGGATGATGCCAGCCTGACCCTGTGGAGCTTCCTGCCCGACGGCGAATCTGCGGAGTACCGGATGTACCGGGATGACGGCGTGACAACGGAATATGAGAAGAAAGAGCACTGGAAAACGCTGCAGATCCATCATTCCTGATCGAAGTGTCCCGGAAAGGCAGGATCTCTCCTGCGCGGCATCTTGTATTTTACAGAAAACTGTATTATAATATAGGTGTTCTTTACAAATTGCGTTGTGCCGCAAAACGGCACGGCGCATTTTTTACGCTTCAATTTTGGTGCAAGAGTATGAGAGAAGTTTCAAAGGAGGCGGAGCTTTCATGGCACAAATGTCCAAAGCCGGTGATCTGACCAGCGGCCCGATGCTGAAAAAGATCATCCTGTTTTCCCTACCGCTGGCGGCATCCAGCTTTTTGCAGCTGCTGTTCAATGCTGCCGATGTGGTCGTGGTGGGCCGGTTCGTCGGCAGCGCCGCGCTGGCAGCAGTTGGTTCCAACGGTGCGCTCATCAACCTGCTGGTCAACCTGTTTGTCGGCCTTGCGCTGGGTGCAAACGTTGTGGCTGCCCGCTGCTATGGCGCAAAGGATGACCAGGGCGTGCACGAAGCGGTGCAGACCGCTGTTACCCTGAGCCTTGTGGGCGGCGTACTGATGGCTTTTGTGGGCTTTTTTGCAGCCCACGGCCTGCTGGAACTGATGTCCAGCCCCGAGGATGTCATTGACCTTGCCACCCTTTACCTGAAGATCTACTTCATCGGAATGCCGATGACCATGCTGTACAACTTCAACGCCTCCCTGCTGCGTGCCGTGGGCGACACCCGCCGCCCGCTGGTCTGTCTGGCGGTGGCAGGTGTCATCAATGTGGTGCTGAACCTGCTGTTCGTCATCGTGTTCCAGATGAGCGTGGCGGGTGTTGCGCTGGCCACCATCCTCAGCCAGACGGTATCCGCCATTATGGTCACGGTGCTGCTGGTCAAGGAAGAGGGTGCCATGCACCTTGACCTGCGGCATCTGGGCTTCCACAAGAAAGCCCTGCTGCAGATCATCCAGATCGGCCTGCCCGCCGGTCTGCAGAGCACCGTGTTCAGCCTGTCCAACGTGGTGATCCAGTCGGCTATCAATTCCTTTGGCTCCACGGTCGTGGCCGGAAACTCTGCCGCATCCAACCTCGAGGGCTTCATCTACACCGGCATGAATGCCTTTGCGCAGGCGGCCGTGACCTTTACCAGCCAGAACGTGGGTGCCCGCCGGTACGACAACCTCGACCGCGTCATGCGCAACTGTCTGCTCTGCGTCACTGTGGCGGGCCTGTTCCTGGGCTGCGGCGCTTACTTTGGCGGCGAGGTCCTGCTGCACTTCTACTCCACGGATGAAGCCGTGGTGGCTGCCGGCCTGTCCCGGATGCAGATCATCTGCACTGCCTACTTCCTGTGCGGCATAATGGACACTCTGGCCAGCTGCCTGCGCGGCCGCGGCTACTCGGTGATCCCCATGATCGTCAGTCTGGTGGGCAGCTGCCTGCTCCGTCTGGTCTGGATCGCAACTATCTTCCGGATGTTCCGCTCTACCGGCACGCTGTACATCAGCTATCCCCTCAGCTGGGCCCTGACCGCAGGGGTGCATCTCATTTGCCTGCTGGTCGTGCGCAAAAAGATGAACGATCAGCTGAAGGAAGAGAGCCGCCTGGCCACCTAACAAAAAACGCTCTCCTGTGCTCAGCAGGAGGGCATTTTTGTTTACAGCATCTTCTTTAACAGATATCGGTCATACCCGCCGTACATCTCACGGCGGTCGGCAATGACAAAACCGCAGGCAAGGGCATTGTTCAGGCTGTATTGATTCTCCGGGCTGACGGTGGCCCCGATGCCCACGATGCCGGGCC
>OHYW01000344.1_pt1 | contig 12672 bp, 5 predicted proteins | sample 1580441 | NCBI WGS metagenome assembly OHYW01 (sample SAMEA3882508, study PRJEB24775) | human gut metagenome | biome: human-associated habitat; feature: intestine environment; material: feces | place: Netherlands | collected 2009/2010
GCCGCACCTCGCTCGCCGTATCGGCACTTAGAATTATGCGGTATTGCCTTTACAACTTCACAAGTATCTCCCCCGCACCGGAATCCGATTGCCCTTCTCCCCTATCCCCCAACCGCGCGTACCGTTCATCTTCATCCGCTCCCCCACCCCAAAACAAAAGGCATGTGCCCCCTTATCTCTATCATAAGGTGGGCACATGCCGTTACATTATCATGATTTTATCACGCCAAAGTCATCAGGCAATGCAGCCATCGGCAAAGCTGTTGCGCTTGGCTTTCTCTTTCTGCTGGTTGCGCTTGGCGATGATTTCTTTGCTCAGGCCAATACGGTTGGTCTTGAAGTGGAAGAACGGGCGTTCCGGTACGGTGAAAATCTCCACCGGACGCATGTAACGTTCCGGCAGGCAGGCATTGATCTTATCGCGCACATCGTCCAAGGTGTAGCCATCTTTGAGCTGGACGTACAGGTACGGCAGGAAGCAGCCCTCGTGCTCATCATCCGGCACGATAACAAAGAACTCGTCCTTGATGCCCTTGATTTCGGCATCGGCCACGATGTTCTCCAGCGGCTGCACCATCAGGTCGCCGCCGCCAAAGCGCGGGGATGCGCCGCGGGTCATCGTGTAGAGCACACCGTCCTCGGTCATATAGCCGATATCGCCGGTGTGCAGCCAGGTCTTGCCGTCTGCGTGAACCTGCAGTGCCTTGGCGGTTGCTTCGGGGCGGTCATAGCCCAGCATCACGCCGGGGCCCGCCATGCAGATCTCACCGGGGGTATTGTAGGTCAGCTCTTCCTGGGTGCCGGGCTTGAAGATGCTGATGACGCTGCGGATCATCGGCACACCAACGTTGCCGTCACGCACCGGGAACGGAGCCATGGGCAGAGTGGCGTTGGAGCCGGCCTCGCTGCTGCCGTAGCCGACAGTAAAGCGCAGGTTGCAGTTATGCTGCTTGAGGAACTCCTCAACATTGCGCAGCTGCTTGTTGTTGAATGCCTCGCAGCCGGCGCCGATGGCCAGCATGTGGGACATATCATAGTCAGCCGGAAGACGCTTGCTGCGGCGGATAACCTCCACAAACATGGGGATCAGGGGCCAGTTGTTGGGGCGGTAGCGCATCATTTCCAGGTCAATATCGTACACATCCACAAACGGATCCAGAATGAGCAGCATACCGCCGGCCAGGGGCAGCAGCATCATGGAAACCACAACAGCGATCAGAGCCGGGGGCAGGATGGTCAGCAGCCAGGTGGGGCGGAATTTATCCGAAGCGCCATAAAAGTTCATCTGGGCCAGCACGCCGATGATGCTGTGTGCAGAATGGATGACCTGCTTGGAAGGGCCGGTGGAACCGCTGGTATAGGCGCGCAGCAGCGGGCGGTCAATGTTGACAGGAGCGGGCACAAAGCCGCGAAAACGCTGGCCCATGTTACAGAAATCAGCCCACATCATGGTATCAGAGCCACGGGCGGGAACATCCGAATACAGGGCATCCAGGGAATGCTGCAGGTAAACCGGCATAGCGGCGCGGTCGCCGCTTTCCAGAGCGGGAACGATAACATAGGTATTCACGTTGGTCTGCTCACGGTAGGCTTCGATTTCGGCCTTGGAGAAGAAGTCGTGAACAAAAATCACCTTGGCATTGGCTTTCTGAACAGCTTCAATGTTTTCTTCCAGGGTGTTGTCACGGCACAGCAGCGAAGCGCCGATGCGCTCGGCTGCCAGCAGCAGATAAATGAATTCCGGCACAGAACGCAGGAACACGGGGATCTGGTCCCCCTGCTTGACGCCAAGCACCTGCAGAGCGCGGGCGGTGGCATCCACCTTACGGAACACGGTACCCCAGGTGATATCCACGCCATAGTAGTGCATGGCAACCACGTTAGGGTCTGCAGCGCGCACGGAGAGGTACTGCTCTACGGTGCAGGCCGGAACCTGGATACCGCGCAAAACATCTGGATAGAACTTCATCCAGGGGCGGTCAATGCTGGGCTTGCCAGTCAACATCGCGTTTTCATTCATTGCAATTTCCTCCAAATGTCTTTCCCTTATAGTTGCAGGGAATTAAATTATCCAAATCAAATCACGCCAAACCTTTATGGCGCTTTCCCCTGCTGTGCACATCGTTGCACAGCGTCACCGAACCATAACGCTACAATTATCTTCGGTGCTGAACATAGTATACCATTCCTGTTTACGGAAAGCACGAGAATCCCATGGCACAAATTTCCAGAAATTGATTCCGCATGATTCACTTTTTTCACATGGATTTTCACGCTTTAACATGGAGTTTTCTTGCAATTTCATTTTCCTCGGTGCAACAAAAGCCCCAGCTACCGCAGCAGCCAGGGCTTTATGTTTATGCGTATGTATGTTGTATTTTTAGATTTTGTTCATCCAGTTCTCTTGCAGTTCTTCCATTTCATCACTTTTGGCGCGGGTAATCAGATGGATTCCCTGCAGGACATGATGGATGTGCTCCGCAATGGCGTTGCGCTCTTTTGTCACGTTCTGGTCATCCAAATTCCAGACCTGATCAAAATATTCACTCAGGCGGTCTTCCATCACACTGTTGTTGACCATTGCAATCCGGTTGATGGGGCAGTTGTTATCCAGCCGAAGATACGATGCAGCGCCAGAAAGAAACATATTAGGGTCCGCCACATACTGGAAATCGTTCACAATGCGGCCGCTGATCAAGCGGAATTCAAGTTTTTCACGCTGCTTGCAAAGCTGCAGCACATAGCTGATGCACCGGCTGCGCTGATCCGGGGTAAGGCTGACCTTGTAACTGAAAAAGTCCAGCTCGCCGGAAACCGCCATGGAGGAAAATGCAGCTTCATAAATCAGGATGCGGATGTTTGTTTCCTCCACCACACCTTTGGCAAGGTTGTGTACGCTACGCAGCTCCGCAGGGGTAGCACCCAAAAATCTTTCAGCTCGGCCTCGTGGGCGGTCAGGATCTCTTCAAACAAGTCATCCGGCAGCAGAAGCTCATTCAGGTGGCCGAACATCCACCGCAGATTGGAGGCCAGCAGCGTGTGCATATAGTCGTACTGGCTGATCAGCTGGCGCATGCTGGTATCGCGGAAAAGCTGGTCATCCCGCACGCAGAGCTTGGAGAAGTTATCATACAGGCTTTCGCAGTTCTGCGTGTCCTCGGTGGCGGTAACGGCGGCGCAGCGGCTGTGGCTGACCAGCAGGCCGGTAATGGCAAAATCGCCCTTGACCACAAACACCGCGCGCCCGGCAGCCGCGGTGCTGCCAAACAGCTTGAAATGAATATGGCTGAAGTTGGTCAACACGTTGATAATGAGCGCGGCATCATAGATGGGGTCCCATTTTTCGCGGCTGGTATCGATCATCAGCTTGAAATAGACGTTATCATAGCTGCGCTGGTCCACCAGCTGGCCGTTTTGCAGGTTGGCAACTTTCAGGCGGTATTCGCGCGCCATTTCCATCAGGTCCATCACAGCCACAATGTCCAGCTGGCTGACGCGGCGCAGCACGGGGTGCGCCATTTTGGTCAGGTATTGCAGCATGTTCAGCTCGGCCCAAAAGTCCGTATAGGGGCCAATGCGCGCCTCGCCGCTGTCCAGTTCCTCTTGCAAATAATCATATTCAGCAATCAGGTTATCATAAATGGCGGCTTTCAGGTCACTGGGGATGCTAACGCTGTATTCCCGCAGCAGCAGGTTACGGCCATCATCGGTGGCTTCATCCACCACGCAGGCACTGATGCCTTCCATCACGCGCTTTTCAGTCTTTTTGGCAGGCAGCATGCGGCCGCTGACCCATTTGCTGATATAGGAAACATCGTATTGCAGGCGCTTGGCCAGGGTATAGTTCTTGACCTCCGCAACTTCCAGCAAATGCTCCAGCAGAATGCTGAATCTATTTTTATCTTCCATTGCACCAAATCCTCTTCGCCCATTTAGTTTGCACTTTTCTTTTATTCTATTATACAAGTTCCATATTTCGATTGCAAATTCAAATGATAACAGGTAAGGAGAAAACGAAGAAAATATATTAAAATCTTTCACAATTCGCGGCCGCATTCTTTGGCATCCATGCCAGTTTATTGTTTTTTTGTTGTTGGAACTGACAAAGTTTGTTTGTTCTGCTTGTGATATCCTCCAAAAATTATACTTCGCGCGCCATATTTGCCAAATTTAGCCGCAGCTTTTTAGTAGGTTTTGCCCTTGCACCGGCCTGATGTGCTCGCCATGTTTTTGTGTGTTGCCTTTATTATGCGGGTAAGGTAAATTGCGATTTTTTAATCGTGTACTATTTCTAGCTTTCGGCGGGGTGGGATTTGTGGCAGGGCAAGGTGCCTGCAGGCGCAGTGACTGTTCCAAGGCGTTGGATTCGATTGCTTTAGGTTTGCGGCAAGGAACCACCCCTCAGGCCGCTTCGCGTCCAGCTCCCCTCCAGGGGAGCCACCACAATCATGGGGTCCCCCGCCCTACTGGCCTGGCAAATATTTCACCGAACCTATGCCCACAAATACAAAAATGCCGCAGCAGACTGTTACATCTGCTGCGGCATTTCTATTTAGGGGTTAATGGGCTGGGTTACAGCTCATTGTTCCGGCTGTGGGATTACTGCCGAATGCCGGTGTTCTTATCGAAATGATAAGTGCGGCCATCGATGACTGCATCGCCCTTAGCCATAGTGCCATAGATCGGGTCGAAATAGTAACGCTTGTCCGCGCTCCAGCCCTTGATCATGTGGCCCTGTGCATCGTAACGGACCCACTTGCCGGTACCATCGGCGCGGTCAGCCCACTGGCCAGCTTCGGATTCCTGATAGACATCCTTGCTGGTGGCTTTCTTGCCCTGATCAACAGAGTCCAGCCAGTACCAAACATCGGAAGCCGGGTCATAGATTTCCTTGCCGCGGCCATCCAGGCCCTGGCGAACGCCCTTTTCGTACCAGAAGTCAGCGCCTTTGATAGTCAGCCACTGGCCGTCCAGAGCGATACCGGTGTACTCGTCAAATGCGCAAGGTACACCGTCAATATCGCCTGCGCCCTTAGCCATAGCGCCGGTGATCAGGTCAAAGTAGTAGGTGCCCTTATCGGTCGTCTGCCAGCCCTTGACCATGTGGCCGTTCTCATCGTAACGGACCCACTTGCCGGTGCCATCGGGCTTATCAGCCCACTGGCCGGCGGCGGATTCCTGATAAACGTCCTTGCTGACGGTCATTGCGCCGCCCTGGACAGCATCCAGCCAGTACCAAGCGTCGGAATTGGGATCATAGATCTCTTTGCCGCGGCCGGTGGTACCCTGCTTCACGCCGTTTTCGTACCAGTACTTCTTGCCGTTTTCTTCAACCCAGCCGTTCTTCTCGCCGTACTTGGCGGTGTAGTCCTTGCCGTTGAAGGTGACAGCAGCGGTGGTAACGCCGCTGGTCTGCTTTACAGTTGCATCCACGAACTGTGCGCTTGCGCAGTTCTTATCGGTGCAGGTAAAGACAGCCATTGCGGTAATGGTGGTCTTTTCAGCGGCACCATGAACGGTGCGCTCCTCGGCTTCAATAGCCTGAGGTTCTTCGCTGGGGTTGGTGGGTTCAGTGGTTTCAATCTTCTTGAATTCTGCAATGATTTCAAAGTTACAATCGCTCATGCCAACTGTATACGTACCACCATCTTTGACTTTATCCGTGATACTGGTCTGACCATGGCGAGCCAGCTCCAGTTCATAGCCCGTATTCGGCGTAACCGTTACAGCCATTTCTGCATCCTTCGGTGCACGTTTCAATTCAGATTTGCCATTAACTGTAACAGTAATCGTGCCACCTTCAGCCGGGTCTGCCGTAGTTACAATGCTGTACTCAACAGTCGTAAACTGTACGCTGACATTTACATCGCCGTCCGGCATTTTGAAAGTATAGGTATTTTCATCTACCTTTGTGGTGGAGACATCAACTTTGCCAGATGTAACCGTTACGCCTGCCAGCTCAGTCAGCAAAGTATCTGTATCTATCGGGTTGATCTTCAGTGTAACAGTATCACCAGACTTTAGACCCTCAAGCTTTTCAGTTTTCTGTTCATTGACCGTAACTTTGCCGTCGCCGTCCTTGGTAACAGTTACTGTGTAAGTCTCGGTCGCAATTTCCTCAAACTCAGCGCTAACGGTAACATCAGCGGCGGGCATCTCGAAGGTGTAGGTGTTTTCCTTACCGTCTACTGCCTTAAAGTCGTTAATTTCTTTCTTCGTTCCGCCATCCGTATAAGTAGCTTTCAGGCTGCCGTCCGTGTACTTAAAGTTGGTATTCGGGGTAACGGTAACAGTAACAACATCCTTCGCAGCTGCGGTTTTCGGCTCTACGCCCACAGTGCCGTTTTCAACAGTACCCGCCACAGTAACGTTATACTTCTTAACCTCTTCAAACGCTGCGCTGACAGTTGCATCGCCAGCGGGCATTGCAAAGGTGTAAGTGTTGGCCTTTTCTGTGTCAGGAGTTGCTTTCAGGGTCTGATTGTCGCCGTAAGTAACCACCACACCGTCAGCCGTCAGGGTATAGCCATCCTTCGGGGTAGCCACAACGGTAACGCTGGTGCCCTCAGCAACCTTATCCAGGTCAGCTTCGGGGCTGGTGATCTTCAACGTATCCTTGTTAGCATCGGCCACCTTGACCGCATAGGTCTTAGCGGCTTTGGTAACGCTGATGGTCACATCGCCGTCCGGCATGGTGAAGGTGTAAACCGTCTTAGCCTTTTCGGTGGTAGCCTGGGCTGCGGCTTCGTCCTGCGCTGCTTCCTGAACTTCAGTCAGAGCAACATCGGTATCGCCGTTCTTTGCGGTAACGGTAACGATATCGGTGCCTTCCTTTTCTACGGTCAGGGTAACGGTATCGTCCTTGATGTAGGTGTTGCTGGTGGTGCCCAGGGTCAGGGTAACGCCTTGAACTGCTTCCGGCAGGGTTACAGTGTGAGGTACGCTCTCGGTTGCGGTATGGCAATCAGAGCACAGGTACACATTGTTGCCAACGGACTTGGTTTCCAGCTCGTCCAGAGCCCAGGTATGGCCCTTGGGCAGTGCGCCGTCAGCGTACACCTTTTCACCCTTGGTCAGGCCGTACCTGGTGGTGCGGTCCTGGGTGTAAGCGGGGGTATCGCACCATGCTTCAACGGAAACATTGGTGGTTGCGCCGCTGCTCAGGTCGCTGACCATGTCGGACATCGGCATGGTTTCAACCAGGTTAGCGCACCACATGAACTCTTCGTTCTTGTTCTTCTCGTCAGAGCTGCTCATGTTCTGGTTGTAACTCGGGTTGTAGTTCCAGGACTCGGTCTTGTAGCTCTTACGGTTTGCATAAGAAGTGCCGGAGGCATCGGTCTTGACTTCTGCCTTGCCGTCCACCAGTTCCTTATAGGTGTTGGACAGGTTGGTGCCGACAGAAACGACCAGCTGATCCTTGGTGGTGTTGATGCCGGTGATCACAGTCTGGCCCTGCTGGGTGGTGGTAGCAAAGCTGTAGCTGTCACGCAGGGTCAGGCCCGCCAGAGGATGGTTCTTGAAGGTGTTCAGATACTTCACACTGCTGGTATCCTGGGCGCTATCCATGATAACCATGCTCATGCCGGGAAAGTGGGTATCGGGAACCATGTTGCCGTCCTTATCCTTGGTCAGCTTAATGCCGCCATAGACGGTGTTGTATTCCTTCACTTCTTCCACTGTGCCGGTGGTCGGGTCCATACGGTAGATGGCGTTGTTGACGTTGAAGTACAGCTTGCCATCATACAGTGCGGTAGAGTGTACCAGTGCGGGGTAGATCCGCTTTGCAGCAGCGTCTGCCAGGCACTCGGTGTTCAGGTTGTTTTCAACCTTGGTATGCTTATCTTTTGCACTGGTATCGATCTTATAGATGGTGCCAGCTTCGGCCAGAACCTTGGCATTGCTGTCGTCATCATTGAAGTTGCTGCTGGTTTCCTTCAGATCGTTGTAGTACATCAGGATGATATCAAACGGGTCATCCGTCTTGGTAAAGCTGCTCATGCTGAAGCCGCCGGGTCTGCTGCTGGAATCCTCTTTGCGGATATAGTAGTTCGCATTACGCGGACGTGCTTCCAGAGTATCGGGGCCCTGGTTCTGCATCTTCTTCATGAACTGCTGCATCTGGGAGTTGTTACCAGAGCTGCCGGAACCAGAGCTGCCGTTGTTGCCGTTCTCGGACTGCTGGCGGCGCATGTTGTTGTACAGGTTCTGGTTGGTCGTGGTATCAACGTAATAGAAGTAATTATTGTCGAAGTAGATGGGGCTGCAGATAGAGGTGAACCAGGTATCCTCGTAGCAGGTATCGGTGTAACGGGTCTCGTTCTTGTTCTCCGCCTTGGTGTAAGAGTAATGCGGCTTGCCGTTGTTCAGCACAACATTGCCGTCATCATCCACATCGGGATTCTTGTTCTTGGTGTAGGTGTAGCCATCGTACAGCGAGTCAATGTAATCATAGTACTTGCTGTAACGGCCTTCCAGACCGGAGGGAGAAACCAGGAAGTTGACATGGCGCATGTCGCCTGCGTTCTCAACGCGGGTCTGGGCCATGCACTCGGTGTTCACGTCGTCATAGCAGACGTCAACATAGTACCAGTTCTTGTTGGCTTCGCCGGTGGTCATCGTAGCAGAGTTGCTGTCGCCCTGCAGCTTGTTGACCTTGACTGCGTTAAAGTAGTGGACGTTGTTGAACATGCCGCCGCCGAACGCATTACCGGCAACACTGGTATCAGAAGTATCGCAGTAATACAGGATCTGGGCAAAGTCAACAACAGCGTTATCGCCTACTTCATCGGGGGTCTTCCAGCTGCCGTCATCATTCTTATAGATGCTCTTGTTGTCAGGCAAATTCTGGACCATGTAGTTAAATGCAGCTGCATAGCCCAGGCAGATGCAGCCATACTCAACGCCGGAAGCGCCGATCCCGCCGCCCAGCAGGGCGCCGAAAGCAGTCATCTGGATGGGATCGTTGTTGCCGCCGCCGGTGATATCGCCCATGGAGCCCATATCGAATTCTGCAACCTGGGAGATCCAGTCGTGCAGGATCAGCAGCTTGGTGACATAGTCAGCGCTTTCCCCCAGCTTGGCAACCTGTGCCAGGCCTGCATCACGGATGGCTTTCAGAGCTTCGCCATAGGTCATAACGTAAGACATAAAGCCCTGCGGAAGGAACTGCAGCATAAATGCCATGGTGGTCGGCGGGACATCATCGTTCGGATCAATGCTGCACAATACCTTGATTGCGCCCATGGTGCCGGTGATGCTGCCATCCTCGCCCTGCTTCTGAACGCCCTTGGAGGTCCAGAACGGAGCAGCCACGCCGAAGTACTCTGCTTCGTCCTAGTTGAACTGCGACAGCTGGAAGTAGTAGTAGTTCATCTGCGCAGTCGAGACATCGTAAGTATTGGTGACCTGGTTGCCCTGGTCGTCCACATACACGGCAGTCTTCTGGCTGTCGTACAGCAGCAGGCTGTTCTTGCCCTTGTTGTCGCCGCTCTGATAGGTGAAGTTCACCTTGCTTGCGTCAACCGGGTTGTTCTGCATATCGTACCAGTTGCCGTCCTTCATTGCGGACACCAGGGTAACGCCGACGCCGCCGGAGGTGGTATCCAGGGTCGGGGTGCCGCCCACGTTGATGTAGACGGAATTGTTATTCTGGTCTACCACAACGCTGACCGGCATGGTCATTACCGGCTGGGTTTTGATTTCTTCGCCGCAGGCAGCACACTTGAAGGTGATGCCGGTGCATTCCCAGTCAATGGTAACGGGAGCGCCGGCAGAAATTTGTTTGGTTTCGCTGTTATAGAACAGCTGGGCGTTGCTGTAGTCAGCTTCCAGCTTGCCCTCGACCTTCTTCATTTCCCAGTTGAAGGTAGCAACAAAGTTGCCATCTGCATCCTTGGGCACGGCATGGCTCTGGCAGGGCAGGGCGGCAATGTCGTCGGTGCGGGTGTTGGGTTCTTTGTACTCTTTGCCAACCGGGCTCTTGTCAGCGGGCACGCTGGCAGAGTAAACGGTCTTGCCGGCAACGCCGGGCTTTGCCTCGGCGGTATCCTTGGTTACGGTGCCTTCTACCTTCTGGTAGGCATCGCCCTTTTCACAGGTATACACAGCGGTGTAAGCCCAGCCGTCATCGGTCTTGGTCCAGTAACCATCGGGGGTTTCCTTCCAGGTATGGGTGTGGCCATCCTCCGGGTTGGTGTCATTCCAGTACCATTTCGGCTCGCCATAGGTATGGCCGTCTGCAGCGGCGCTGGCCGCAAAGGTATCGGAGTTTTCAGCAACGTAAGCCTGTGCGTAGCTGTCAGCCTGCTGCGCAATCACTTCATCATCGCTGTTGGTCATGGACTCCATCGCAGAGGTCATGCCGGAGCTGCCGGTAAAGGTAACGGCGGTCACAACGCCTGCGGCGTTCGTCTCATAGCCCAGGTCGGTAACGGCGCTGGACAGATGATACGTTTTGATGGTGGCAGCCATCACCGATGCCATCTCGTCCTTGTTCAGGCCATAGGCTTCGGTGTTGATCTTGCCGGCTGCGGCGTTGGCGTACATGGCATCGGCCAATGCATTTTCCAACGCTGCAAGGCTCATGCCCGCCTTGCTCTGTGCAGTCGCTTCCAGCTTGGCATCGTCCTGCTCCAGTTCATGCACTTCGCCCTGGGCAGCCAGCGTTTGGGCTGTCTGCTTGATCAGGTCTGCGGTGCTGGTGAACTTGGGCAGGGACTGCACAGCGCTGGCCGCGCTTGCTGCGCTAGCTGCAACAGACTGCGCTACCGAAGAATCAATCTTGGTAGTTTCGGCTGCTGCGGGAAGCGCCACGCTTTGGGCAACCATGGCTGCTGCCAACACGGATGCACCAAAACGCTGAAGGTTTTTCTTCATAGTTTTATCCTCCCTTAAGTGTTACTACTTTCCCCTTTTGTGTGAAAAGTGGTACGGCAGATGTGCGGCACTTTGCAGGTGTTGATTGCAAAACGCCTGGTTGTGCTCCCTCGGTCTGGCGATCCCCTGCCGGGCTGCGGCCTGCTTTTGGGGCTTTTGGCCCCGGCACAGCGGCTGACAAAACGTTGTACCGGCTGCATGCCTTGGTCCCGCAAATGATAACCTTTCCGACACATCTAGGTATATACATTATATCACAGTTGCCAGAATTTGCATAGTTAATTAGAGCGGTTTCTATCTAAATTTTTCTCCTTGAATCAACTGAAACCTGTTTTTCGCACATTATTTGCGCTGCGGTGCGGTGACCCTTTGGCGGTATTTATTAACATTTTTGAATGGTTTATTCCTGATTTTATCAAATGATTGAACATTTACCCCGATAATGTTCTTTGCAATCTCTTAATCCAATCACCCGGTATTGTGATCGCGCATTTTTTGCCATTTCGGTTTGGCTTGTTGTTGAGAGATTTGGCAGAGATTGGAGGAAACTTGAAGGGAAAATTGTAGGTTGAGAATTACCCATTATAAATTGTACTGTAGAGAGCCTTCCTGACCGTTCCGAAAACTTAGGGATAGATCAACCCTTGCCCCTTAACCGCGACCTGAAATACACCTTCCCAAGGTAGGGCGGTGTGAGTGCCCCCTTCTGCTCCACTTTTTCAAAGTTCCGAATGGTGTCCTCTCCCCTATCTACAATTCCTGATGTTTTCATGATGCCTTCCTTGGTCTTCCACACCCGGCCTTTGCCCCCTCCCCGTCCCATAAGTCGTACACAACAAAAAGGCCCCTGCCTTAACAGCAGGAGCCTTGAAAGCTATATCACAAGCCGAAAATTACTTCTCGATCTTGGAAACAACGCCGGAACCAACAGTGTGGCCGCCTTCGCGGATAGCGAAACGCATGCCTTCTTCCATGGCAACCGGGGTGATCAGCTCAACGTGCATATCAACGTTGTCGCCGGGCATGCACATCTCAGTGCCTTCGGGCAGGGTGATGATGCCGGTAACGTCGGTGGTACGGAAGTAGAACTGAGGACGATAGTTGTTGAAGAACGGGGTATGACGGCCGCCTTCTTCCTTCTTCAGGACGTAAACATGGCCATCGAAAGTGGTGTGGGGATGAACAGAGCCGGGAACAGCCAGAACCTGGCCACGCTCGATCTGGTCACGGTCAATACCACGCAGCAGAGCGCCGATGTTGTCGCCAGCCTGAGCGAACTCGAGGCTCTTGCGGAACATTTCCAGACCAGTGATGGTGGTGGTCAGCTTCTCTTCCTTCAGACCAACGATTTCCATCTGATCGCCGACATGAGCAGTACCACGCTCAACACGACCGGTAGCAACGGTGCCACGGCCGGAGATGGTCATAACGTCCTCAACGGGCATCAGGAACGGCTTATCAGCAGCACGGTCCGGGGTCGGGATGTAGCTGTCAACAGCGTCCATCAGCTCCCAAATGCACTTGTATTCCGGAGCATCGGGATCCTTGGAAGTGCTCTCCAGAGCCTTCAGAGCGGAACCACGGATGATCGGGGTGTTGTCGCCGTCGAAATCCTGGCTGTCCAGCAGTTCGCGAACTTCCATTTCGACCAGGTCGAGCAGCTCTTCGTCGTCAACCATATCGCACTTGTTCAGGAACACAACGATCTTGGGCACGCCAACCTGACGAGCCAGCAGGATGTGCTCACGGGTCTGCGGCATCGGGCCATCGGTTGCAGCAACAACCAGGATAGCG
>OHYW01000379.1_pt1 | contig 11982 bp, 6 predicted proteins | sample 1580441 | NCBI WGS metagenome assembly OHYW01 (sample SAMEA3882508, study PRJEB24775) | human gut metagenome | biome: human-associated habitat; feature: intestine environment; material: feces | place: Netherlands | collected 2009/2010
TCGGGCAGGGGCTCCTCGTTCCTGTCGTCATACATCTCCAGCTTTACCTTGAAGTAGCTGACGTTGGCACGCGTGGCGGAACCGATGAACTCCCCGGGTTCCAGATCCGCAAAATCCTTTCCCTGATAGATGTCCTCTTTCTGGGACGATACGGTCACGCTCCTGTTCGTGCTTCCCCCGCTTTTTCCCGCGCTGCGGGATCTCCGTTCCTTTTCCTCCTTTCCGAACATCATGGGATAATATTTCAATGACTCCACGTCTTTGGTCCGTCCGAAAAACTGGTTCCCGAAGTTGGCTTCCACGGATGAACGGTCGAGCCTGCCATACTGGTTCTCCACCTTGGAACCGGACTGTGTTAAAAGAACAAAGGCGCAAAGATACTCACGCAGGACGGAAGGCAGCGTCTCAAAGTTTTTGATATTGACTGTCGTCATCTCGTCCAGGAAATAGACGAAAGGAACCTTGTTCCGCATGGTGAACTGCCGGGAAGATATGGTCATGAGCATGCCGATGACCGGAGCATAGACCGAGTTCTTGGAGAAGTTGTTGCTGATGGCAAAAAGTTTCGGATTTTCCGGATCGATCAGGTTGAAATCGAAATCGTCCCCTGAAAGGACATAGGCGATCTCCTCGTTCTGTGAAACGGTGGCCAGATTGTTACACAGCGTGGAGAGATAGGATGCCTGGGTCTTCTCGGAACCTTCCGCCTTCAGATAGGCGCCGGCCAGCATTTCCGACACGAGGTTCTGCTGCAGGAACAGGGAGAGCTGCCTTGCCGAGGCGGTCATGATGAAGGCCAGTATATGCGGCAGCGTGCAATGCTCGGGGAACTCGTCCCAGAACCGGAACGCCACGCCGCGGAGGATGCCCAGACCTCCGGCGACCCATTCGTTCTGCTGTTCCTTCTTGGGAAGCAGCGCGAGCAGCACGTCCTCCATCAGCTGGATCAGTTCCGTGCGGTCCCTCACCACCTTGAGCGGGTTGAACCGGTACGACCGTTCAGGCCTGTCGAAACTGACATAGTAGAACTTGTGCGGATACCTGTGCCTTTTAATGAGGTTGTAGGCGGTACGGGTATAGTCCGTATCCTTGAAGTCATAGATGAATCCGGCGAATCCCAGCCGCATGTATTCGCTCAGAAGCCATTTTCCGATACTTTTCGTCTTTCCGGAACCGGCCCCTCCGTAAACCAGGAAGTTGGAGTAATGGTAATAGAATTCGAGCCGGGACTCCCGGATTCCTGACCTGACCGGCAGCCGGATGGGATCAGCCCCGTTCCCCTTTGCCGGGGTTCTGGACAGGTCCCATATCCGGGAAAGGAAGAGGATTATGAACGAGGCGGCCGCCGGACACAGCATGTATCCGGGGAAGAACAGGTGGGCCAGAAAGGTCTCGCCCGAGAGGCATGCAAGAAATGCGACCAGGTTGACATACCATCTCCGGCTCAGCATGCAGCAGGCCGTTATCAGTGACAGCACTGCCAGAAGCGACAGCTTGCAATAGAAAATGTAATGTTCCATTGTACTTTTTTAGTTTTTACAGCTATTTACTTTATTAATATCATACTTTATAAGTAATCCGGTCCAATTACTGCATTTCCGCCTGGAAGGAGTGTCCCTTTTCCCCGGCCGGAAACAGACACCTGACCGTATATCCGGAAGGGACCCGTACCATGACCAGGGGGCTTTCACATCCCGGCAGCACGGTAGGCCGTCCCCTCAACAGGGAGATCCATCTGGCCGGGGATATCCTTTCCGGCCTCGCGCCGGCTCCACGGATAGTCTCCAGCATCATGGTCATGTCATGGGGGACACCGTTCACATACAGGGTGGCCCCTTCTCCGGAAATCCGGATTTCCCGCCTTCCCCATGAAAGGCTTATAGTGTTTTTTTCACCGCACTCGTCCATATCTTATTTTTCCGTATCCTGTTTTACATTTCCATTCCCGACTCTCTTGCACTCCCCGGTGACACACCGGATATCCTCATCCCGTATCCGGCCGGTTCCCTTACGGCCATGAGCTTCCTGCCGTCGGGAAGGATGATGCCGCCGTTAAAGACGGCTTTCCAGTCCTCCTGCCCGAGAGAGGCGGGGCTGATCCCCGCTTTTCTCATCCGTTCCAGAAGGGAGGTCGCATCCGTTTCGACCCCTTGCCGCCTGAGAACCGCCCGCCCGTATCCGCAGGAGAGTTCAAGGTCTCCTCTTGCCGTCTGTATTACGGCCGGTTCCGCAATTCCGGTGAGATTTTTCCGGCTGGCGGCGAGTATGCCCCTCAGTTCCCTTGTGCCGATTTCCAGGCAGAAGCCCAGCTTTCGGAGGAGATTCCGGAAGGCGGTGACAATCCTGTCCCATGAGGATTGGTCCGTACCGGCCTCGGCCATCCGGGCCAGATACTCTTCCGTTGCGACACGTATGTCCGTCTTGTCTGCAGCCGCCATCCGGAGAATCTCATCCCGTACTTTTTCTCCGCATCCGTTGAAGATGTCATCCAGAAAAGCATCCATATGCTTGGGACCTGCAAGCTTTCTGAGGCCGTAATGTGCCACACCCTCATGCAGCAGGGTACGCTCGACGTCCGCTTTCCCCCGGGCATGTGGAAGATACAGGCAGATACGTTGCGAGGGGATGTCATACCAGCCCCGGATGTCTTTCCCGCAGGAGAGCAGGTCGCGTATGTCGGGAGAGCCTGCCTCGTCGGCATGACGGATCACTTCCACCGGAATATGCAGTTTCCCGGCCAGAAAAGACACATGACGTGCGAGCTCGTCCATCCGGACGTCCCTTGAAAGGAATATCTGCCCGTCCCGGGCGATATCCTCGGTGGAAACGGCAAGCGTGTTCCGTCTTTGGGCGGAAGTAAAATCCAGCCTGCTTTCCACATTGCGCGCTTCCACCTCCCCGGCAGTGGAACGGTATTCCTGTATGCCGCTTTTAAACCGGCCGATGTCATTCACCAGGTCAAAGATGTTCTCATATCCGTACTTCTCAGCCACGAGGCTGAGGGGATAGTCATAATGTCTCAGTATTGTCCCGTAGGGCACTTTCCGGTCAAGTGCGGCAAATATGCCTTTGGGGGTATTGTCGAAACCGCCGCCCTCCAGAATCCTTCCGTCAGTGGCCCGCACGATGTCCAGGATCACATTCTCCACCGTGTTTTTAAACTCCCCGGGATTGCTTCCCCGCGCAAAGCCCTCCATGGTCTGTATTGCGTGCTGTATCTCATGGGCCAGGACAGACCTCACATCATCAGTCCGGGAGATGTTTATCACGATTCTGTTGTCCGGATGGAGGTAGCCCCCGCAATAGTCGGCCGACGGCAGGTCCACAAATTCCAGCCGGGTCCGTTTCATTTCAGGATAGGCCTGGAACAGTTCATCGTCTTTCACATAGTCATCAAGATAGATCCGTTCACGCAGCTCGTCCTGTTCCTTCAGTCCGGCTGCCAGCTCCGTCAGTTCCTCAAACCGTTTCCACTCCGCTTCAGAGAGTGTTTCGCCCTCTATCTGCCGGTCAAGAAGATTTTCAAGCTCCCCATGCCAGGACTGTTTTTCCAGCAGTCGTGAATAGCCCAGATCTCCGGCCGGATGGTATTCGAAATCCGCCGTCTCATAACGCCACTTGCTATCAGCCCCGCGTTCCCAGCCTGTCGCCGCCTTTATTGTTCCGGCATCCTTGCCGGACTTTTCCATTTCGCGGGCGACGGCGAGGTTCTCCAGCCGCAGGGAGGCCCCTTCAGACCGGTCAAGTCTGGAGGCCCCTTTCTCTCCGATGAAGCGGAAACGTTCATGTGCGGTTATCTTCAGGTCGGCCTCGCTGAAAATGACATAGTTCCGCGCGCCGTCAGCCCGGCCGCCGGTTGAACACTCCGCCGGATAGTCAATCCCGGTAAAACCCGCCCGCGAAAGAAACCCGCTGGCAAGCCGCTGTGAATCGGTATCCCGGTCCGGATTCATGAACATATGGTCCAAAAAGCCGTAGAACTCTTTCCCGCTGTTCCATACATGCGACCTGCCGCTCCAGAACTCCGCCGTGGCTTCCGGAAAGAAGAAACGTTCCTTGCGGAGCTGCAGGAATATCTTTCCCTGCTGCTCCGCGGATACCGGCCTGTCCCAGTACAGATAGTTCATCCCGTTGTCTTCCGGAATTTCCACCGTATAGAGGTGGCGCGGCGGCTCAATGCGTATCCTGCCCGCATCTATGTCGGAAAGCAGCTCCTGCTTCTGCCGCTCGAATGCCTTCCTCCGTCCGCTGTGTGCGCTTGCGATACGCCCGTCCATATACACGGAAGAAATGTTCCGTTTCAAACTGTCCACATCGGTGGAAGAAAGGATCTGGCGTTTCCATATTCTCCATACCTCATCAAAATAATATTCGTTGTCAAGCACCGGGGATAAAGGCTCCCCGTCATAGGTGATGTGGTTTCCCCGCTTTATACCGATGGCCGCATATTTGCGGGCGATTCCTTTCACTTCCGTCACGTATGTCCCCCATCCGTAGGCCTGCGCCCCTTCACCGGTTCCGGTAAAGGCATGGTCGAAATGCCCGAAGGAGGCCGGACTGCCGTGATAGACCTGACGGAAGCGGATGTTGTCATTTGATGTGGAAAACGCGCCCGTGTTTTCATAAGCGTCCTTCAACTGTCCGGGAGACATCACGGCTATGTATTTCACTCCCTCGTCGTAACCGACAAGCCCGTCATAGCCCGCCTCCCTGATTTTGGACAAAAACTCCGGGGTTTCCGTCAACATCCAGCAGTTTCTTTTGCTTGATGCCAGCTCCAGCGCTTTCTCCGGGGATACCGTACCTCCTTTTCCTCCATAAAAAGACAGGACAGGTATCTCGCTGCCCAATGACTGCAGGATTTTTTTTACGGCCTGCCCGTCTTTCGGGTCAAAAGGGTTTCTTGAATTTACATACAGGTCATACACGTATCCTTCTTCCGTCCATTGTTCATTGCCATATTTGTCATCAGGCATGCTCATTGCACGCGTCTCTGCAATACCTCTTGCCTTTTCCGCATCGACGGAGGTGAAAATCAGGCCGGAATATTCACCGCCCTTGAATGTGTGGAACGGAGCCTTTTGGGGTATATAAGTGATCCCGTCCCTCTGCCATCCCCTCTCGGGAGTAATCTGGTCTCTGCGCAAAGGTGTTCCATGGTGGACAACCAGAGGCTCGCCATTCTCATCGACAATCCTTGAAGCTGCCTCCGGTACATTTTCCCAGTCTCCAAACCAGTTCTTGAATGCTCTGGTGCGCACTTGGACCCACTGCCTCTCATTCAGGGAAGTCGGACTGCCGTTCGGAGCTTTCATGTATATGCCGTCCGCCTTGCCACGTGTGACAAGTTCCAGTTCTTCGTCCGTGACATGTTTATCGGAAGTATGTGTCATTGTTTGCCGGCTTAATATGATACCTTGTTCATAAAGTCATAAAGAGTTTTATCAGCAAAAAACTTGTTTACTTATTTACATTTCCGAAATTTAAAGTAAATAAGTAAACAAGTGATATATGTAGAATGCAAATGTTACTTACATTTCCGCATTGGCCTGCCGGCTTGCCTGGTTTATGGTGCCTGCCGCCTTCAGTGCATATCCCGCGGGTGTTCTGGCAAGCATCAGTGCGCTTCCTTTTCCTGCGGCTCCGGATGCGCCGGAAACAAGGGGCGGCTGTACGGCCTTCCCCTTCATCAGGGAGTGCCATTCCCCGGCTTTCATGTTTTCCACGGCCACCCTTTCCTTGCGTAGTTCCTTGACAATCTTCCCCACATTGCATTCCTTCCTTTCCGGAACGGCTGCCGAGTTGAATTTTTCATAAGCTTTGACAAGCTTCTTCTCCCTGTTTTTCCCGGCAGCCGAGACCTCGCTTTCCCGTTCCGCGGCGTTGTCCGAGTACTGCGCCTCGTAAGTGGCCTGGAAGTACTCCCTGTTTATTTCCCTGATCTCGCTATCCAGTTTTTCCACCGCCTCTCTGACCTGCTTTGCCGAAGGTTTCTTTGCCACGTCCTCCGCCGCTTTCTTTCCGGAGTCTCCGGAGGTTTCGGATGTCCGGGCCGCTGCCGCCTCCTTGCCGGCGGCATTTTCCAGTCTGAGGCCGTACATTTCCATCGCCAGTCTTTTGATCTCTTCTGTAGGCGAACTGATAAACGGTGCCGCATCCCGGTCTGCGTTCAGAACGACAGACTGCACCTTTTCCGTAGGGTTTTCTATATACCGGATATTCATCGGATCGTTTCTGACAGCCGCCAGTTGTACAGCCTCGGACGGGGCGGACACGTATCTGATGTTCTCTCCCTTGGCCTGCACCGCCGCCAGCCGCACGCTTTCCTCAGGCTGCCTGATCTGCCGGAAGATATCCGGACTTCTCTGGACGGCCATATGCTGCACCTTCTCCGTCGGTTCCGCTATATGACGGATGCATTCCGGATTTTTCTGTACGGCTGCCAGCTGTACTTTTTCTGTCGGCTCCCTGATTGCCGAGAGATACCGGGGATCTTTCAGGACGGCCGTCAGCTGTACCTTTTCTGCGGGCTTCTGCAGCAGGAAGATGCATTCCGGTCTCTTCTCGACGGCTTTCAGCTGTACTTTTTCCGTAGGGTTTGGGATGAAGCCGACATAGGAAGGCCTGATGCCTATGACCGTCAGCTGTACCCTCTCACTTGGCGAAGTGATGAAATGGATGTTGTGCGGTGCGTTTCTGACAGCTGTCAGCTGTACCTTTTCCGTCGGTTTCTCAATAAAGCAGATGACACTTCTGTCCCTTCTGACCGCGGCCATCTGGACACGGGCGGAAGGGTTGGCGATCATGCTGATGGCGCGGGGATTGCTCAATACCGCCCTCATGTCCTTGTCGAACAGCGCGGCAAGGTGTTCCAGGATTGTAGGCATGGCTTTCAATGTTTAAAGGATTTGACTTCATCAAAAAACTCCTTTACGGCTTCCGTATCCGGTTCTCCGAGTTTCCTGTTCCCCTTCATCCGGAATACCAGCCTCCGGGCTGCGGCCAGAATACCGGTTGTGGGCGGCAGGTCCGCCTTGAACATCCTTTCCACGGCCGTGAAGCAGGCCAGGGGGGATGGGGCCTGCATGAGAAGGACACTTTCAGGAGAGGCAATTACGGCGGAAAGCTGTACTTTTTCCGTAGTGTTGGTGAACAGCCGGACAAGTTCCGGCTTTTTCTGTACGGCGGCAATCTGTACTTTTTCTGTCGGCTCTTTGATCCTTTGGATTGCGTCCGGATTGTCCAGAACTGCTGCAAGTTGTGCATGTTCCGGCAACAGGTTGTTTTCATTTGGCATGGTAGTTTCTTTTTTATGTTATATTTCGGATACAATGATAGGAGAATACACTGCAATTGTATTGCGCTTAATAAAAATTAAGAAGGTGCATCGTGTATTACGACACACCTTCCATTTTTTTATTGGATTTCCATTCTAATTACAAAAGACCGATACTGTCATTGTATTAATACCCGGGGTTTTGCTCAAGATTCGGGTTATTATCAATAGCTCCCTGAGGAATTGGATTGTATCGATTATGCACTTTGAATACACGGTCTTCAATCTTCTTGTCAGTAGCAGGGGCGTTCGTGTCAATCTCCGCACGTTTCGTCGGATCAGTCTCGGCATAATTTACAGTTCCGACAACCCTTTCCAAAACACCATTCAGGACTGTTTCTGCAACCATCTTTCCATTATCATCTTTCCAGCGCAGAATATCAGCCCGACGCACACCTTCCCCGGCCAATTCCACCCCACGTTCACGGCGGATCAGCCGGCGTAATGTTTCCTTTGAAGCATACTTCTCACGATCCACTTTCGGCATTCCTACACGTCCACGAATCAGATCCAGTTTGTCATAAACATCTGCAGACGGACCAGAAAGTTCATTGACTGCTTCCGCATAAGTAAGCAACACTTCTGCATAGCGGATTACAATAGGGCAGGCATTCGTGTTCCAAATACCATTAGCATATTGTTCATCCAAATATTTTCTCCAGGTTAAGGCGGTCTTTGAAGCATTGTTCGCAGAAGGAGGATAGTTTGCATTATCCTTACCATTGATTGTCTTGTCCAGTGTATTGACTACAGTGCCATTCCAGTCCATTCCTGGGTATATAATGGTCATGGCCATACGTGGATCGCGACCGGCAAACGGATGGTTTGGGTCATAAGAGCCGGATTCCTCTTTGGTCAAGCCGTCAGCCATTTCATAAGTATCCACCAGGTTCTGAGTCGGAACAATGGAGGACCAGCCACCGTCACCATTATTATACATCTGGCCTATTGTGCTCAATTCCAAAGTGGAATTCACATATTGAACAGCCAAAATAATCTCTTTTGAGTCCTGACCGGCAACTTTGAACAAATTACTGTAGTCCGGTTCCAGATCGTACTGTTTCAAATTCATGATGGCCTCGGCCATTTCTTTTGCTTTCACATAATCACCATAATACAATGCGCTGCGCATTCGGATTGCCATAGCAGCGCCCTTTGCGATCCGTCCCCTTTCAGAGGGAGATGCATTCAGTTCACCGATGGCTGTGTCCAATTCTGTATTGACGTAATTTTTCACTTCCTCCTCCGACTTGCGGGGAACTTTAGCTTCATCTGCTGAGTTATAGTTGTCAATCACAGGCACTCCTCCATACCACCAGTTCATAACAAAATAGCGATAAGCGCGAATAGTACGGACCTGACCGATCAAATCGTTTTTGGTCTGCTCATTGGAAAATGGGATCTCCTTTACCTTTTCCAGGAATGTGTTACAACGGCGGATGACTGAGAAATCATAAAAGCTTGCAACAGCCCCTGACGGAGTCATTGTACCGTTGCCAATGGTCTTATAGTTTTCCCATTCAAAGTTGTTATATCCAAAATCCGACCCGCAGTCGAGATATAAGATATTGCCACCATCTTCCCAGCTGGAAGTATCGTAGTTATTACCGCCATAACACCCGATAGCAAATTTTTCAGACGCAAATAACTTGTATCTTGTAACCAAAAATCCGATTGTACCGAACGGCTGCTACTGGCCGAGTTTGTATCGTAAAAAATACGTGGCATGGAGGCATCATGGTTATCGGGTGTCCAGGCATCTCTCCAAATAGTAGCCGGATGAGCAGCGTCACCCGAGAAATTACCATACACCTCGTATCCGTCAAACAGGCGTTTCACACCCGCCGCACCATTGAACATCAATGATAAGTCAATTCCTTTCCAGCCCGCATTTATATTGAATCCGTAAATAATTTTAGGATCGGAACTTCCACAATATTCACGGTCATCAGCTGTCAGTTTACCATCTTTATTTGTATCCACATAACGCAAATCGCCTGCCTTGAAAGTTTTACCGAAAGGATTACCGTATTTGGCCGTATATGCATCAGCTTCTTCTTGAGAATTAAAAAATCCATCCGCCCTATAAATATAATAGGAATTCATTGCTTCACCTACCTTATTACGCTGGCTGTAACCATCAGTAGCATCCAGGTACTTGTTAGGGTCGCCGCCTCCCAGATCCAGAATTTCATTCTTATTGTAAGAGAAATTGCCCGCAATTCCGAAATCAACCTGACCTATTTTTGTATTGTAGCTTAAATTTATTTCTATACCACTGTTTCTCATAGAGCCTACATTATCCTTATAGGCATCCAAAGCAAATTCTTTAGGGACTGTCACATCCATAATTATACCAGTAGTCTTCCGATTATAATAATCCAGAGAACCATTCAGTTTATTGAATAAAGTAAAGTCAACGCCGACTCCCCAAGTAGAGGCTTTTTCCCATGAAATGGTTTCCAGACGATATTTCCGTTGATAATAACCAGAATTCAAAGAGCCTCCAAATGCATATTTGGAATCGAGATTATACGTGTTCAAGGCAGGATAATAGTCATTATTACTGCCACTCAATGCATCCTGATTACCCAGCTGCCCCCAAGAAGCTCGAATTTTCAGTCCGGACAACCAGCTGTCTTTTGCACTTTCCATAAATGCTTCCTCGCTGATGCGCCATGCACCCGAGAAAGAAGGAAAATATCCCCAACGGTGACCTTCCGCAAAACGGGAAGAGGCGTCCGCACGAATGTTGGCTTCCAAGAGATATTTACCTGCAAAATCATAGTTAATACGGGCAAACCATGAAATCATTGCCAATTCAGCTGTATACCCTTCATTGCTTTGGGTAGAAGCATCACCGGCATTCATATCCGTCAATTCATTATTAGGGAATTTCTTGCGGACGGCTTTCTGATATTTATAATTATATTTTTCCGTATGCCATCCCAACAGACCCTTAATATTATGCTTGCCGAAATTTTTATTGTAGTTCAATAAGGCGTCATAGTTTGTGCGGTCCCATTTATAAAAACGCTCGTCCAACTGACTGGGATCAGATTCTTTATTCTCATTATACTTTATATATTTTTGGAAATAATTGTAATTTTGTAAATTGTTGACGTAAGCACCTTGCAAGGTTAATTTTAAGCCATCAAATATTTCATAGTCTACAGCGGCCATCCCCGAAAAATTATAATTGTCACGGTTCACCTTCATGCCCGAATCTAACCAGGCAATGGGACTGCCGTCTGAAATTGTGCCCCAAGTGCCGTCATCATAGCGGGCTACAATCCAAGGAGCGATCAAATTCAACTGCCTGATGATCTGATCCGAGCTACCCCCGTAGTAGGCGGAACTGGCGTCACTGTAATCATTTTTAATGAAAGACAGGTTCATGCGCGCACTCAAACGTTTATTAATCTTCATGTCCAGATTGGTACGCGCATTAAACTGTTCACGCCCTGCGTTAGGCAAAATACCTGTTTGGTTCAAATATCCCAGCGAGGCCATATATTTTACATTTTCAGAACCACCGTTGATATTGACATTATGGCGATGTTGAACACCCGTCTTATATGCCAGGTCATACCAGTCGGTATCCGGATAGAGCGGGTCATTCCCGTCTTTAAACTTTTGCAGCTCGGTATCATTGAAACGCTTCGACATACCTTCAGCCTCCAATGCCTGATTCAGCAGGGATGCGTATTCGTATGACCCCATACGCTCAATCATATTCGTTGCATTCTGGAAACTTAGATAACCACTGTAGGAAATTTTAGTCTGTCCGGTCTTGCCGCGTTTGGTAGTTATCAAAACAACACCGTTGGCAGCTTTAGAACCATAAATTGCTGCCGAAGCAGCATCCTTCAATACAGAAATGCTTTCTATGTCATTAGGGTCGACCGCACTCAATGTACCGGTTTCAATGCCATCCACTAAAATATAAGGTCCCGCTTCATTCAATGTGCCGATCCCACGAACACGGATTTTGCCGGCATCCTGCCCCGGTGCCCCGTTGGTTCCTGTAATAGCAACACCCGGCATCAAACCTTGCAAACCACTGGATACATTCTGAATAGGACGATTCTCCAACTCTTTGCTGTCTACCATAGCAACAGAACCTGAAAGATTCGCCTTTTTCTGTGTGCCATAACCTACTACCACAACCTCACTTAGAGTCTTTGAATCTTCTTTCAAGATAACATTCAGCGGGCTGCCGTTCCATTTAATCTCTTGTGTCTGATATCCCACATAAGAGATTACAATCACATCTCCTTTCTTAATCCCATCGAGGCTAAAATTACCATCAAAATCGGTAATTGTTCCGTTAGTGGTACCTTTTACTACAACAGAGGCTCCAATAACAGACTCTCCGGTAGCATCTTTCACAAGTCCTTTGCATATTCCCGCTTGCTGTGTGGTCGCAAAAGAATTTGCTCCAGAGGCCGTAGCTGTAGAAATTGTTCCGGAGAATAAAGTTCCAAGGAATAATACCATACTAACAGATTGCAGTCTTTTTAACATAATATTGAGTTTTGAGGTTTATTAAAACTATAGATATTTAAAATTTTAATAACTATAATTTCAATTTGATTAAAATTAACGTCGCAAATCTATGCGTATTAAAATAATACGTTTTACTG
>OHYW01000388.1_pt1 | contig 11797 bp, 10 predicted proteins | sample 1580441 | NCBI WGS metagenome assembly OHYW01 (sample SAMEA3882508, study PRJEB24775) | human gut metagenome | biome: human-associated habitat; feature: intestine environment; material: feces | place: Netherlands | collected 2009/2010
GCGTGGTATCCCGCACCCGTGACAACGGCATCGTTACCGGCAGCTCCGAATACGCCGCCGATGGCCTGTGCGTGCTGACCAACCTGGCGCGCAACACCCTGACGGAGAAAAGCGACCAGGTGGTCACCACCGGGCTGGGCGGGGTGTTCCCGGCTGACCTGTTGGTGGGCGTGGTACAGGAACTGGTGCCCGAGGTCAGCGGCAAATCGACCATTGCCGTCATCAAACCCGGCACCGACCCCCGCACGGTGCGCCATGCGTTCATCATTACCAGCTTCTGAGGAGGGACCCTGATGGAATCACGCCGGAAACGCAGCCGGGGCCAGATCGTCAAATGGATCTGCTATGCGCTGCTGGGCCTTCTTTGTGCTGTCTTGCAGACCACGCCCGGGCTGTTCCAGTTCGGGGCGGCAAAGCCGCTCTGGTTGCTGCCGCTGGCGCTGGCGGTCGCCGTGTTTGAGGGCGAGTTCGCCGGGGCTGTCTTTGGGGCGGTCTGCGGCCTGATGTGGGACTGGCTGGCCGGGCGCACCGTGGGCATGCTGGCGCTGGAGCTGCTGCTGCTCTGCTTTGCCGTTTCGGCGGTGATGCAGCTCTACTTCAAGAATTCGGCCGCCAACTTTGCACTCATTGCGTCTGCTGCCGCCCTGCTGGTGCTCACGCTGGACTGGCTGTTTTTCTACTACATGCCCGGTTACAGCGGCGCGGCCGGCCGCTGGCTGTGGTTCGTGCTGCCCACGGCGGCGCTCTCGGTGCCCGTCTGCTTCCCTCTGTTCGGGATCGTGCGCCGCATCCACGAAGAATTTAAGATCGACAACGGCGTGGTGTAACGCACCCCGCGCCGGAAGGAGAATCCATGAACCAAGAAGAACGGAAAACCGCCATCCGGCGGATGCGTGTTCTCGTTGCCGCCGCCTGCATCCTCATGCTGCTGTACGGGCTGCGGCTCATCTTTTTGCAGCTGGTCAACGGGGACGATTTCAAATCCCAGGCCACCAACACCACCGACTACAAGTTTACGGTCACGGCGGCACGCGGTGACATTGTGGACAGCCGGGGGGAGCGCATTGCCACCAGCGTCACGGGCTACAACGTGGTGCTCAACAAGCTGCTGATGGGAGACGAAGATCTGGACGGGATGCTCCAGAAGATCGTCGAGCTGCTGCGTGCCAACGGTGAGAGCTGGAACGATACTCTGCTCATCAGCCAGCCGGATGCAGCGGGCAATTATACCTTTACCGCCGAAGAGGGCAGCACCAGGGATCAGAAAGCCCTTGCCGCCATGAAGGACAATCTTGGTTTACAGCAGTATGCAACGGCCAATGATGTGATGGAGAAGCTGGTGGAGGACTACGACCTTGCCAGCTATCCGCTGAGCTGGCAGCGCACGCTGGGCGGTATCCATTACGAGATGCAGCTGCAGGCGTTTTCCAATGTGAACAACTTTATCATGGCGGAAAACGTCAGCGAGGCCACCGTGGCGACCATCAAGGAGCACAGCCTCTCGCTGCCGGGTGTGGAGATCGTGGAAACGAGTACCCGCAGCTATGAGCAATCCACGGTGCTGCCCCATGTGCTGGGCCGGGTGGGCAAGATCACCGCTGAAAAGTGGAAGGTGACCGACGAAAACGGCCAGACCACCTACCCCCTGCGCGAAAAAGGCTACAACATGAACGACATCATCGGCATCTCGGGCCTGGAATCGGCCTATGAGGACGAACTGCGGGGCAAGGATGGCGTGGAGACCATCACCCGCAACTCCGATGGTGTCATTGTGGATACGGCCCTGACCACTGTGCCCGAGCCGGGCCACACCGTCCAGCTGACCATCGACAGCCGGTTCCAGAAGGCGGTGGACAAGGCGCTGGCCGAGAACATCGACATGATCAACCGGGTCTACAACACCGGCAGCATGAAAGCCGCCGCCTGTGCCGCCGTGGTGCTGGATGTGAAGGACGGCAGTGTGCTGGCCGCGTCCAATTACCCCAGCTTTGACCAGAACCTGTATGCCACCCAGTACAGCGAGTACAGCGCGGACGAGAGCCTGCCCCTGTTCAACCGGGCACTGCAGGGCCTGTACACCCCCGGCTCCACCTTCAAGCCTGCCGTGGCGGTGGCGGCGCTGGATTCGGGCCTCATCAACCGGTATTCCACCGTGTTCTGCAACGGTGTGTACAATTATTACAGCGACTACCACCCCAAGTGTACCCGCCACGGCCACAGCGGCAACATCGACGTGATCACCGCCATCAAGTGGAGCTGCAACATCTTCTTCTACGACGTGGGCCGCCGCCTGACCAGTGAGGTCTACGACGCCTACGCCTACAAGCTGGGCATGGGTGTGCGCACCGGCGTGGAGGTCAGCGAGGCGCTGGGTCACCTGACCAGCAAGACCGACTCCAACTATATCGAGTCGCTGGACGTCCAGGCCGCCATCGGTCAGGGCAACACCGTGGTCAGCCCGGTGCAGCTGGCCACCTACGCGGCCACTATCGCCAACCGGGGCACCCGCTACCGCACCCACTTCGTCAAGGCCATCCTGGACTCCAACACCGGCGAGGTGCTGCAGGAGACCCAGCCCGAGGTCATGGACGTCATTGAGGACAGGGGAGAGACCTTTGATCTGGTGCAGCAGGGCATGATCGGCGTGTCCCAGACCATCCCGGTGCTGGCCAGCTACCCCTATACCATCGCCTGCAAGACCGGCACCCCCCAGCGCAGCGAGGGGTACTACGTCGGCAGCACCTATAAGCACTACACCAATACCATGATGATCGCCTACGGCCCGGCGGAGGACCCCCAGATCGCCATCGGCATCGTGGTGGAGTACGGCGGCGGCGGCGCCCGCGCGGGCAACCTGGTGGCGGATATCTTCAACGCCTGGTTCGCCATGCAGGATGGCACCCTGAATGAGGATGGCACCATCGGCAAGCAGGAGACCGCCGCAGACAGCACTTCTGCTGCCCAGACTGCCCCCGCCCAGACCGAAACCGGCGCGGATGCGGCAGCAGATACGGCCACAGATCCCGCCGCAGGCACCACGGAGGCTGCTCAGGAGACCGCACCTGCCGGGCAGGATGCTTTAGACAATTGAAGAAGGACAAAACGCTGAAACACTGCTTTTGGTCAATTCTGGCGCTTTTTTCCGAAAAAAGTATGAAGTTTGTCTAAAAAACGGTTGTAAAAGAACGGAAACTGTGATACTATGATATATGCAAGAAAATGCCCACTGGCAAAACAAAGGAGAGGTTGACCGATGACGATTGCACTGATTGCGCATGACTCCAAAAAAGAGCTGATGGTTCAGTTCTGTACGGCGTATTGCCGGATTTTGAGCCAGCATAAATTGGTGGCTACGGGCACCACCGGCAAGCTGATCTCCGAGGCAACGGGTCTGCAGATCCAGCGCTTTCTGGCAGGTGTTCAGGGCGGTGATCAGCAGATCGCATCCCGCATTGCCTGCAATGAGGTCGATCTGCTCCTGTTCTTCCGCGATCCGATCAACGCAAAGCCCAGCGAGCCCAACGAGATGACCCTGCTGCGCCTGTGTGATGTGCATAACATCCCGCTGGCCACCAACATCGCCACCGCGGAGGTGCTCATCCACGGTCTGGAGCGTGGAGATCTGGATTGGCGGGATATCGTCCACCCGCAGAACTGAAAACTGGAATAAAATACAAGCCCCCGCATGTTGGCCGGAAAACCAACGTACGGGGGCTTTTTGCATCCCTGTGATGGTTACAGGAACGTGACAGTTTCAGACAGAGGCTTGCGGGAGCTGTGGTTGGGCAGGGGGCCTGCACCCTCGGCAGCGTGGCCCAGATCAAGGAGCATCACGATCGCCTCGTTTTCGGGCAGACCCAGCGCTTTTGCCAGCTTGTCCGGGTCAAAAAAGTTGACCCAGCAGCTGTCTACGCCTGCATTGGCAGCGCCCAGCAGCAGGTGGGTGGCCACGATGGCGGCATCCTCCATGCCGGAGTTCATCCGTTCGCCGGGGTAAGTAAAGGTGTGGTTCTTGTCATAGGCGACCACCAGACAGACGGGGGCACCGTAGCGGCAGGGAGTGGCAGCATCGATCTTTGCCAGCCCCTCTTCGGACTGAACGACGTAGATGCGCTGTTCCTGGGTGTTCTTGGCGGTGGGTGCCAGCCGACCGGCTTCCAGAATGGTGTGGAGTGCTGCAGCGTCTACCTTGCCTGCACCAAAATTTTTGCAGGAATACCGCTGTGCAATAAGCTGAGTGAATTCCATAACGATCTCCTCCTGACTTGGATTGGACGGAACAGAGCGCCGCTTGCGGGTGCTCTGTTATGCTGATTATACCACACTGCGCCGGTGGTGCAACCCTTAAAAGAGATCCAGCATGTTGTCCAGATAGATCGCCTCCCGGACGTGGATCTGATACTCCGGCCGGGTCAGATAATAGAGCAGAAACTCCAGCACCAGCGCGCTGCCCAGGCCGCGCCCTTCCAGCTTGAAATTGGAAAAGCCCAACGGCAGATAGCGCTCCCGGATGTCCGCAGTGCCGATGAATCCGGGGTTTTCCATCGCCTTGGAAAAGCGGTAGCCCTCCTGCGCGCCGGGGGCGGTGCACCGATGTTCGCAGACCTCCCCCAGATTTTTGCGACTGACGGCTTCGTAGCAGCGCCTGCGCTCGGTGCAGCCGAACCAGCAGCACTCGTTGCAGAGAAATTCTACCTTGTCCTTTTCGGGCTGGGAGAGCGTATCCAGGGCATCGAAGGACTTGTTCAGCCGGAAGTCCGGCACGACATACCGGAACTCCGGCCGCCGGATCTCTGCCTGAAACGCCTGAAGATCCGTCAGGACCTTGGTGGTGGAGGATACGAGATAAAGCTCCGGGTAATGCTGCTGCAGGTAGTTCAAAAGCAGCTCGGAGTGGACGATGACCCCATTCTGCACAGTGCCCCGCTGGGCAAACTGCTGACACACTGCGTTGCATTTCCGGTCTGAAAGGTGCTCCGGGCGGAGCAGGGAATTGCTGAATGTGAGCCGGGCAGAGATGCCGTATTCCTGGGTCAGGGCCAGAACTTCGGCGGGGGAGTGCTCCCCGGCCTCCACGCGGCCCCCGCCCCAGATGCAATCCGGCGGCGCGCCGTAGATGGAGCCGATCTCGCACCAGTCATAAAAATATTCCCGGTGCTCCCGGAACAGGGGCAGGAACAGGCGGTAGAGCTCGTAGAACTCGAACAGTCCGGGCAGGTGATAGCAGGCGGTGTGTTTCATTCTCAGATTTCCTCGGTGTCAGAAGGTGCAGCGGTGATATCCCGGTAAAAGATCGCCCAGGCCGCTTCTTCGTAGGGGTGCAGAAAGAAAAAGCCGGCGCTCAGCGGGATGGACAGCAGGATCAGCGGAACGAGGACCGTATCCGCCGAGCGGGTGAAGGCAAAGACGAGAGAGAAACCAATCAGCATGGGCAGGGTGCAGAGCAGCTCCCAGCCCAGAAAGCTGAGATCGAGGCAGAACAGCCGCCACTTGTTGCCGTCCATGATGCGCCGGGATTCAGTGATGGCTTCGTTGGCCGTCAGGCCGGGGTGCTCGGCCATGATATAGGGGGTCATGGCATAGCTGTAGGCTTTTACCACGCCGGGGATGAACAGCAGCAGCGACCAGAGCGCCACATAAAGCCCCTGCAGGAAATTCATGCAGAAGCCGTCCCACAGGCGGTGCTTCTGGGAAGCGAGGTCGGAGAGGGCAGCGTCCCTGCCGTCTGCAAGGTTCAGGTTGAACCGGGCGTAGCCCAGCCGCACCGCACCGCCCACGATGACGGTGAACACTGCCCAGGCAAGGATGCAGACCACAAGAACCGCCAGCACGCCGCCGCTGCCGGTGGAAAACAGCCCGGCAAACCCCGGGGTGTCGCCGTTGGCGTTCTGGCTCATGTTGGAGATGACCCTGTCTGAGCTGCTCACAATGTTGGCTCCCAGCAAACTGGCGATCAGTCCGGCCAGAACAGCTGTCTTCCATCTGCCACGCAGGGCATCCAGCGCAAGGGCACGATAATCAGCAGAAAATTTCATAGAGCTTTCCTCCTGTCTGTAATGGAGATCGTTCGTTGAAAAACGGCAGCTGCCGTTTTATACAGGATACGTTTCAGCCTGCACAAAAATTGCAGCCGGGACTTCTTTTGCAAAGGCTCATCCCCGGGCATCCTGCCGGGTTGTGCTGAAATATTCCTTGGGGGTCATGCCGTACTCCTTTTTAAAGGCGCGGAAAAAGTGGTTGTAACCGCCAAAGCCGCTGGTCTTGTACACCTCGGTGATGGGCAGTCCCTGCTCGATGAGGGTGCAGCAGCGGTCTAACCGCGCCTTTACGATATAGCGGTGCACCGTCTGCCCGGTCTGGCGTTTGAATTCCCGGGCAATATGTTCCCGGGAGACGAAAAACTCCTTTTCCAGCCGCTCCAGCGTCAGTTCCTCGGTAAGGTGCGCCTGAATAAACAAAAACACCTCGTCCAGCATCAGGTGGTGGCGGCTGACCGATGCGGTGTGGAACTCCGCATGGATGCAGGCACGCAGCGCCAGCACCACAAACATTTGCAAAATACCGTGCTCGAACACCGCTGCACCGAACTGGGTGCGCTCCTGCGGGAGCATCAGCAGCTTCCGGGCAAGGTTTTTCAGCAGCATATAGATCTGGCTGTCCGGGCGCACAGCCACCTGCCGGGAGGGCACCACGTTGAAGCTTTTTTCAAGGTCGGTATCTGCGTCCGAAAGCTGCGCCAGCGTCTGGGGGGACAGCTGCACCCGAATAAGTTCCAGCGGGCCGTAAGCACCGGCGTATTCCAGTCTGCCGCCCTGACCGGGCTTGAAGATGATGAGATTCTGCTGCTGTGCGGGCAGCACCACCTCGCTGCACCGGAACACACCGCTGCCCCGCATGACCAGAAACAAATCATAATACGCGCCGGAATAAAATTCCCGGACGGCGCTCTGCTCAAAAAGATAACACTTGGCTGTATAATTCACCAAAAAGTCCTCCATAAAACTGTCATATGTAACAAATTGTTGTACACAACAGAAAAATACAACTGTTATAATTGCATAATACATCAATTTGCGATAGTTTTCAATCATTTTTTGAATATGTATTGATGAAAAATTAACATATAATGTAAACGTAAAAAAGAGACTTGTGCGAAAAGTCTCGTGGTTTCACTGTTTTTAAGGAGGATAAAACACAATGGACCAGAAAAAGACCATCCGACCCTTCTCCATGAAGGACAAGATCGGCTATACGCTGGGCGATCTGGGCTGCTGCTTCACCGAGCAGTACCGCGCCATGTATCTGTCGATCTTCTACACCCTGATCCTGCAGGTCAACCCCTTCCACGTGGGTATCCTGCTGCTGATCACCAAGATCTGGGACGCCGTGAATGACCCCATCATCGGTGCCTTGGTGGACTCCCGCAAGGCCACCAAGGGCGGCAAGTTCATCCCGTGGATCCGCGCCTTCTCCTTCCCCATGGCAGTGCTGTGCATACTTGGCTTTGTCAATGTAGGCAATATCAACTACGGCCTGCGTCTGGCCTACATGTTCGTCACCTACGTTCTGTACGAGGCGCTGTACACCTGCGTCAACGTGCCCTTCGGTACTCTGTCCAGCGTGATGACCGATGATGTCAGCCAGCGCACCGCACTGTCCCGCTACCGCAGCCTTGGCGGCACCATCTTCATGACCGTTATGGTCATGGTCGGCCCCCTGTTCCTGTATGTGGACAACCAGCCCGTGGCTGGCCGCTTCCTGATGTTGGCCTGCATCTGCGCTATGCTGGGTCTGCTGTGCCTGCAGATCACCTGCGTATGGTGCAAGGAGCGCGTGGAAGTGCCCGAGCGTCCGCAGGGCGAAAAGCTGAACTACCTGCATGTGCTCAAGGAGATCTCTCACAATAAGGCTCTGCTGGGCGTTATGTTCTTCAGCCTGACCGGCATGATCGGTGCTTCCGTGGTCAACGGTCTGAACACCTACCTGTATAAGGACTTCTTCGGCAACGTTAAAATTCAGGCTGTCTCCGGTATGCTGAGCGTGCTGTACGCTGTGCTGTCCTTTGCCATCACCCAGCCTCTGGCCAACAAGCTCGGCAAGAAGGAGTGGTGCTGCATGGGCGCAGGCTTTGCCGCCGTCGTGTTCGGCATCCTGTTCTTCTTCCCCGTCCACAACCCTGTGGCCTTCATCGTCATCAACGGTATCTGCTATCTGGGCGCTTCCGGCATGCAGGTGCTGATCTGGGCTATGGTCAACGACGCCATCGACTACCACGAGCTGCAGACCGGCGAGCGCAACGAGGGCATCGTTTACTCCACCTATTCCTTCTTCCGCAAGCTTGCAAGCGCCATTTCCGGCAGCCTGTCCAGCTTTGTGCTGGGTGCCATCGGCTACAACGTTACCGCAGGCGCTGTGCAGACCGCAGGCGTTGTGAACGCCATCTGGAAGAGCTACACCGGCATCTACTTCCTGGGCTACGGCATTGCAGTTGCCATCCTGTTCTTCGTCTACCCCCTGACCAAGCAGAAGACTGCTGAGATGCTGACCGAGCTGAAGGCTCGCCGCGCCGCAAAGGAGAGCAAGTAAACCATGAAGATCTTACAGGTTCAGTTTAAAAACCGCAATGGCCACACCCTGCGCGGCATCGTGACCCTGCCCGACACCGAGGGCAAGGTACCCTTTGTGGTGCATCTGCACGGCTTTGCCGGCAGCTGCAGCGGCTACAAGTCCATGTACACCCATCTGTCCCGCGCTCTGGCAGCGCAGGGCATCGGCAGCGCCCGGTTCGATTTCTACGGCAACGGCGAGAGCGACGGCGAGTTCGAGGATATGAGCTTTGACGGCTTGCACACCGATGCACAGGATATCTTTGCATGGGCCGCTGAACAGCCCTATGTGGACAGCGAAAAGCTGTTCCTCTCCGGTCAGAGCATGGGCGGCTACATTGCCGCCTCCTGCGCACCGGTCATCCAGCCCCACGGCCTGATTTTGCTGTGCCCGGGCGCCGGGATGTGGTTCGGCTGTGCCCAGCGCGCCGACGGCATTATGCAGACCGGCAAGGACTACGCCGACATGGAGGGTCTGTGCTACAAGATGGCCTTTAACTACGAGATGGCAAAGCACCCCGACCCCTTTACCGAGGCCAAGGGCTACAACGGCCCGGTGCTGCTGCTGCGCGCCGACGATGACCGTCTGGTGGACGAGGGCACCTGCAACCGTTACGCACAGGTGTACACCGCACCCGATGTGGACACCATTGCAGGCGGCGGCCACAACTTTGCCACGCTGGCAGCCCGTGCCGCCGTGGAGGAAAAGACCGCAGCATTCATCAAAGCAAATCTGTAAAGCAAAGCGTATCTGCAAGGAGGCTTTCGTATGCAAAACGTGATTCTGCAGCCCATCGAGGTGGGCGGACAGACCTTTAAAAACCGCATCATGTTCCCCCCGCTGACCACCGGCTACGAGAAAAACGGCATGATCAGCGAGCAGGACATGGGCTTCTACACCCGTCTGGCAAAGGGCGGTGTGGGTTACATCGTTCTGGGCGATGTGGCACCCATCAACAGCTTTTCTCCCACCCCCAAGCTGTTTGACGACAGCCAGATCCCTGCCTTCAAGGCACTGGCCGACAGCGTACACGCCTACGGCACCAAGCTGGGCGTCCAGCTCTTCCACCCGGAGTACGACGTAGACGCCATCAACAGTCTGTTTATGCAGAAAAAGTTTGATGAGATGCGTCAGCGCCTGCATCACGACATGATGTTCTTCACCGATGAGGTCAGCGAGGAGATGCTGATGGCCATCATCGATAAGATGTGCGCCTGCGCAGTGCGTGCACAGAAGGCCGGTGTGGACGTCATCCAGATCCACGGCGACCGCCTGAACGGCTGCCTGTGCTCCACCCGCATGAACCACCGCACCGATAAGTTCGGCGGCAGTCTGGAGAACCGCGTCCGCTTTGCCCGCATGCTGACCCGCGCCATCCGCAAGGCTGTGCCGGATATGGTCATCGACTACAAGCTGTCCATCGTCACCCCGCAGCGCGGCAAGGGCGGCATTGACGAAGCCGACGCCGTGCAGTTTGCCCAGTGGCTGGTAGAGGACGGCGTGGATATGTTCCACGTTGCGCAGGCCAACCACACCGGCAACATGGCCGACACCATTCCTCCCATGGGCGTACAGCCCTACGGCTTCTTCGTCAAAATCGCCGGGGACATCAAAAAGGCTGTCAATGTGCCGGTCAGCGCCGTGGGTCGTATCGTGGATGCCGAAATGGCTGCGCGTGTCATCGAGAGCGGCATGGCCGACATGGTTGCCATGGGTCGCCCGCTGCTGGCAGACCCCGACTGGGGCACCAAGATCGCTGCCGGGAAGGCCTGCGATATCCGCCGCTGCATCAGCTGCAACAAGGGCTGCACCGATGCCATCCAGAACCGCCAGTTCCTGTCCTGCGTGCTCAATGCCGAAAATGGCTATGAGAACAGCCGCAGCATCCAGCCTGCCACACAGAAAAAGAAGGTGGCTGTTCTGGGCGGCGGCCCTGCCGGTCTGGAAGCCGCCCGTGTGGCAGCGCTGCGCGGCCATGACGTGACCCTGTTTGAAAAGACCACCACTCTGGGCGGCCAGCTGAACATTGCCTGCGTACCTCCCCGCAAGGAGGAGATGCGCCGCGCCGCACAGGACCTGATCCACGCGGTCTGCAACGCCGGTGTGCACCTGTGCATGGGTCAGACCCGCACCGCAGAGCAGCTGAAGGATGCCGGTTTCGAGGCCGTTATCAACGCTGTGGGCGCACACAGCGCCGCACCCCGCATCCCCGGCATCGACAGCGTGAACGTGGCAGATGCATGGAAGGTTCTGGCTGGTGAGCAGCAGGTGTACGGCACGGTTGCCGTCATCGGCGGCGGCATGGTGGGCTGCGAGACCGCAGAGTATCTGGCTGCCCGCGGCTGCAAGGTGTCCGTTATCGAGATGATGGACAAGATCGCCGCAGGCGAGAGCTCCACCATTCTGCCCACCCTGCTGGAAAACTATAAGACCTACGGCGTGGAGCAGTACCCCAGCCACAAGGTCAAGGAGTTCCGCATGGACGCCGTCGTCTGCGAGAACAAGGACGGCGCAGAGGTGACCATCCCCTGCGATTACATCGTGCTGGCTATGGGCGCACGCTCCAACGAATTTGACGCTGCTGCGCTGGAAGCTGCCAGCATCCCGGTGTATTCCATTGGCGATGCCGCCGGCAAGGCTGCGGATATCTCCAACGCCATCCGCACCGGCTACGATACCGCCTGCCAGCTGTAAAACAAAAATATCGTTCTATTTGTGGGGCAGAAACGCCTGTGGGCGCTTCTGCCCCACTTTTTTTACCCTCTCAGGCAAAGCCGTCAGGGTTTTGCCTCGCCCTCTCAGGCGCTCCCGCGCCAGTTCTCCCAAGGGGAGAGCGGACACGCCCGGAAACTTTACGGGTTAGCCGGGAACTGTACCGCCCCGCTTAAGCCTTCACCCACCGGGGGAAGGTGGCGCGTAGCGCCGGATGAGGGGCAGCACCAGCTCCCCCGAAGGGGTAGCCAAGGTTTAAAGTCCATTGCTAAAGTTAGGCATCATGAGGAGACTTTCGGCAGTGCTCTTGGCTCTCCCTTTGAGGAAAGACTTCCACCCGCTCCGGGGGAAGATGTCGCGGAGCGCATTCAAAATCATCCCACATAAAAAGGCTGCTGCACAAAACCCTGTGCAGCAGCCTTAAGGCAACACCGCACAATTCCCGCCTTACGGCTTAAGCACCGCTCCGGCGGCTGCG
>OHYW01000403.1_pt1 | contig 11606 bp, 6 predicted proteins | sample 1580441 | NCBI WGS metagenome assembly OHYW01 (sample SAMEA3882508, study PRJEB24775) | human gut metagenome | biome: human-associated habitat; feature: intestine environment; material: feces | place: Netherlands | collected 2009/2010
CTCGGGGGTGGCCACCACGGTGTAGCCCTTCTTCTCGAAGGCTTCCGTCAGGGTCTTGCGCAGAGCGGCATCCTCGTCCGTGTTGCCCAGACCGGCACCCATAGCCTGTGCCATCTGTGCAAAGCCGGAGTCCACACCCTTGAAGGTGACGATGCAGACCTTCTGGCTCTTGGCCAGAGGCAGGAGCTTCTCGTGGTTCTTGACCAGAACAACAGCCTTCTGGTTTGCCTCGTAAGCCTTCTTCTTGGCACCGTCGAAGTTATCCACGCGGGCCTGATCGGCCTTGTCGGGGTCGAGGTAGGGATTATCCACCCGCTTGGTGCGGAACAGGCTCAGCAGACGGTTGTAGCTGGCGCGGTCCAGATCTGCCTTGGGCAGCAGACCGTCCTCCACAGCCTTGACGATGTTCTCGGGGTCGGTGTTGCCGCCGATGACATCGGTACCGGCAGAGATGGCCTTGGCGTAGCGCTCAGGCTCGGTAAGGTTCTCCACGCCGTAGATCTGAACGGTGGTGATGCCGGAGTCAGAGTTGACATAACCGTCAAAGCCCATCTTGTTCCGGGCCAGATCGGTGATCAGCTCCTTGCTGTAAGCGCTGGGCACTTCCTCGGTGCTGGTGATCTCGCCCCGGTAGGTCTGGGGCACGGCACGGCCATCGGTGGCAATACGGGAGTAGTCCGGCATGATGGAAGAGACCTTGTGGTCAAAGGCGCGCTGGAACGGGGGCAGATGATACTTTTCCATAGAGCCGGGGGTGCGGTAGATGCGCCACTGGCCGATGGGCACATGGGGCTCAAAGCCATTCTCAGAGGGGGCATCGCCGGGGAAGTGCTTGATGGTCAGAACAACAGAACCCTCGTTCAGGCCGTTGTCGCCATCCTGATAGCCCTTGACCAGAGCCTCGGCAATGTCACTGGTGACATCGGGACGCTCGCCGTAAGTACCGGAGGTACGGGGCCAGCGGGGGTCAGAGGTCACATCGACCTGAGGGCCGTACATGATGTTCAGGCCCTCGGCCTTCATCATCTTGCGGTCGGTCTGGGCCATCTCATAGACCATATCGGTGTTGCCGTCGCCAATGACAGCCGCGCCGATGCCCAGAGAGTCCGGGTAACCGATGTTGATGGGGTTGGTGTGGAGAGAGTACGGAATGGCCACGCCGCCCTTGCAGGCCTCGTATTCCAGCATCTGGGTGCCGGCGTTGTGGTACAGGGCCACCATGCCGGCCTCGCAGCGCATGTCACCGCGGTAAACACCGGCGGCAATGTGCTTTTCCAGAACGTGGCTGTCATCAATGCTGACGGTCATGCCGGGCAGAGGGCCGGGCATGGGCTTTTCACCGGGGTTGTGGTGCTTGTAGATCTTGCCCAGCTCCAGCTTGCCTTCGGCGTTAGTAGCCTCGGCACGGGTGGGCACCACAGGGCTGTTGAACAGGGTGTTCAGCACAAGGCCTGCCTGCTGATCCAACCGCAGATGCTTGACCATATCCTCAGCGCGCTGCTCAGGGCTCAGCTGCCAATCCTTGTAGGGGGCCAGCTCGCCGCTGTTGTCCAGATCCTTAAAGTACAGGCCGTCCTTGACGATCACGCCGCAGGTGGTCACACCGATGTCGGGGCCGTTGACGTTGTGGAAGATGACCGGCTCAAGATACTGATCAATGATCTGCTCGCCCTCTTCCAGAGCGTAGGGTGCAGGGATCACGCCGTCTTTGGCATCTGCCCACTGGTCGGCGCTGGTATACCGTGTCTGCATAATGTTTCTCCTTTGTCTCTGTGCCTGCCACAGCACAGCTGATATATTACTTGCCTGTTTATTATACTTCCAGCGCAGATCGTTCGCAAGCAAACAAATAAAAAAAGTTACAAACTTTGGCGTAGTATACAAGGATGTTCTGCCGGATTTGTGCAACTTTCCCCTATTCTGTTCCACAAACCGAGGGCGTTTCCTGCTGACAATGCCACTTAAAAATAACCCTCTCCGTCAAAGCCTGCGGCGTTGACGGAGAGGGTCGTATCCTTAATTTACCAGATCATCTGGATGCGGCCTGCGCCGTGCGGGTCCTCGTAGTTGAGCAGGTAGCCGGGGTAATCGGCCAGCGGGCTGTTGGCGCTTGCCAGATGCGGCAGACCGTTGGCATCCACGCCGCCGAACATGGCTGCGTAGCTGGACATGACAAGGTAGTCCTCAGAGACATAGTCTTTGATGAGGGTCGCGCCATCGAACATGGCAAAGCCATCACCCAGATTGCGCAGGGTGTAGTTCATGCCGGCCAGAGCGTAGGTGGCGTTCGGGTCAAGGGGCTTATAAGTACCGGTGGTCTTGTCGTAGATCTCCACATTGCTGACACGCGGGGTGGCAGCGCTGCCGGTCCAGACATTCTTGTCGTTGGTCTGAACGGTGTTGGGGATCATGGGGTGGATCGTGTACCTGGCACCTGCCACCTGCAGGAAGCCGCCGTTCTCCTTGCCCTCAGCACCGGCAAAGCGGGCACCAAACTCCAGAGCGTCCTGGATCTGCTGGCCGGTCACGGACATCAGGCAGGCCACGTTGCCAAAGGGGCTGACGGTCTTGCAGGTCTTGAAGCTCCAGGGGCCAGCCTCCACATCGGTGCGGATGCCGCCGCCGTTCATAATGGCGACATCACAGTGGAGCTCCTCAATCTCGTTGAAGTAGGTGTAGATGCCGTCGGCCACGAAGTCGCCGAGGTTGGTCTCGCCGGAGCGGATGCGGCGCTTGCCGGTGGCGGGATCGTTGATGTAGAATTTGGTATCGCCCACTGCGATCTCCTCGCCCAGCATATCGTCCACTGCGCTGATCCAGTTGGAGGCGGTGGCGGCCACGGCAGCATCCAGACCCTCGTAGGTGTCGATGAGCTCAGTGGTGATGGTGCCGTCCGCGCCCACAGTCATCTTGCCGATGTTCTTGAAGTAAGAACCGGTCTGGGTCAGGGTGACTGCCTTGCCGGAAGCATCGGTGACCTGCTTGTTGGCCATCACGGTGTGGGAGTGGCCGTCGATGAAGGCGGTGAAGCCGTGGGTGTGTGCAATGACTTCCTCACTGGTCCAGGGAGAGGAGGAGGGGTCAACGCCCAGATGGCCCAGACCGATGATGGTGTCAGCGCCCCAGAACTCAGCCTTGTCGATGGCTTTCTGAACGGCATCGTAGAGCTTCTGGCCGTCCTCGCCGCCCAGAATGTCGTAGATGTACTTGGTCTGGGCATCGTTCATAAAGTAGGCCGGGGTGGACTTGGTGAAGGTCTCGGGGGTGGTCACGCCCACAAAGGCGATCTTGCGGCCGCCCACAAAGAAGAACTTGACGCTGGGCAGGACGTTGAAGCCGGTACGCAGATCGACCCAGTTGCAGGAGACATAGGGGAAGTCGGCTTCCTGGAGCACAGCCTTGGCGCGGGCCATGCCGTAGTCGAACTCGTGGTTGCCGGGGGTGGCCAGATCGTAACCGGCCTCATTCATCAGCTCGATGATGGTAGCGCCGTCATCCATGGAACCGTAAGCGGTGCCCTGGATATGGTCACCTGCATCCACCAGCAGCACATCCCGGCCGGTGTCCTCGATGCTCTTTTTCAGGGCAGCAATGGCGGCATAGGTGGGCTTGGGGGACTTGTTGTCGATATAGGTGTGGACATCGTTGGTGTAGAGGATGGTCACATCCGCTTTGTCACCAAAGAAGCAATTGGTCTCTTCCGCAAAGGCGGCGGGTGCACCGACAGAAACTGCGGTCAGTGCCGTGGCAGCACCGGCAGCCTTGATAAAGCTGCGGCGGGTAATGAACTGTTTCACAGGGAAAGACCTCCTTTGATTCAATACGCTCTTTCAGCCCTCTCCTTCCATGCTGTGCAGCGTTGTTTTCCCTTTTGGGGAGCGGACGTGCTTCTGCAGAACAGAAAGGGCACATTGTTACCTAAATCTTAACATAGAACCCCAGTTTCCGCAAGGGATTTTTGTAAAATTCGTGTCAAGGAATCCCACAATAGTCATACTGTTTTGGTGAAACGTTTGAAAATTCCGAGAAAAAGGGCAAAGCCCCGCATCCCATGGAAAGGGTGCAGGGCTTTGCCGCATTCAGAAAAGAGGGTCAGAGGATCGGGGGACGATTCTCAGACAGCATCAGATGGCATGGTATTCCTTGAGGAACTTCTCAAGGTCGGTGCCCTCGATCTTCTTGAGCACTTCCTTGAGGGCCACCCGCTGGATGAAGGGCAGATCCATATCGGTGATCTTCTTGCCGTCACGCAGTTTGACCGTTGCATCGATCAGGCTGCGGACATCATAGGTGCTGCCCCAGACCTCGGGCACGCCGCGGTCGATGTTGAGCAGGGTGTAAACCGCTTCCATACCGGTGCGCATGGAGTACTCGGTGGTGAAGATGGTGTCACGGCCGGTCTCGGCAAACTGGCCCAGGAAGGCGAAGTTGACAGCTCCCTGGGGCACGATGTCGGGGCGGTCGCCGAAGGCACGGGGCATGAAGAAGGCATCGATATAGGGCATCATCACAGGCACGGTGTTGGCGCTGTGCTCAGCCAGCTCGGCAATGTCCTCCTCGGGCACGCCGATGTGATACAGCCACTCCATGCAGATCTCGCGGCCGGTGCAGTCGCGCATGGGCTTCTTGACGTAATCGCCGGGCTTGTCGCTGAACAGGCCGTAGACCCAGACGCAGAGCTGGTTCTTGGGCTGGTCACGGAACTGCTGCTGGCGGTTCAGGGTCCAGCTGAGCAGCCAACTGGAATCCTTGACTGTGACGATGCCGCCGGTGACGGTGTGGCCGCTGAAGGGGTCACGCTTGCAGATTTTCTTGATATACTGGGGGATCTTGTCGTCCAGGGTGGTGATGGTGGCGCTTTCCCAGTTGGACAGCTCCGGCTGAGAGCAGAACTTTTCAGGATGGCCGAAGGAGGGATCCTGTGCGGCGATCTTCTTCCACAGATCCCAGCCGTTGCCCGGCCTGATGGTGGGATCAAAGCCTGCGGCCTTGTCCTGAGAGCCGATGGTGCAGCTCTCCACGCAGCCGCCGTTGGTGATGAAGAGCAGGTCGTTCTCGGTGAGGTCGATGGTCCTGCTCTCACCCTTATGGTCCACGGTCACGCTGCTGGCCTGCTTTTTGCCGCCCTCGATCCGGAACTGGACATCGGTGACCTTGGTCTCGTACTGGAAGTCCACGCCGTGATCCTTCAGGTAGGTGACCATGGGCAGGATGATGGACTCGTACTGGTTGTAGCGGGTAAAGCGCAGGGCGGTGAAATCGGGCAGACCGCCGATGTGGTGGATATAGCGCTTGAGGTAGAGCTTCATTTCCAGCGCGCTGTGCCAGTTCTCAAAGGCGAACATGGTGCGCCAGTACATCCAGAAGTTGGAGGAGAACACCTCATCGTCAAAGATATCGGTGATCTTTTTGTCCTGCAGCTGCTCGTCCGGGGTGAAGAAGAGCTTCATGATCTCCATGGCACCCTGATCGGAGATGGCGAATTTTCCGTCGGTGTGGGCATCCTGGCCGCGGTTGACGGTGGCACGGCAGAGGGACTTGTTGGGATCCTCCTTGTTCAGCCAGTAATACTCGTCCAGCACGCTGGCTCCCTCGGTCTCCAGAGACGGGATGGAGCGGAGCAGATCCCACATGACCTCGAAATGGTTGTCCATCTCACGGCCGCCGCGCATGACATAGCCGATATCGTACTTGTAGCCGTCGCAGGCACCGCCGGGCAGCGGGTCTTTCTCAAACACATGGATGTGGTCGCCCTGCATCTGGCCGTCACGGACCAGGTAGCAGGCGGCAGTCAGGGCCGCCAGACCGGAGCCGATGAGGTAAGCAGATTTATTGTCAACGCCCTCAGGCTTTTTGGGGTGTGCAAATGCTTCGTAGTTGCCACTGGAATAATACATACTGGGAACCTCCTGTAGATCATATTGGGAAGACCGCGTTCATGGTTCTGTGTCGTCTTCCCTTTCGTTGTGCCTAGTATACCCCAGTGGTTTTTTCAGAACAACAAACAAATCCTGAACAGTGTATAAAATTTATACAAAACACAACCATTGTCGGAAATATGGCGAAACTGTGTATCACCCCCCAGTCACCTGCGGTGACAGCCCCCGCTAATAGGGGGGCCTTTGGCATTGCATAAAGCTTTGCAAGTCCCCCTTTCCGCACAGACTGCACCATTATGCCAAGGGCTCCCCTACTAGGGGAGCTGGCGCAAAGCGCCTGAGGGGTTTAGTCCAACAAAAAAAGCGCTCACCCTCCAGGGAAGGTGAACGCTTGCGTTTCTTTATCAGTTATTTTGTTTCGGGTGCCACCTCAAAATCGACCTTGCCAAGGTTGATATCGGCGCGGACGATGGTGATCATCATGCTGTCGCCCAGGCTCCAGGTCTTGCCGGAGGCGGGGTCAGAAAGGCGGATTCCCTCGGTGAGGGTGGTGCCGGTGGCGGTCAGGCTGGAAGCAGGCACAAAGCCCTCCACGCCGTTCTCCAGCTCCACGAAGATGCCGCGCTGGGTCACGCCGGAGATGATGCCCTCGTAGCACTCACCCAGATGGCGGCGGGCGTACTCGGCCTTGTAGTAATCCTCGGCCTTGCGCTCGATCTGAACGGCCAGCACTTCCCGCTCACTGGACTGCTTGGAGGCCTTCTCCGCGAAATCGGTGTAGCGGACGATCATGGTCTCCTTGTCGGTGCCGCTGAGCAGGTCGGTCATCATGCGGTGGATGGCCAGATCCGGGTAGCGGCGGATGGGGCTGGTGAAGTGGGCGTAATCCTTGAGCACCAGACCATAGTGACCCTTGGGCTTTTCCTCATAGCAGGCCTTGGACATGCAGCGGAGCATTCCGGTGTTGACGATCTGCTCAAACGGGGTGCCGCGCACGCCCTCCAGAATGGCGCTCAGTTCCTTGGGGGTGGGCACTTCCTTGGCAAAGTGGTCGTTGATGCCGCAGGCCTGCAGCAGGCTGTGCAGGCGCTCCAGCTTCTCACCGTTGGGCTCCTCGTGGACACGGTAGACAAAGGGGATCTGCTTGACCCGGGCAAAGTGGGCGGCGCACTGGTTGGCCAGCAGCATGAACTCCTCGATCATGGCCTCGCTCTCGCCGGAGGTGCGCTTTTTCACATCAATGCAGTGGCCGTTCTCATCCAGAATGAGCTTGACTTCCCCGCTCTCGAAATCGATGCAGCCGCGCTCCTTGCGCAGGCGGGCACGGTGGCCGTACAGCTCCTTCATGGCGGGCAGCTGATCCAGCACCTCGGCGTACTTGGCCTGCGTCTCGGCATCGGCAGTGCCGGCCAGCAGGGCGTTGATCTCAGAATACACGCCCTTGACCCGGCTGCAGATGATGGATTTGACGAACTTGTAGTCGGTCAGATTGCCGTCCTGATCCAGACGCATCAGGCAGGAGAACGCCAGGCGCAGCTCCTTCTCGTTCAGGGAGCAGATGCCGTTGGAAAGGCTCTTGGGCAGCATGGGCACGACCTGATCCGCATAGTAGACCGAAGTGGCGCGGTTGAAGGCCTCCTCGTTCAGCTCACTGCCGGGCTTGACGTAGTGGGAGACATCGGCGATGTGAACGCCCAGCTCATAGCCGCCACCGGGGAGCCGGGTCAGGCTGACGGCATCGTCGATATCCTTGGTCTCGGCGCTGTCGATGGTGAAGATGGGCAGAGCGCGCAGATCCATGCGGCCCTTGCAGTCCTCCTCAGACACGGTCATGTCCTCGAACTTCTTGGCCTCGTCCCGCACCTTCTCGGGGAAACGGGTGTGGATGTCCTTGGCATAGAGCAGGGCCTTGGCGCAGCGCTTGGCTTCCTCGCAGCTGCCAAAGCGCATGGAAACGCCCACGCGGTGATCCTCCTGCCGGGTCCCGCGCTGCAGGATCTCCACAGCCACCTTGTCGCCGTCCTTCGCGCCGCCCTCGCAGTCGCGCTGGATGGTCATGGAGATGGCCGGGCAGTCATCGGGCACGAACTTCAGGCGGCCCTCGATGCGGCGGACAGTGCCCACCATGTCGTTCTTCTGCTCGAGCACGGCAAGGATCTCGCCCTCATCGCTGCCCTCCACCCGGGGGTGGGCAAACTTCTCCACCAGAACGGAATCACCGGGCATGGCACCGCGGGTGAAGCGGCCCGGGATGAAGATATCGCCGGATTCATCCTCCAGCATCACAAAGGCAAAGTTCTTGCCCAGCTTGACCACCTTGCAGGTCAGGGCCTTTTCGGCACGGCCGGAGCGGGCAGTGAAGAACACGCCTGACTTCTGGCAGACCACAGCATCGTGCACCAGCTCGTCCAGAGCCTCCATCACCTTGCGGTCTGCGGCACGGTCGCCGCCGAACTTTGCCTTGAGGTCCTTGACCATGCAGGGCTGGTTCTGGATGGCATGTTCAATTTTATCGCGTAATGACATATTTTTCTCCTTAACACTTTTCCGGCATTCTCCAATGGAACCCGGACAACTTCTTTCCCACGAGAGGTTTAGACAGAAAAACAGCCCCGCCTTACACGGGGCTGTACACGGGTGCTCAGGCCAGACGGCTGGCGAACACACAGGCCAGGATAGCCACCACAAAGAACACGATGCCTGCAATGCGGGTCACCTTGGCCAGCATCTGATCCGCAGGGGTCAGGCGTGCATTGTTGGCACCGCCCACACCACCGTTGATGGCACCGGCCAGACCCTGACCGTGGGTGTGCTGCATCAGGGTGAGGAGGATGATGACGGCCGAGACGACCAGCAGGATGGCACCGCCGACGATTTCAATGACAGACATGGATGGAACGCTCCTTTTATCTTTAGTTTCATAGAGACTGCATACAAATACAAGTGTATGATAGCACAAAAGCCCGGGAAATGCAAGAAAAACCGTGAGCTACGGGGCCAGAATTTCCAGCCCTGCCGCCACCCGGGCAAAGATGGCCGCGCTGGAAAAGGCAGGCTCGGCCTGCGTGTCCTGCAGCACCACGATGGTATAGCGGGGCTGCTCTGCCGGGACAAAACCCGCAAACCAGTAATTTTTCAGCTCTGTACCGCCGGAAAACTGGCCGGTCTGGGCCGTGCCGGTCTTGCCTGCCGCGGTCTGGCCGGGCAGGGCGGCCTCATGGCCGGTGCCCCCGGCCACTACACCCGCCAACAGGGCCTGCAGGGCGGCGGCGGTGCGCTTTGTAAGCACCCGCCTGCTCCGGACATGGGAAAGCGCCGTGAGAGGTGTGCCGGTGGTCTCGTCCAGAGTGGTCTCCAGCAGCAGCGGGGTGCGGCAGATCCCCCCGCAGGCAATGGTGTTCATCATGGCGGCGACCTGCAGGGGGGATGCCAGCAGCTCCCCCTGCCCAAAGCAGAAATTGGCGTAGGCCCCGCTGGACGCAAGAGCCTCCCGCTCCGGCAGGACCCCCGCCGCCGTGTGCAGGGCATCGGTGAGCGGGATCGCCTGCCCGAAGCCCAGCTGCTCTGCCATGGCGCGGACAGCATCGGCCCCCAGCGCCTGCCCCAGCCGGATGAAGTAGCCGTTGCAGCTCTTTTCCAGCGCGCCGGCCAGATCCACCTCGCCATGGGGGATGCCGCCCGCACAGCGGAAGATCCGGCCATCCACCGCGCACCAGCCGGGGCAGGTGTAGACAAAGCCGCTCTCCCCTGCCTCCAGCGCCGCTGCCGCCACCTCCGGCTCGAACACCGAGCCCACGGCATAGCACTGAAACGCCCGCTCCAGCAGGGGGCTGTCCGGGGCGTTCAGGCTGGCCGAAATGTTTTCCGGGTCATAGCCGGGGCGGCTGACACAGGCCCGCACCTTGGCGTTGGCGGTGTCCAGCACCAGGATGCAGCCGCTCTGCATCGTCTCGTTGGCCACGGCTTCGGCGGTCTGCTGGATCTCCCGGGAAAGGGTCAGCTGCACCCCCACGGCCCCGCTGTCGGCGGGGGTGAGGACGGGCTCGGCCCGCAGCTTTCCCTGGGCGTTGACGGTGCAGAGCAGGGTATCCCCCGCCCCGCTGCCGGTGAGCAGTTCGTCAAAGGCGGCTTCCAGACCGGCAGCACCATGGCCCTCGCCATCGAGATACCCCAGCAGCTGCACTGCCAGCGGGGCGGCAGAGCTTCGCCGCGCCGCTGGCCAGCAGGAAACGCCCAGCGCGGAAACGTCCCGGTCCACCTCCAACAGAAACGGGGATGCGGCGTTCCGCTTCTGGTAGAGCGCCGCCTGCCCGGCGGCATCGGTGTAGGCGAACAGGCGGGCATAGCTGCCCTCCCCGGGCACGCAGAGGGCCATCCAGCGGGTGGTCTGCCCCGTGAGGAGCTGGCCCCTGTAATCATAAAAATTGCCCCGCCGGGCGGGCAGGTGGAGAGTGACCACGCTCTGCGCCGCCGCCCGGGCCCCATAGGCCGTGTCGGAGCAGAGCCAGTACAGGCGGCAGACCACCGCCGCAAAGCAGAACAGCAGGGCCCCATACAGGGCCAGCACCCGTTTGCCGGACATGAAAGCGCCCCCTCTCCCGCTTAGGATGGGCAGGAAAGGGGGCGTTGATGCGTTCAGGAGCAGATTTTTCGGACGAGCTCAGCGGCGCGGGCGGCATCCTCGGCCGTGGCGGTGCCGTTGTAGCGGGCTTTGAGGTAGATCTGGCGCAGCTCGGCCTCGGCGGCAAAGTCCATACCGAAAGCGCGGCCGGTCAGGTCAAGGCTGGTATCGCCCCGCAGGATGGTCACGCCATGGCGCTGGCAGTGGTCCAGATAGATGGCATACTCCCGCCGCACCTTGTCCACCGGGCTGAGGAAGAGCCCGGGCCAGCGGCGGGCACGCTTGTGGGTGCTATGCCGCACAGTGGTGTCCGTGCAGGCAGTGTCCGTGTGCCGGAACTTCTGGCGCAGGAAATGCCGCACCACCAGCACCGCACAGAGGACCGCCAGCAGGATACCGAGCACAGTCAGCATCGACATCCCGTTGATGAGCGGTTCTGCGTCCTCGGCGGCCTTTTGGGCGTTGGCGATGACCTCATCGGTAGAAACGATCTCGGTGCGCTCCAACGGTTTGGGCGGAAAGAGGGTGAAGAGCCAGTGGATGAACTGCAGGATGCCGTGGAACAGCCAAGTCACGCCCTGCACCACAATGTTGTTCAAAAACAGCTGCAGCACCGGCACGATCCCGCCAAAGTAAACGGCAGACGCAGCCGCCTTTGCACCGGCAACCACAACACTGCGGCTGAGCAGAAACGGCCCTGCACACACCGCCGCCAGCACGCCGCCGGAAAGCAGCAGATAGCCCGGCCGGGTGGAGATCTCCGGGTCCTGCCGGGTGGTGCGGTTGAACCCCACCAGAAGCACCGCTGCCGCCGTCGCAAAGGGCAGAGCCGCCGAAAGCACCGCGTTGGCGTTCCACAGCAGCATTGCCACTGCAAAGAAGGGCCATACCCGGCAGAGCCGGCCTGCCGCACCGGCGAAAGGGCAAAATCGCCGGTGTAGGCCAGCAGCACCGGGTAGACTGCCGCCGGGAAGTAGCAGAACTTGTCCGCCCCTGTAGGCAGGAGGAGCAGCGCCGCCGCGCTCAGGGCCGCAAGAGTGGTGCGGAGGGGACGGCTGCCCTCAAAGCAGGAGGCCAGACCAAAGCAGAGGGCAGGCCAGACCAGC
>OHYW01000409.1_pt1 | contig 11465 bp, 8 predicted proteins | sample 1580441 | NCBI WGS metagenome assembly OHYW01 (sample SAMEA3882508, study PRJEB24775) | human gut metagenome | biome: human-associated habitat; feature: intestine environment; material: feces | place: Netherlands | collected 2009/2010
AAGCTCCTTTTTTGTTTTCACATAATAATACCAAAAACTAAGTGCTGCCGCAATGATCATAGCCACCGCATAAGGCAGTGACACAATAAATAAAACAGCCATACACAGTGCAAGCTGGATGTATAGTGCTGCCCTGACAATCGTTCTGTGTGCAGTGTCCGCAAACATAAATAAAAGTCCATCGCTTTTTGCCGATTTAAATGACACAACAGCTATTCCGCTTAAGCATCTTGCGATGAAAAAGCCTGCACAAAAAACAATAAATGCTTTATCATTCATTATCTGAGAAAAAGCTCCCATAAATAATAATCCGTAGGATGCAAGCATTATAACGGCAAACGCTCCTATATGTGAATCCTTAAGTATTGCAAGCTTTTCCTCCCGCGGTTTGTATGAATGAAACGCATCCATTGTATCCATAAAACCATCTATGTGAAAGCCTCCCGTAACCGCTATCGGAATGAGTGCGCCTATGCATACATAGCAGATATCCGCCACTCCAAAATGAGAATATATATATCTCCAAAGCATAAGAAGCAGTCCAATCACAGCTCCTATCCACGGAAAGAATACCAGCATGTACTTCATGTCATCATCATTCCATTTAAATTGTGGCATAGGTATCTTTGAATACATGGAAAAAGATACTATGCACGACCTTATTAACTTCATAATACACTTAACCTCCACACTGCTTCACTTAACCGCAACCGGAATGACTGCAACCACCTCAACGACACGCTCTGCCATCGCAGCAAGCCCTCTGTTTACAATTCCCATTGCCTTTATGTAATTCATCGTTGATTCATCATAGCAGACTCCGTCTTCAAATACATTGTTTGTCACAATAACAAGCTCCGCAACATTTTCACTTAAGATACTTACCTCTTTTAACACCTTTTTACTCACACGGCTGATTTGAGCAGTGTCACAATCCTTCATATTTTCAGGGTCATCCAAAGCCTCTTTTTCAGCTTCGACAGCCTGTATACCGGAAGCATCTACAGGTGGAAACATCTCATTTGCCACAAGGTTTGACATACACTCAAGCAGTGCTGACCGCACGGTTTTTAAACTGCTTTCTGATTGCAGCTTAGAAACCGCATTTTGGATATCACGAGGCTGTTCTATAGTAATAAAGCCTTTTCCGGCACGAAGTCTTCTGTGCCTGTCTATCTTCCGCTGCCCCTCATCATCAAATACCTGCATGGTAGCAATGTAATATTTTTCTTTGCATCCTTTTTCATTTGACACGTGACAAATATACTTTTCTGCATATGCTGATTTGCCACTGCCGCTGCCGCCTGTTATAAGTGTAATCATCTATACGTACCTCTCATACTGTGATACCGAGATATCGTCGAAGGTTGTCCGGCCTTTGTATACGCTAAGTGCCATATCCAAAAGCGCAAACATCATCACGGCACCTGTTCCCTCTCCAAGCGCAAGGGATGCTCTTATGACAGGCTTTACGGAAAGTGCCTCACACAAAAGCGCCACGGCAGGCTCCCTGCCCTCATGGGATGGAATGATAAAATCAGTAACTCCGGAAAGAAGCCTTCCTGCTGCCAACGCTGAAACCATGCTTATCACTCCGTCGAGCACAACAGGAATATGGTATAATGCACCGCCTATACACACTCCGACAAGTCCTGCAATATCAAGTCCTCCGACTGTCATAAGTATCTCAAAGGTGTCCTTATTATATAAATCATACTTTTCTATTGCGCTCTCAATTACACGGATTTTTCTCTCAAGCCCACTGTCGTTTAGGCCTGCTCCTCTTCCTGTCACTGTGGCCACATCGCACCTTAGCATGGCGGCTGCCATTGCCGCGCTTGTGGTGGTGTTTCCTATACCCATCTCACCGGTTGCAATAATTCTGCAGCCGTCTGCCTTACACCCACGCACTATTTCTATACCTGCTGCAATCGCTTCAAGTGTCTCAGCCCTTGTCATGGCAGGCTCTTTTGCAAAATTTCTCGTGCCCATGCGCACCTTTCTTTGAAGCAGCCCTTTAACACTCTCGTCACTGTTTATTCCTATATCCACAGGAATTGTATCAACCCCTGCAGTCATTGCCATGCGTCCGACAGATGAAGCCTTCCCTGCCATGGATTTTGCAACTGCAAGTGTCACCTCCTGTCCGGACTGGCTGATGCCCTCAGCAACCACACCATTATCCGCACACATCATTATGACCGCCTTTTTTGAAATATCTATATTTTCATCTCCCAAAACAGCACCGATCTTAGCCGTTAAAAGCTCAAAATCACCCATGCCGTCGAGCGGCTTTGCCACCGAATCCCAGTTTGAACGGATTTTTTTGTACATTTTTGCATCAGGTGGCGTTATTTTTAATTTTTTTAATTCTTCAACTGTAAAATGGTCAGAAATAATATTATTTTCAATCATATCTTGCCTCACGAAGCATGCCGTACACTGCATCCATATCCAGATACTCCCTCAGCGTATCCGCAAGCCTGTCATACTGTTTTTCTTTGTAGCTCTTATAGCTTACAATAGCGCTGTCATTCACATCAATGCCCTTTTTATCGGCAATATAATCCACTATCACTTTGGCGGCCTCTGCAGTATCAAAAATGCCATGGATATACGAGCCATACACATTTCTGCCATCAGATATGACATTATTTAACTCATTTTTCCTGTCAGCACAAGCCCCCTGCTCATCTGAAGCTGTGCTATATGCGCTCTTACCCATATGTATCTCATAGCCCAGAAAGTGACAGCCTGAAAGCCTGCTCAATACACCATCTACATGTGCTATTTCACCGCTTGTCTGAAGCCGTGTCTTGCTGTCTTTTAGAACGGTATCTATAGGAAGAAGCTCCATGCCACGCATATATCCTCCCTCCTCGACACCGTCGGGGTCGGCTATTGAACCCCCAAGCATCTGATAGCCTCCGCATATTCCAAAAACAGGTATCTCACAGGAGAGCTTTTTGACAGCGGCCTCAAGTCCGTTTTGTCTCATCCACAAAAGATCCCCCATCGTATTCTTGCTTCCCGGCAGAAATACTATATCCGGATGACGCAGCTCATTTACTGTTGACACATACCGCACTGTTACCTCGGACATCTGCTCAAAGACATTGAAATCCGTGAAATTTGATATTCTCGGATATCTGATGACCGCTATATCAATAAGCCCATCTGTCTTTTTGTCAAAGCGCTCTGTCAGGCTGTCCTCATCCTCAAGCTGTACATCCATATATGGCACCACTCCGGTGACAGGCACCCCGCCTCTCTCCTCAAGCATCTGTATCCCCGGGTCAAGGATCGTCTTGTCTCCACGGAATTTATTGATAATAAGCCCGCAGACGCGATTCTTTTCCTCATCGGTTAAAAGCATAAGTGTGCCAAGCAGCTGCGCAAAAACACCACCTCTGTCGATATCACCCACGAGCAGCACCGGTGCATCCACCATATGCGCAAGCCCCATGTTTACAATATCATTTTCCTTCAGATTTATCTCCGCCGGGCTTCCCGCACCCTCAATCACTATGATATCAGCATACTCCTCAAGCTTTTTAAACGCCTTTTTTATATCCGGTATGAGAGTTTTCTTGTATGCAAAATACTCTCTCGCCGGCATGTTCTTAAGCACCCTTCCGTTTACAATCACCTGTGAGCCTGTGTTATTTGTGGGCTTTAAAAGAATAGGATTCATACACACCATAGGCTTAATGCCTGCTGCCTCAGCCTGCATCACCTGGGCCCGTCCCATCTCAAGTCCTTCGTCTGTTATATAAGAGTTGAGCGCCATGTTCTGTGATTTAAACGGTGCCACCCTGTATCCGTCCTGTCTGAAAATACGGCACAAGCCCGCGACAAGAAAGCTCTTGCCTGAATTGGACATTGTACCCTGTACCATAATTACCTTTGCCATATCTATACCTGCTGTCTGAATTTATGTGGTAGTCTGTTGCTTAATCATTGAATACTAAACTGTAATGTGAACAGTAACTTCCTTAGAGCTGTGCCAATTGTTCCTCAAGAAAAGGAATTTTTATAATTTTCCCTGTAGAGACTGCATACTCATAAAGTCTGCTGTTAAACTGCTCATATGTGCCAAACTCTGTTCTGTCACATATAACGCCCTCGCATGCATCAATAAGCTCCTTTGCCTTTTCAATAAGGGCATCGTCTACAGGCTCAAAGCTTCTTGCGCTGACAATCTCTGCAGAAAGCGCCTTTGCCGCAGGATAATCCAGATCATTTTCATAGATGATTCCTGTCGCAAACGGGATACCCTTTCGCTGTAAGCTCCTGAAGCTTTTTCTGCCCAGGCCCCCTCCTGCTATGACAAATACCCTCGCCATTCCATCCGGTTTTTCCAGCTCTAAATCCTCTCCTGTTTCATCAAAGCTTCCTGCCGTAATTCCAAAAAGCCCTGAAACATATTGGTCAGTAAATACCTCCTCGGGAGTTCCGTATCTGTCCACATATCTGCCATCTATACACAAAATATGGTCTGACACACGCTTTGCCATATCAAGCTCATGGAGCGACATGATAACCGTAAGATTCTTCTGTCTTTTAAGCCTTTGGAGTATTGATAAAAACTCAAGCTTGTACTTTATATCAAGATACGAGGTAGGCTCGTCTAACACTATAATCTCCGGCTGCTGGCATATAGCCCGTGACAGCATAACCCGCTGCCTTTGACCATCGCTTATCTTTGTAAAATCCTTATCTTTTATCTGTGATACATTGACCAGCTCCATCGCCTCATCCACAGCCTTTTTGTCCTCATCCGAAAGTACTCCGAACCGGCCTGTGTATGGATATCTGCCGGTCGCAACCACATCATAGCAGGTCATAAGCTCCGTCTTTAGCTTATCGGTGAGCACAACAGCCATTTTCTTTGCAAATTCATTGCCATTCATCGTCACTACATCACTTTTATCAAGATATATCGTACCACTCACAAGCGAAAGCTGTCTTGCAATACTTTTTAAAATAGTCGATTTACCGGCACCGTTTGGCCCGATTAATGTGAGAATCTCCCCCCTTTTCAGGGAAAAATCAATATTTTCAATAAGCGGCCTGTTATCATATCCAACGGCCAGCTTTTGAGCAGTAAAATAATATTCCATCAGACATTTTTCTCCTTGCTGCGTCTTATCATGATAAACAGCACTACCGGTGCACCAAATACTGCCGTAACCGTGCTGATACTAAGCTCCGTAGGCGCAAACATCATCCTCGCAAGCAAATCACAAAACAGGCAGAACACCGCTCCCCCAAGGAAGCAGGCCGGTATCATATATATAGGCTTCGTGCTCTTTAGCATGCTTTTTACTATGTGTGGCACGGCTATTCCGACAAACGATATCGGTCCCGCAAACGCCACTATACATGCGGAAAGCAGACTTGAAAGCAGAACCAGAAGCACCCGGATACGCTTTATGTTTACACCCAGATTTACGGCATATGACTCTCCGAGCTGATATGCCATAAGGGGCTTTGACATGAGAAAAACAAAGATAAATGTGATTCCCACCACAATGCTCATCACCCCGACGCTGTCCCAGGTCATACCCGAAAAGCTTCCCCTTGACCAGTTATGCAGGTTTACTATGTCGGAATCATCTGCAAATGTTACCACAAACTCAGTCACCGCAGAGCATATGTAGCCAATCATGACACCGCTCACAACAAGCATTGACATGCTGCTTACCTTTCTTGAAATGATAAGCACAAAACCCATTGAAAGCATTGCTCCCAAAAACGCTGCTGCAATCATGGCTAGTGAGCTCACACGTATGGCATTTCCAAGTAAAAATACCATAACAAGTGCCACAATCATCTTAGCCCCCGATGATATGCCAAGTACAAAAGGTCCCGCGATTGGATTATGAAAAAAAGTCTGCAAAAGATAGCCTGCAAGCGCTAACGCCCCGCCCAGTATCATCGCTGCGATAGCTCTTGGCATGCGGATATCCCACACAATACGTCCTACCCTGTCTGAGTGGTCATAAAGTGTTACAAATGCAGCCTTAAATGATATGTGTACAGTTCCTATACACACATTCATGATAAGCAATATGATAATTAAGATTATAAGAATAATAAATGTTGTAAAACACCTTATTTTTCTGGTTTTTTCCATGTTATAGCTCCGATTTTTATCTTTTTGTGCTATTGATTTTCCTGCATTCTGTCATATCCTGTAACAATTCAGCCCACCTCACACATTCCACAAATCACAGTTATCTGAGCTTAAACAGATATTTCATATCGCTGTCGGGTGCACCTGTAATCATCGAATGCATATCATCAATCATATACCCGATGGACATAGACTGCTGATACATATCGTTCGTGGTGCAAAATACATTGCCGTCTTTGACTGCCCTAAAATCAGCAAGCACCGGGCACTTGTCCAAAAGCTCATTCAGATTCTTCACACCGCCGTCTATCGCACTGTTATATATAAGATAGTCAGCATCTATTGCCCCATTGTAGAAATCCTCTAGCTGCATATTCATGGTTGACCTGCCTGTATCGTCGTCATTTGATGCATCAAAAATATATTTTCCGCCGGCAAGCGAAATCATCTTTGGCACATAATCTGTGCTTTTGCGCACGTGAACCTGTCCATTGGACGTGATATAGAAAAATGCAACTGTCGGTCTGCTATCAGCATTTGCAGCAGTATCTGTCTTTGCGATGCGATTTACAATATCCACCTGCTCATTAAAGAGCTCATCGGCCTTTTCATCCCGGTCTGTGAGTGCTCCGAAAAACTTCACCCACTCTACTCTGCCGAGCGGCTCCTCCTCATAGCTTGAGTACTCGATTATTGAAGGGATATCAAAGCTTTTAAGCTTTTCCGTTACCTGCGGCGAATGGGTAATCATAGTATTTTCTATGGCAAGTGAACAGTTTTCTGACACCAAAAGCTCATAATCGGGCTTTGAATATTTGCCGGCATATAGCATTCTGCCACTTTCAAGAGCCTTTCTTGCACTGTCAATGTACCAGCCATCACTGTCAAGCCCCGAAAATTTAATAGTGTCCACTGCATCAAGCTTGTCAAACATATCCATCACCCCTGATGCGACCAGATACAAATCACTTACAGGCTCCTTCAATACAATGATATCCTTGTCAATATCCTTTGGAGTCTTTCTGCCCTTTGGCACGGTAAGTATTTGGGTACCGTCCTTCGTAGTAAGTATCTTGTATCCACCCTCATAATAGTCAACAGAAAAATTCTTTGCATATAAAAGCTTCATACTGCTCTTATATATAAGACCGTTTTGTGCCTCAGCCTTCGATTCAGTATTCTCTGAATCGGAAGAAGGACTGTCGCAGCCTGACAGCCAGAACAGTCCTATAATTGATATCAATATATATATAATTATCTTTTTTCTTCCATGCATAGCTTAATTATTCTCCATCCTCACCAAGCACCTCTGTAGCAGAATCTGAATGGAAGGTGAGTGTGTACTCAACCTCGTGCGGCTTGCTCATAGCAACTGTATCTCCGATAACCTGCATAGGTGTATCAAGCTTAACCGGAATTTCAAATACAGAATTGCCGTCTTTATTTACAGGCATGTATTTCTGTCCGTCAACTATCATATAGTCATAGTTTGGACTGCTCCACTGCACTGTTGCAATAGCAGCGCCACCGCTTATAGTCACCTCAGCCGGTGATGCAATGCTCGCCTTACCGCTTCCGCCCTCGAAATCGAGATTGATATTGTATGTTCCGTCAGGAAGCTCTTTTCCTGCACTCTCAGATACGCTTGCATCTGCGTCCGCAGGTGTGGCATTTGAGACCTTTACCTTGTGGTCATACCATTTGCCCTTTGTACCAATAAGTGCAAGGTCAAATTCCTCATCCAAAACAGGAACCGGTATATCAAACGCATTGACCTCCTCAGTTGTGCCATCGCCATAATCGACAGTCTCAACAGTTGGCTCTAAAAGCTCAGCCTTGTCCTTTGAGGCATCCTTTGCTGTTCCCAAAAAGAGATTTACAATGTGTGTGGATGTGAGAGCAACATGTATTGTTGCCTTGCCATCCTTCACGGTGAGTGTACCTTTGTTGTCATATGCATCATTCACATGAAACATTGAGCTGTCTGTAGTAAACTCTGCTGTATATGTACCATCTGAAAGTGCTATCTTTTCTGTTTTTTCAGCCTTTTTTGTGCTCTCTGTCGCGTTCTGCACTGCTTTTTTGCAAAAGCATATTGACTTGTATGAACAAGTCTGGTATTCTGTGGCTGTAAGAAGAACTTGTATGAACAAGTTCGAAGATGCCCGCTCTACCGGGCAAAAGGAGGAAAACATCATGGGTAAATACGAACAGGACGCGCGGCAGCTGCTTGAGTACGTTGGCGGCAAAGAGAACATTGCGGCAGTATCCCACTGCGTATCGCGTATGCGATTTGTCCTCAACGATCCCGCCAAGGCGGACGTTGCCAAGATCGAGGCACTGAAATCCGCCAAGGGCACTTTCACCCAGGCGGGCCAGTTCCAGGTCATCATCGGCAACACGGTCAACGATTTCTACAATGATTTCATCGCGGTCTCCGGCATCGACGGTGTCTCCAAGGAGGCTGTCAAGAGCGCGGCCAAGCAGAACCAGAACGCGCTGCAAAAGGTCATGAGTGTGCTGGCTGAGATCTTCGCCCCGCTGATCCCTGCCATCATCACAGGCGGTCTGATTTTGGGCTTCCGCAACTGCATCGACAGCATCTATTTCTTCAATAACGGCACTCAGACCTTGTGCGACATCAGCCAGTTCTGGTCCGGCGTTGACAGCTTCCTGTGGCTGATCGGCGAGGCCGTTTTCCACATGCTGCCGGTCTGCATCTGCTGGTCTGTCACAAAGAAAATGGGCACGACCCAGAGCCTGGGCATCGTCCTCGGCCTGACGCTTGTTTCCGGCCAGCTGCTGAACGCCTACGCTGTCGCATCCACAGCAGCGGCAGATATCCCCAAATGGGATTTTGGCTTCTTCACCATCAACATGATTGGCTATCAGGCGCAGGTCATTCCCGCCATGCTGGCCGCGTTCACGCTGGTCTATCTGGAAAAATTCTTCCGCAAGATCTGCCCGCCGGTCATCTCGATGATCGTTGTGCCGTTCTGCTCGCTGGTCCTGTCCGTCATCGTCGCTCATACCATCCTTGGCCCCATCGGCTGGAAGATCGGCACCTTCATTTCTGACATCGTCTACGCTGGCATTTCCGGCTCCTTCCGCGTCATCTTTGGTGCTATCTTCGGTTTTGTTTATGCCCCGCTGGTCATCACCGGCCTGCACCACATGTCCAACGCCATTGATATGCAGCTGATTGCCGACTTCGGCGGTACGATGCTGTGGCCGATGATCGCGCTGTCCAACATTGCGCAGGGCTCCGCCGTCCTCGGTATGATCTATCTGCAGCGCAAGAACGCGGACGCTCAGGAGGTCAACGTACCCTCCTGCATCTCCTGCTACCTCGGCGTTACCGAGCCCGCTATGTTCGGCGTCAACCTGAAATTCCACTTCCCGTTTATCTGCGGCATGATCGGCTCGGCCATCGCGGCAGCTGTCTGCGTGGCTACTTCCACCACGGCCAACGCCATCGGCGTCGGCGGCATCCCCGGCATTCTGTCCATCCAGCCTGCCTATATGCTCAGCTTTGCGCTGTGCATGGTCATTGCCATCGTTGTGCCCTTTGTGCTGACCGTCAGCGTCGGCAAAAAGAAAGGCATTGCCTGATTTTGTGAGGTGTGTACCATGAATGATTTTAAAGATAAAGTTGTCTACCAAATTTACCCGAAATCCTTCATGGACTCGAACGGTGACGGCTTCGGCGATTTGAAGGGTGTCACCGCGAAACTGGGCTACCTCGCCGACCTGGGCGTTGACTATCTCTGGCTGACGCCGTTCTTCCCCTCGCCCCAGCGCGACAACGGCTATGATGTGGCCGACTACCGTGCCGTTGACCCGCGCTACGGCACGATGGAGGATCTGGAGGAGCTTATCCGCGAGGCGGACAGGCGTGGCATCGGCCTGATGCTGGACATGGTGTTCAACCACACCTCCACCGAGCATGAGTGGTTCAAAAAAGCACTGGCGGGCGACAAAAAGTACCAGGACTATTACATCTTCAAGGACGGCACACCTGACCGTTACCCGACGAACTGGGTTTCAAAATTCGGCGGCCCCGCGTGGGAATACGTGCCGTGCCTTGGCAAATGGTATCTGCATCTTTACGACGTCATGCAAGCCGACCTGAACTGGGAGAACCCCGCCGTGCGGGAGGAAATGGCCGACATCCTGCGATTCTGGAAGGCGAAAGGCATCAAGGGTTTCCGTTTCGATGTCATCAACGTCATTTCTAAGCCCAAATTTTACGAGAATGACTACGAGGGCGACGGCCGCCGCTTCTACACCGATGGCCGCAACGTCCACAAGTACCTGAAGGAGCTGGTCGCCGCAGGCGGCATCGACGGCATGATCACGGTGGGGGAGATGTCCTCCACCACGCTGGAAAACTGCATCGGCTACACCGCTGAGGGCAACCACGAGCTGACGATGTGCTTCAATTTCCACCACCTGAAGGTCGATTACAAGGACGGGCAAAAGTGGGAATTGAGGGAGCCTGATTACCTCGCCATGAAGAAACTGTTCCAGACCTGGCAGGAGGGGATGCAGGCCCACGGCGGCTGGAATGCGCTGTTCTGGTGCAACCACGACCAGCCCCGTGCGGTCAGCCGCTTTGGCAGCGACACGACCTACTGGAAGGAAAGCGCCGAGATGCTGGCGGTGGCCACCCACTTTATGCGCGGCACACCGTACATTTATCAGGGTGAGGAGCTGGGCATGACGAACCCGCACTTCACGAAAATCGAGCAGTACCGCGACGTCGAGAGCCTCAACTACTACAGGATCCTGCGAGAGCAGGGCAAGACCGAGGCCGAGACGCTGGACATTATCGCCCAGCGCAGCCGCGACGACAGCCGCACCCCGATGCAGTGGGACGCGAGCGAGAACGCCGGGTTTACCACCGGTACGCTGTGGATCGGCATTGCCGACAACTACAAGGCCATCAACGCCGCTGCCCAAATGGACGCCCCGGATTCCATCCGCAGCTTTTACAAAACGCTGGTGGCCCTGCGCAAGAAAATGCCGGTCATCAGTGCGGGAAAAATCGAGTTCTTGTACCCCGACAACGCGGATTTGTTAGCCTATCGCCGGTACGACGGCGAGACGGAGCTGCTGGTTCTCTGCAACCTGCGGGAGCGGGAAATTGCCAAGCCCCTGCCCGTAGGCTGGACCGATGCCGAGAAACTGCTGGGTAACTACCCCGACACCGCCGACACGCTGCGCCCCTATGAGTGCGTAGTGTTGAAAAAGTGAAGGCTACCGTATTATGGCAACACCGCACAATTCCCGCCTGACGGCTTAAGCACCGCTCCGACGGCTGCGG
>OHYW01000416.1_pt1 | contig 11318 bp, 10 predicted proteins | sample 1580441 | NCBI WGS metagenome assembly OHYW01 (sample SAMEA3882508, study PRJEB24775) | human gut metagenome | biome: human-associated habitat; feature: intestine environment; material: feces | place: Netherlands | collected 2009/2010
CTGCTCCTCCGCCGTCACCGGCGGAGCCTCCTGCATCTCCCGCTCCAGGGCGTCCCAGACCTCTTCCGGGATCTGGCAGCTGAAGGCCCGCTCCAGAGCCCGGGCCTTCCGGGCCTTTTTCAGGCACTCCGGGTTGGGGCACACATAGGCCCCCCGGCCGGGTTTCCGGCCCCGGAAATCCAGGGACACCTCCCCCTCCGGGGAGCGCACCGCCCGGATCAGTTCCCGCTTGGGTTTCATTTCCCTGCAGCCCAGGCACTGGCGCAGGGGGATTTTCTTGGGCATGGAGCTAACCTCCTCTCACCCTCCGGCGGAGGGTCGCTTATTCCGCTTCGTCCTCAGAGAAGTCCGGATCCTCGTCGAAAGCCTCCTCAGAGACAGCCTCCGCCTCCGGGGCGGCCTCGGTCTCAGCCTCGGGGGCCTCGTCCTGGATGAAATCCTCGTCCTCATCGACGATCAGGGCATCTTCGTCAAAGTCCTCGTCGCTGTCGGCGGCGGGCAGGCTGCCGTCCAGATACCGCAGCGAGCCGGTGCTCTCCTCAAACCCTGCCGGGTCCCAGAGCAGAAAGACGGAGCTAAGGCCGCCCTGCACATCGGCGGCAAGCTTGGTGGTGCCCGCCATGGTCAGGTAGGCATCGCTCTCGGTCTGGGTATCCCCGGCAGAATAATCCAGCGTGTAGACATTCAGGGTCACGACCGTCTTGCCGTCACCGTTCAGGTCCTCGCCATACCGGGCCAGCTGCTCCTGCAGGGCGGTCACGGTATCATCCGGCAGGTAGTAGGGGGCCACCACCGCCACATTATAATCGGGCTTGGTGGTAAAGAAATACTGCCCGATGAAGCTGTAAGCCACAAAGGCCGCTGCAATGCCGATCAGGAGGACCCACTTGAGGTTATAATCCCACCAGTTGGCCCAGCGCTCTTTGCGGGTATACTGTTTCTCCGCCCGCGGGGCAAGATCTGCGGGGTCGATATCCCGCTCGTAACGATAGCTTGCCATAGTTCTCCTTACAGTTGGGCCAGAATGGTCTGGCGCACGGCATCGGGCAGCTGCTTCTGTTCAGCCTTGCTCATGCCTGCGGTCTGGATGGCGGGCAGGATGCGCACCCGGATATCGCCGGGTGTGGCCCGCAGGCCGTGGCCCTCAAACAGGCCCCGCGCACCGGAGATGGCCACCGGCACCACGGGCACCCCCGTCTTGATGGCAATGCGGAAGGCACCGGCCTTGAACTCGCCCGCGCCACCCTCTTCGCCCTTGTAGCGGGTGCCCTCGGGGAAGATGACGAAGCTCCGGCCGCTCTCCACGATGGCAGTGGCATCGTTCAGGGCCTTGACGGAAGCGCGGATGTCATCCCGCTTGACGAACACACAGCCCAGCAGCTTCATCCAGCGGTTGAGCAGGGGGATCTTTTCCAGCTCCTCCTTTGCCAGAATGCCGTGGGGCGCGTCCAGCGCGGTCAGCAGGATGGGGATATCATAGTAGCTGCGGTGGTTGCCCACGAACACGCAGGGCCCCGCCGGGATATTCTTCTGCCCTTCCACCGTCATCCGGGCCCCCGTAACATGCAGGATGCCCCGGCTCCAGCGGGGGATGTTGGCCTTGACGATCTGCTCCACCGTGTCCAGATCCCCGGCAGCCAGGGCACGCTCGGCCCGGCGCAGGGTGGCATAGTGCACGATCATATAGCCAAACAGATAAACGAATAACGCAATGGTGCGTAAAATGCTCAAATTCCTTTCCTCCTTCCGGCCAAAAAGGCCAGTATCATTGTAACATACTTTGGGACAAAATGGGAGAGAACACACTTTTTTTACAAATACGTGCTTTTTAGCTTGCAAAATCCACAAAATCCGGGTATATTTATAAGCAGAAAGGTAGCACAATGGCATTGCTGCCCATTACAAAAGAGAGGTATTCCAGAACAAATGGGTTTATTTCCTTCTTCTAAAGATTTCAAGGACGGGCCGGGCGTTGAAAAGGACACGCCCCGCAAAACGGGCGTAGGCCGCTTTTTTGAGCTGGTGGGCCGCGATATGAGCAGCATGTTCCTTGCAAACCTGCTCACCTGCATCGGCTTTCTGCCGGTGATCTGCCTGGTGTACATCGGCTTCCTGATGAACAACCTGACCGTGATGATCGTCAGCGCCATTGCGGGCGGCATCCTTGCAGGCCCCGCGCTGGCCGGCATGTACGACACGGTGCTGCGCGCCCTGCGTGACGAGGCCGGTTACTGGTGGACAACCTACCGCCGGGCCTTCCGGCAGAACTTCAAGGCCAGCATCCTGCCCGGCATCCTGTACTGCGTGGTCGTCACGGTGCAGATCTTCCTGGTCTATTTCTGCTTCAACATGCTGTACCACGGCACCAACGTGGGCGTTCCCATGTGGGTGGCCACGGTGCTGAACCTTGTGCTGTTCCACATGCTGTTTTCCTACATGTGGCCCCAGATCGTGCTGCTGGATCAGCCCCTGCGCCTGACGCTGAAAAACAGCCTGAACTGCATGATTGCGTTCCTGCCCCATGCGCTGGCTGCAGCGCTGGTCACCATCCTGTTCTGGGGCCTGGTGATCCTGTGCATGCCGCTGGGCCTGCTGCTGATGCTGGTGTTCGGCTTCTGGTTCCAGTGCGAGATCTGCTGCCAGATCGTCTACGGCGACCTGAACCGGGTGTTCCACATTGAGGAGAGCATCCAGAAGCTCCACGATGCCCAGCTGGAAAAGGAGCTGCGCGCCGAGCGCGGCCAGGACACCCCCGAAGAATAACACTGCGCCGTCCACAGCGCGCAAAGGAGAGAAGTGCGGATGGAACAACGGAACAATCTGGTGCTGCACGGCACCGAGACCTTCTCCCGGGGCGCACTGGACAATGTGGCGCTGGAAAGCGGCGCGGTGGTGCTGGATTCCTCCGCCGGCCGCTATCTGCCCTACGGCAGCTATACCACCCCGGAGTTCGCCATGCCGGCCTTTTGCAACCTGAATGTCAGCTGGAACGCCAGCGCCCCCCACAACACCATGGTCGAGGTGCGCTGCCGGGTCTATGCCGGGAACACCTGGACCGGCTGGCTCAGCTTTGGCAAGTGGGCACCGGATTACCCCCGCTGCAGCATCAAAGCCCAGAGCGAGGACGGGCTGGTGTTCCTGATGGGGGATACCGTCACCGTCGCCACACCGGGCGGCGGCACCGGCATCCAGCTGCAGGTGAACCTTTCCACCAACGATGACAAGGCCACCCCGGCTGTCCGGCTGCTGGCCGCTGCCGCACGCCCCCTTGCCTGGGAAAAGCACAACGGCCACCCACTGAACCGGCGGCTCTACCTGCCGGAATACTGCCTGAGCGCCCACGACCCCAGCTTTGGCCGTGAGATGGACCTGCCCCTTGTGATGGCGGCCCTGATGAACCGCTACGGCGAGGATATCCTGCCTGAGGAAGTGGCCTACGCCATGGAGGACAAAGCCACCAGCTCCACCGGCAATGCCGCCTTTGCGGCTGCTGCGGCGGGCTGCTGCGGCTACCCCTGCTGGCAGGCCTGGATGGATCTGGCCGACCTGCGCGCCCAGATCCACGATGACTGCTCCATCGCAGTCCGGGTGGAGCGCCGCGTCCGGGGCCAGCGGGACCCCGTGGGGGTCTGGATGGGCCTGCGGGGCTTTGGGCACGATGATGCCGTTCTGGCGGATTTCGTGCTGCTGAACGACCCCACTGCCGACAGCGACGGTGCCGTGAACTGCACCATGGCGCTGACGGATTTTATGCGATATTTCACGGGCCGGGCCATTGCCCTGCGGCCCAAGCAGCGGGAAGTGGCCGCCGACCTGCCCAACCGGGTGCGGTGCGACCTGACCCGCGCCGAGGATGGCAGCTATTTCTTTGAGCAGCGGGGCCAGCAGGACCCGCTGCCGGAGGATTTTTCCGGCTGGGCGGCTTACGCCGTCCACGATGGTGTGGCCCACGCCACCACCGCCCACCGCACCTTTCGCCGGATGGAGCGCACGCCCGAGGGCGGGCTGCTCTTCCCGCCCGAACAGCTGGCCGCAGGCGGCCGCTGCAGCGTGTACGCGGTGGACCAGACCGGGCGGATGCGGGTGGCGGAAGTCCGTCTCCCCGCGCCCCCCAAGCCCGCGGCAGAGCCTGCCGCACCCCAACAGGACCCAAGCACCGTGCAGTCCGGCCTCTGAGCCGGCAGCGCAAAGCGCTTTTCGGGATAGAAACCACAACATAGGGAGGAACACATTATGGCAAAAACGATCATCACCATTGGACGTGAGTACTGCACCGGCGGCAACTACATCGCAGAGGATGTTGCAAACGCACTGGGCATCAAGCTCTACGACAAGGAGCTGATCACCATGGCCGCAAAGCACTCCGGCCTCTCGGAGGAAGCCGTAGCCGCCAGCGAAAAACGCCGCACCCACAGCCTGCTGTACAGCCTGTATACCATGGGCAACGAGCTCCCGCTGGGTGATCAGGTGTTCATCCTGCAGAGCCGCATCATCAAGCAGCTGGCCGAGGAAGGCCCCTGCGTCATTCTGGGCCGCTGCGGTGACTATGTGCTGCGGGAGCGCAAGGATGTGCTGCGCGTGTTCATCTACGCACCGGTGGAATGGCGGCGTGAGCTGGCCAAGACCGACCCGTTGGTCAAAGCACACGACGAGAAGGGCATCAAGGAAGAGATCGAAAAGACCGACCGCAACCGTGCTGCCTACTACAACTACTACACCCAGAACCGCTGGGGCGATGCCCACAACTATGATCTGGCCATCAACGCCGCCCTGGGCCGCGAGACCTGCGTCAAGATGATCCTGGACGCTGTCGCCGCCAAGGAAAAGACCATGGCTGAGTGATCCCCGCCGGGCCGGACGGCCCAAAAAACAATGCTGCTTCGTGGGTAGGGTGCTTTTGTGCTCTGCCCACGTTTTGGGCAACGGCAACGCCCTCCTGTTCAAGCATAAACCCTCGTCTATCATTCAACGTCAAAAGGAGAAATCGTGGAAAACAAACAGCTCAATCTTTCCGAACCCGAAAACATCATGGGCACCATGGATGTCAACCCGCTGCTGATCAAGCTCAGCATCCCGATGATGATCTCCATGCTGGTGCAGGCACTGTACAACGTGGTGGACTCGATCTTTGTCGCCCGTGTCAGTGAGAACGCTCTGACCGCCGTCTCTCTGGCCTTTTCGCTGCAGAACATGATGTTCGCCGTGGGCATCGGCACCGGCGTGGGTGTCAACGCCCTGCTCTCCAAGAGCCTGGGCGAAAAGAACCAGTACCGCGCCAACAAGACCGCCGAGAACGGCCTGTTCCTGGCACTGTGCAGCTACCTGGTCTTTCTGGTGCTGGGCCTGACCGTTGTGCGCCCCTACTTCTACGCCCAGACTGCCGATGCCGACATCGCCGAGCAGGGCATCCGCTACCTGACCATCTGCTGCGTGCTCAGCCTGGGCATGTTCATGCAGGTGATGAACGAAAAACTGCTGGCCGCTACCAGCCGCACCACCCTGAGCATGATCAGCCAGCTGGTGGGTGCCATCGTCAACATCATCCTTGACCCCATCTTCATCTTCGGCTACTGCGGCGAGGCTCTGTCCGGCACCACCGGTGCAGCTTTGGCCACCGTCATCGGCCAGTTCTGCGGCGCAGGGGTCTCCTTCTACCTCAACCTCCGCAAGAACCCCGATATCCAGCTGGATTTCAAGGGCTTCCGCCCCAGCGCCGAAGCCATCAAACGGATCTACGTTGTCGGCCTGCCCAGCATCGCCATGCAGTGCGTGGGCAGCGTGATGACCTTCCTGATGAACCAGATCCTCATGGCCTTTACCGCCACCGCCGTGGCCGTGTTCGGCGTTTACTTCAAGCTGCAGAGCTTCGTTTTCATGCCCATCTTTGGCATGAACAACGGCATGGTGCCCATCATCGGCTACAACTACGGTGCCCGCAAGCCCGACCGCGTCAAAAAGACCATCAAGTGCGCCATGTTCTATGCCGAGGCCATCATGCTGGTCGGCTTCCTGCTGTTCCAGTTCCTGCCCGACAAGCTGCTGGGCCTGTTCTCCGCCAGCGAGGCCATGCTGGCCATCGGCAAGCCTGCCCTGCGCATCATCTGCTTCCACTTCCTGCTGGCCGGCATGAGCATCATCCTGTCCTCCACCTTCCAGGCGCTGGGCAACGGCATGTTCAGCCTGATCATCTCGGTCTGCCGCCAGCTGGTGGTTCTGCTGCCCGCCGCCTGGCTGCTGAGTAAGACCGGCAATGTGAATATGGTGTGGTGGTCCTTCGTCATTGCAGAGCTGGTCAGTGTGACCCTGAGCTTTGTGTTCTTTGCCCGCCTGGACAAGAAGATCATCGAGCCCATGTACGACAACGCTGCCGCTGCACAGTAAACCGTTTCAAAACCCGTCCGGCACAAGAAAGGAACGTGACCTCTTATGGCAAAGAAGTTGAAATGGAATCTGATCCTGATGAGCGTGCTCTACCTGGGGCTGGGCATCTTCCTGCTCATGCGGCCCTCCACCGCCCTCAACGTGGTCTGCTACGCCCTGGGCGGCGTGGTGCTGGTGTGCGCCGCCGTTCAGCTGGTGCGCTACTTTGCCGTGGAGCGCGGCATCTTTCAGAGCCAGCTCACCCTCATCTCGGGCATCATCTGCCTGGGCCTGGGCGCGTTCCTGATCCTCCGCAGCGACATCGTGGTGCGCATCCTGCCCATCGTGTTCGGCCTGTTCGTCATCTTCGACAGTCTGGGCCGCATCCAGAACGCTCTGGACCTGCGCCGCTGTGAGTACCCCAGCTGGAAGGGCTTCCTTCTGCTGCCGGTGCTCAGCGTGGTGCTGGGCGTGGTGATGATCCTGAACCCCTTCGGCACCATGGAGACGCTGGTCATGGCCATTGGCATCATCCTCATCATCGAGGGTGCCATCAACCTGCTCAGTGCCCTGTACACCGTGCTGGCCATCCGCCGCTTTGCCAAGCTCCACCCCGAGACCCAGTCCATGCTGGAATCCCTGACCGGTCAGGATCTGAACGGTGACGGCGTGATCGCCCCGGACATCGCCCCTGCCGACGTGGAAGCCTCCGCCGTGGAGCTGGATCATGTGGATGAGAGCGCGGAAGTGGAGCAGGAAGAGGATTAAACTCCCTCCGTCATCGCTGCGCGATGCCACCTCCCTCCATGAGGGAGGCTTTGGCCACCCCCATAAAGCTTCCCTCCGAGAAAAGGCTCCCTCTCCGAGGGAGCTGTCGCCGACAGGCGACTGAGGGAGTTTGTAACTAATAGCAAAGGATAAAACTAGAGATGGAAAAATACGATCTGATCATTGTGGGTGCCGGTCCGGCCGGCATCTTCACCGCTGTAGAGCTGCTGCGCCACGGCAGCAAGAAAAAGATCCTGCTGGTGGAAAAGGGCAAGCCGGTGGAAAAGCGCCACTGCCCCAAGGCCGAGCTGGGCCACTGCGTCAACTGCCGCCCCACCTGCGCCATCACCACCGGCTTCTCCGGTGCAGGCGCGTTCTCGGACGGCAAGCTGAGCCTCTCCTATGAGGTGGGCGGCGACCTGCCCAGCCTGATCGGCGAGGAGTTCGCACAGGAGCTCATCCATTACACCGATAAGATCTACCTCGAGTTCGGTGCCGACCCCCATGTGGAGGGCATCTACACCGGCGAGGACATCAAGGAGATCCGCAAGAACGCCATCCACGCCGGTTTGAAGCTGGTGGACTGCCCCATCCGTCATCTGGGTACCGAGAAGGCCCAGCAGCTGTATCTGGCCATCCAGAACTATCTGGCCGACAACGGCGTGGAGATGCTGTTCAGCACCGAGTGCGAGAACATCATTCTGGAGAACGAGGAGTGCAAGGGCGTGCTCATCAGGGGACCCAAGGACGAGGAAGCCCATGCTGTTTATGCCGATACTGTGGTCATCGGCACGGGCCGCCGCGGTGCCGACTGGCTGGAGAAGATCTGCGCCGAGCACCACATCGCCCACAAGCCCGGCACCGTTGACATCGGCGTGCGCGTGGAGTGCCGCAACGAGGTCATGGAAAAGGTGAACAAGGTGCTGTACGAGTCCAAACTCATCGGCTACCCCAAGCCCTGGAAGAACAAGGTGCGCACCTTCTGCCAGAACCCCGGCGGCTTTGTGGCTCAGGAGAACTACGACAACGATCTGGCCGTGGTCAATGGCCACAGCTTCAAGGAGAAGAAGAGCGAGAACACCAACCTGGCCATCCTCGTCTCCCACAACTTCACCGAACCCTTCAACCAGCCCATCGCCTACGCCCAGAAGGTGGGTGAGCTGACCAACATGCTGGGCGCGGGCCACATCCTGGTCCAGCGCTACGGCGACATTCTGGACGGCAAGCGCACCTGGCCCAAGGAGCTGGCGCAATCCAACGTCAAGCCCACCCTGAAGGATGCCGTGGCCGGTGATATCACCGCTGCTATGCCTTACCGCGCCATGACCAACATCATCGAGTTCATCAAGATGCTGGATATGGTCGTGCCCGGCTTTGCCGCCAACGAGACCCTGCTCTACAGCCCCGAGCTGAAGTTCTACTCCAACAAGGTCAAGATGGACGAGAACCTCGACACCAACATCCGGGGCCTGCACTGCCTGGGTGACTCTTCCGGCTGGACCCGCGGCCTGATGATGGCCTCCGTCATGGGCGTGCTCATGGGCCGGAAGCTGGCCGAAAAGGAAGGGTGCTGATCGCACCTTCCCGCCCCTTAAAACGCAAAAAGGACTGCTCCGTTGGAGCAGTCCTTTTGTAATTTCGGCGCAGCTTATTCCGGTTTGGAGAATTTGACAGGCAGCGGGTTCTGGCGGGATCCCGGTTTATTTTGGAATGATATGCATTTTCTTGCCAGATTCAATTGATTTTTTACCAAAAAATCGGTATACTATTCCCAGAGTACTGTGCGTTGTGCCCAATGCACAGCGCGCACAGGGAGGTATTGCTATGCACGATTCCCCGGGAAGCGTCGTCACCCAGCTGTGCTCCGGGCTCCAGCTTTACAGCGCCGAACGGCGCATTGCGGACTGCATTCTTGCAGATGTAAAGTGGGCCTCGGTCGCCACCTCTGCGGAGCTTGCAAAGGCCAGCCACTCGTCCGAAGCCACGGTCACCCGGCTGTGCCACAAGCTCGGCTACGCAAATTATCGCAAATTTCAACTGGAGCTTGCGCGGGATGTGCTGGAGCAGCAGGAAACGGAGGCCCGCAAAAGGCCCCCCAATGACCCGCTGCATCAGGCCCTGCTCGATCTTCAGAACAACCGTCAGGAGGAGGTTCAGGCCACCATTCAGGCCTTGAACCTTGTCCAGCTGAGAAAGGTGCTTTCCATTCTGCGGGCGGCAGAGATCATTGAGATCGAAGCCAACGGCAGCAGCCTGCCCGTTGCCATGGATGCTTCGCTCAAGCTGGGCAGTCTGGGCAAGCGCTGCATGATCAGCCCGGTGCCAGAAAAGGCACGGTCTTTCGCTTCGGCACTGACCCCAAAAGATGCCCTGCTGCTCATTTCCAGCGCAGGCCGCTGCGAGGCGTTGGAGACGGCCGCCCGTGCCGCCAAGAAGAACGGCACACCGGTCATCCTCATCACCTGCGACAAGCGCTCGGCGCTGGCAGGCCACGCCAGCTATACCCTGCTGGCCTCCAACCGTATCCAGCGCATTGCCAGCGATATGCTGCCTTCCCAGCTTTCGGCAGCGCTGGTGGTGGAGGTGCTCTACTACCTGCTGTTGGGCAATTTCGATCTGAATTAAGCGCAAAAAAGTCCCGGCCGTTCTGGTCGGGACTTTTTTGCTTTGATTAAGCGATCATGCGTTAAAAACGTACTTGTCCATGCGGTGGAACGCCTCCTCGATGCGGGAACGGGGAGAAGCCAGATTCATGCGCAGGTGGCAGGGGCCAAAGAACATGGTGCCGTCCTGGATGGCAGCGCCCACATCCCAGCAGGCGTGCTCCACATCCTCAATGGTCTTGCCGTGGGCCTTGCACCAGTCGGTGCAGTCCACGAACAGCATGTAGGTGCCCTGCGGCTTGGAGACGGTCACGCCCTCGAAGTGCTTCTCGATGTAATCGCAGGCAAAGTCGATGTTGCCGGTCAACACCTCGCAGAGCTCGTCGGTCCACTCGTAGCCCTCGGGCTTGTAAGCACCGATCAGGGCGTGCATGGAGAGAACGTTCATCATGTTGTAGTGGCTCAGGCTGGACTCTTTTTCCATGCGGTCACGCCACCAGCTGTTGTAAACGATATGGTAGCTGCCCACCAGACCAGCCAGATTGAAGGTCTTGGAGGGTGCATAGAAAGCGGCGGTGCGCTGGCGGGCATCCTCGCTGATGGACTGGGTGGGGATGTGTTTGTGGCCGGAAAGGATGATGTCGGACCAGATCTCGTCCGAGACGAAATAGACGTTGTACTTTTTGAACAGCTCCATGGCCTTTTCCAGCTCCCAGCGCTCCCACACACGGCCGCAGGGGTTGTGGGGGTTGCACATGATGGCGGCATGGATCTTTTCCTCTTTCAGGTGCTTTTCCATGTCCTCAAAGTCCATCCGCCACACGCCGTTTTCATCCTTGACCAGCGGGCTGTGGACAGCCTCGTAGCCGTTGTTCTTCAGGCTCATGGTGAAACCGATGTAGGTGGGGCTGTGGATCAGGATCTTGTCGCCCTTGGAGCAGACGCAGTTCAGGGCGCTGATCACGCCGCCCAGCACGCCGTTCTCGTAGCCGATGCACTCCTTGGTCAGGCCCTGCACACCGTTGCGCTTTGCCTGCCACCGGATGATGGAATCGAAGTATTCATCTGTGGGGTTGAAGTAGCCAAACGCGGGGTGGTTGGTGCGCTCGATGATGGCTTCCTGGATGGTGGGCACGGTGGGGAAGTTCATATCGGCCACCCACATGGGGATGGCGTCAAAGCCCTCCTTGGGGGCGGCGGGGGCAAAGCCGGTGCCAAGGCCATCCACTGCAATGGCATCCTTGCCGTGGCGGTCCATGATGGAAGTGAAATCGTATTTCATAGCGGTGCTCCTTCTCTCAAAATTTTTATCTGGCCCCACTTTAACACACTTTGTCGCCGGGTGCAAGCAGCCAGCACGTTTCCCCGGATATCGTGCGGAAAAATCACGAATTTTTACGGTAATTGCACGCAAAAAGCCGGTCGGCATACGCCGACCGGCTTTTTTATTGATATTGACTTTCTGGATCAGCCCAGCATCTCGTGAGCGGTCTTGCAGATGGTCGCTGCATCCAGACCGTACAGCTTGAGCAGGTCCCATGCAGGGCCGGAGCAGCCGAACTTGTCCTGCACGCCCACGCGGCGGAC
>OHYW01000424.1_pt1 | contig 11145 bp, 7 predicted proteins | sample 1580441 | NCBI WGS metagenome assembly OHYW01 (sample SAMEA3882508, study PRJEB24775) | human gut metagenome | biome: human-associated habitat; feature: intestine environment; material: feces | place: Netherlands | collected 2009/2010
CACGAGGTCCATATCCGGCGGCACCAGCAGGTCGGCGGGGCGGCGGACGCCCAGACGGCTCACGAGGTCGCCGCTGCCCTTGGTGTCCACCTTCGGTTTGAGGATGAACACCCGCATCCCCTGCTCCTCATAGTTGTGGGCCACCTGCATCAGCGCGGTGCTCTTGCCGCTGTTCATTGCGCCGTAACGGAAATAAAGCTTTGCCATGTCGAAAAAATCTCCTCATAAAAGGACCCTCCCAGCCAGAGCCTGACGGAGAGGGTCGGCATTTTGCAGTAAGATGGCTCAGTCCTGATTGCGCAGCCGGTAGCCAAGGCTCATCAGGCTGTCGCCCAAATGGACGTTTTCCACTGTGACCTGCGGATAAACGACCGAAAGATCATAGTGGCTGAAGTTCCAGAAGCCCTGAATACCCAGCCGAACCAGCTCGTCCGAAAGGTCCATGGCGCTCTGGCGCGGCACGCACAGCACGGCGACCACCGGCTTGTGCGCCGCACAGAAGCTTTCCAGCTCGGACAGTGGGCGGATGGTTACGCCGCTGATCTCCTTGCCCTCCAGGGCGGGGTTGACATCAAACGCGGCAATCAGCTTGTAGCCGTTGGTATCGCGGCTGATAAAGCTGGAGACCGCCGTGCCCAGGCGGCCAGCACCGATCAGCACGGTAGGCAGCAGCTCGCCGTTGCCAAACAGCAGTTTGCCAATCTCGGTAAGCAGCACATCCACCTTGTAGCCGATGCCCTGCTGGCCAAAACCGCCAAAACAGTTGAAATCCTGCCGCACCTGGCTGGCGGTGGTGCCCATCATGCGGGCCAGCTCGCTGGAAGAAATTTTATCACGCCCATCTGCCTGCAGGTTGCTCAAGTAGCGGTAATATTTGGGCAGCCGCTTGATCACGGGCAACGATGCTTTGTTTTGCATTGTTGATGACATAAAGACTAATCTCCCGTTCTCCGGGCAGGGGTAAAGGGAACACCCTGCCTCTTGTGTAATTCCGATGTAAATTCTAGTAAAAGTATAATCAATCTTGTGCCGATTGTCAATTTTTTATCTAAGTTTTTCCGCGCTTTTTTTGCTCAGTCGCGCTCCTCTGTGCATAAAAAAGCGTACCAGCGGGGCATACTGTCAGGGTATAGCCGGGTTTTTCACTGCCCGGCGCACCGATTCTGTCGGAAGGAAAGGACCCCCGCCATGCCAAACCGTACCCCAAAACAACAGCCCGCCCCCCATGCTGCCAAGGACGCCAAGGATGTGGAGCGCATGCGGCTGGAACATGACCTGATCACGGACAGCGGCATTGTGCCCGCCACCAAGGGCCGCCATGCCATTTATTGCCTGACGGTGATCGGCACCATTGAGGGCCACAGCCTGGCCCCCGATAACCAGAAAAGCACCAAGTATGAGCATGTGATCCCCCAGCTGGTGGATATTGAGGAGGACCCCGCCATTGAGGGGCTGTTGGTCATCCTGAATACCGTGGGCGGCGATGTGGAAGCCGGGCTCGCTTTGGCGGAGCTGATCTCCGGCGTCAGCAAGCCCAGCGCAACGCTGGTGCTGGGCGGCGGGCATTCCATCGGTATCCCGCTGGCGGTTTCGGCCCGCAAAAGCTTTATTGTGCCCACCGCCACCATGACGGTGCATCCGGTGCGCCACTCCGGCATGGTGCTGGGGGTGCCCCAGACCCTGCGCTATTTTGAGCAGATGCAGGAGCGCATCGTCAGCTTTGTGGCGGGGCATTCCGGCATCAGCGCCAAGCGCTTTATCCAGCTGATGCACAATACCGGGGAGCTGGTGATGGATATGGGTACCGTGCTGGGCGGGGAACAGGCTGTGGAAGAGGGGCTGATCGACGCCATCGGCAACCTGGGCGATGCGCTGCGCTACCTGTATGCCGAAATCGACGCCGGGAAAACCGGATATTGAGGGGGCGCTGCCCGCCAGTGGGCGGAAAGGCTTTGATGAAAATAGAAAGAGAAAGGGGTTTTACAAGCGGGCGTTTTCATGCTACAATATACCTTATGCTATAAGGGGCAGTATGCCCCTGCCCAAAACAGCACGGCACAGCCGCCGTGGCGGATGGCAGATAAAATCACTGCGCGGAAAGTCTCTTTATGCGGGGCCGCCGGATGCTGTTTAATGGCCGCCCGCTGCCAGATAAAAGGCGAACGAACTTTCGTTCAAAACGGGGGCAGGGCCCGCCGCGCCAAAGCAAATCAACAATGGCTGCCCGCTGAACAGGGCAGCCTGAATATACGCATATTATAGTAAAGAGGTAGGGAGAGCATGGCACGTTCAAGTTCCGCCAAAAACGGAAAAAACAGTAAAAACACATACCGCGCCTCCGGCAGCAAAAGCAGTAAAAGCAGCAGCTCCGGGGCCAGACACAACAGTTCGGCCTCCGGCAGCAAAAAGCGGATGTCCAGGCTGGAACAGCGCCGCGCCCAGCAGCAAAACCTGATCCGCAGCGTGGTGCTGGCCGGGTTTGGCATTCTGGCCATTGCGCTGGTGCTGGTGCCGGGGCAGAGCTTCTGGAATGTTCTACGCAGCTGGCTGTTTGGCACCTTTGGCGTGGTTACATATTTTGTCGGCCCGTTTTTGCTGTATCTGGCCTATCTGCTGGCATCCGGTTACCATGTGGGCACTTTCATTGGCAAGGTGCTGCTGCTGGCGGTGCTGCTGGCCGGCACGGCGGTCATCTTCTCGGACTTTAAGGTAGGGAATACCCCCTGGCAGACCGTCAAGATGCTGTTTGCCTGGGGGCAGCGCAAGTTCTGGACCGGCGGTGTGCTGGGCGTGCCCATCGGCGCATCGCTGCTGGCCGTCTGTGGCCGTCCCGGTGCCAATATCGTCATGATTATTGTCATCCTGATGGGGCTGATGGTATTTTTTGCCGTTACCCCGGTGGATGTGGTGCAGTTCATCAGCTATTATATTCAGGAGTTCAAAGCCCGCCGCGCCGCCCGTGCGGAGGAAGAAACCGCTTATGATACCCAGCTGTTTGGCCATGAAGCGGAGGAAGAATCCCTTGAAAACCTGACCGGCAGCCTGCCGCCCATGGCTGGTGAGTCTCCGGCCACGCCGCAGTCTGGCACCCGCCGCCCCTTTGATGTGGCCCCCTATCTGGAACAGGAGGAAGCCGCCCGCCGCAATGCGGCCCAGGCAAACCCTGCCGACCAGGCAGCCGCCGCAGCGCAGGCCGGCCAGCTGGCGGCCCAGCCCCAGCAGGCGTATACGCAGCCAGGCACCGCAACATACCCCGATATGCAGCGTGCCCAGGCTGCGCCCCAAGGCGTGCAGCACACCCAAAGCTTTGCCCCGCCCGCCCAGCGTTCGGACTTTGATGTGGACCTGGGGCCGGATGCTTCCCAGCGCGCTTTGCAGAACGCCGTGCAGCATGACCCGCTGCAGAAAATTGAGATCGGCCCCGGCGGCACCTTTGGCCTTGACCCGCTGGAGCAGTTGAACCATCGCAAGTACCCCGCGCCCCAGCCGGAACCCCAGCCGCAGGAAGAAAGCTTTGAGCTGCACCTGGAACCGGAAGCCCAGCAGGCTGAGGAAGCCCCGGTGGAGGAAGAAAGCCTGAATGACCTGATCCAGCGCGCCGTGACCGGGCGGGATACCCCCGTGGCCGGTGCCGATGTGGGCCTGCCCGATGAGGATGAAGCGGAAAGTTTTGAAACCCCGCTGACCCCGGAACCGGATGATAACGCACCTGCCGCCTCGGTGGAAGATTTTTCCACCCCGCTGGAGCCGGTAGAGGAATTGCCGGAACCGGATGACGTTGGCAGCAGCGAAAGCGCGGATAATTTTGAAACACCGCTGGTGCCGGAACCCACCCAGCCAGCGCCTGCCCCTGTTACAGCCATCCCCACATTGGGCGGCAGCTTTGACCAGGGCGGTTTCGATGCAGCCAAGGCTGCCTGGAACGCCGGAATTCCGGTATCGGATCTGCTCACCGGGCGGGTCAGCGTGCAGGCCCCGGCACCGCAGCCCACGGCCCAGCCTGCCGCCGCTGCGCCTAAAGTATACAGCGTAACGGATGAACGCCGCCCCGGCAGCCCCAACCGGCTGCGGGTATCTTCCAGCATGGGCAATTCGGCTTCGGCTCCCATTTCCAGCCCGCCCAGCGTGGCCAAAGCAATGGCGAAAGCCCCTGCCGCCCCGGCAGCCACCGCACCCGCCGGTGCAGCCCGCGAAGCGGACGAGGAGGCCAGCAGCGAAGCTACGGCAGCCTTTGCCGCCCAGGCCAAAGAGGAGTTCCCGCCGTATACTTACCCATCTTTGAACCTTTTCAATGCGGCCAAGCCGGAAGATGAACGCGGCGCGGCCGCTGAGATGAAGAAAAACGCCGATATCCTGGTGAACACGCTGGACAGCTTTGGTGTTAAGACCCATATCCTGGATATCTGCCGCGGCCCTTCCGTGACCCGGTATGAGCTGCAGCCCCAGGCGGGCATCAAGGTCAGCCGTATCACCAGCCTGTCGGATGATATCGCCCTGAACCTTGCCACCGCCGGTGTGCGTATCGAAGCCCCCATTCCCGGCAAACCCGCCGTCGGTATCGAGGTGCCCAACAAGATCCGGTCTACCGTCAGCATCCGCGGGGTGTTTGAATCCCAGAACTACATCAACATGCGCAGCCCACTGACCATGGCGCTGGGCAAAGATATTGCCGGTACAGCCCAGGTGGCGGACCTGTGTAAAATGCCCCACCTGCTGATCGCCGGCTCCACCGGCAGCGGTAAATCCGTCTGCGTCAACTCGATCATCATCAGCTTTTTGTTCCGCTCCGGTCCGGAAGATGTCAAACTGATTCTAATCGACCCCAAGGTGGTGGAACTGGCTGAGTACAACGGCATTCCCCACCTGTTAATGCCCGTTGTGACCGAGCCGCGCAAGGCCGCCGGTGCCCTGGGGGCCAGTGTGGCCGAGATGGAGCGCCGCTATAAGCTGTTTGCCGAAAACAATGTGCGCGATATCAAGAGCTATAACAAGCTGGCCAAGCAGCACCCCGATGTGTTGGAACACCTGCCTTATATCGCCATTATCATTGACGAGTTGGCCGACCTGATGATGGTTGCCGGCAAAGAGGTGGAAGATTATATCTGCCGCATTGCCCAGAAAGCCCGTGCGGCCGGTATCCACCTGATTGTGGCAACCCAGCGCCCCAGCGTGGACGTTATCACCGGCCTGATCAAAGCCAACATCCCCAGCCGTATTGCATTTGCAGTTTCCAGCCAGATCGACTCCCGCACCATTCTGGACAGCGGCGGCGCCGAAAAGCTGCTGGGCAACGGCGATATGCTGTTCCTGCCGGTCGGTGCTTCCAAGCCCGTGCGTGTGCAGGGTACCTTTGTGACGGATGAAGAGATCAGCGCTGTGCTGAACTTTATCAAATCCACTTCCAGCGCCCAGTATGATGAAGAGATGATTGCCGAGATGGAGCGCCGTGCCGTGGCCGAAAAGGGCGGCAAGGGCAGCAGCTCCGATTCGGACGATGACAGCGGCAGCCGCGACCCCATGTTTGAACAGGCGGTGGAATGCGTCATCGAAGCCGGGCAGGCATCCACCAGCCTTTTGCAGCGCCGCTGCAAGCTGGGCTATGCCCGTGCGGCCCGCATCATGGACCAGATGGAACAGGAAAAGATTATCGGCCCCTATGAGGGCGCCAAGCCCCGTGCCGTTTTGCTGACCCGCGCCCAGTGGCAGGAACGCCAGCTGGGCCAGGGTGAGTAAATACCGGCGGCGCAGGTATTGCCGCCATTCCTACCGCCGCCCCCAGATGTGGACCATTGTGGTCGCTGTTCTCATCGCCGTTGCCTTGTATGTGGTCGAAAATTACGGCGGCAACGGTTTTGTGCCCAGCTGGGACCAGATTTACCAATGGGTTGGCCTGGAACCCAGCCAGAGCGAAACCACAGCCCCGCTGCCGGAGGGGGAAACCGAAGTGGTGTTCCTGGATGTGGGGCAGGGGGATGCCGTGCTGATTTTGCAGAACGGTGCGGCCTGCCTGATTGATGCAGGCCCCAAGGATGCCCGGCAGAACCTTGTGCAGGACCTGCGCAGCTATGGCGTAAGCCAGTTGGACCTGTTGGTGATGACCCACCCCCATGCCGACCATGTGGGCGGCATGCAGGCCGTTTTGCAGAACTTTGATGTGCAGACCCTGCTGACCCCCGACCTGAGCGAAACTGACGTGACCGGCCAGACCCAGCGCACCCTGCAAACCGCCCAGGAATGCGGCGTACCGGTGGAAACTGCCTATACCGGCCAGCAGTACACCATCGGCACCGGCACATTGACCGTGCTGCTGCCCGGTGTGGATGCCGATACGGCGGGCAGTGACGATGCAACAAATGATATGTCGCTCTGCCTGCGGTTTGAAGCCGGGAACTTTACCTTTTTGGATACCGGCGATGCCGAGCGCAACGAGGAAGCCGCCCTGGCGGAGCAATATCCGTTCCGCTTGCGGTCCACCGTGTTCAAGGCCGGGCACCATGGGTCGTCCACATCCAACACCCAAACACTGCTGTGGCAGGTGCAGCCGCAGCTTGTGGTTGCCAGCTGCGGCCTGAACAATGATTACGGCCACCCCCACCGCGAAGTCATCCAGGAAATGCAGGATGAGGGCATTGACTTTTACCGCACCGACCTGTACGGCACGGTGACCGTGACCGCCCAGGCGGACGGCAGCTTTACTGTGCAGACGGCAAAACAGCCGGACGAAGAGCTGGCTCCCGCCGCGTAACACCCGGCAGCCTGACCCTGTGTGCCTGACCCCGGTAAGTCGGCAGGAAAGTGTTCCCATACGCCCCAAAAGTTTTAATTAGGTAGAAATAGAGGAAAGTAATAAAAATACAGGAGGATGAATCCTATGCAGATCTCCCAGATGTTCAAGCGCAAGCCTTGCGTGTTTTCCATCGAGTGCTTCCCCCCGAAGCAGACCGCCAACTTTGGTAAAATGAAGGACACCCTGCGCACCATGCGCACCCTTAACCCGGATTTTATCAGCGTTACTTACGGTGCAGGCGGCTCCACGGGCGGCGTTTCCACTGTGGAAGTGGCCGAATTCCTGAAAAACGACCTGAACGTAGAGCCGCTGGCCCACATGATCTGCATGGGCAGCGATAAGGCAAAGGCCGCCCAGCTGCTGGACCAGCTGAATGCCGCCGGTGTGCGCAACGTGCTGACCCTGCGCGGCGACCGCACCCCCACCCGCCCCGAAAGCCCGGACTTTGCCCACGCAAGCGACCTGGCCCAGTTTGTGTGGCAGACCCAGCCGGAATTTGATATCCACGCTGCCTGCTACCCCGAAGGCCACCCCGAAGCCGCTACCCTGGCCCAGGATGTCGCCAACCTGCGCTTTAAGCAGGAGGCCGGTGCCACCCACCTGCTGACTCAGCTGTTCTTTGATAATATGCACTTTTATCGCTTTTTGAACCTGGCCCGCCGCGCAGGCATCACTTTGCCGGTGTCTGCCGGTGTTATGCCCATCGTTAAGCGCAGCCAGATCGAGCGCACGGTGGCACTTTCCAGCGCCAGCCTGCCTTCGGAGTTTACCCGCATGATCTCCCGCTACCAGGATGACCCCGAAAGCCTGTATGCTGCCGGTATTGACTATGCCGTGCAGCAGCTGCGAGATCTGATCGAGGGCGGCGCGGACGGTGTGCACCTGTATGCCATGAATGACGCCAAGGTTGCCGCCGCTGTGTATGAGGGCATCAAGGACCTGCTGTAATCGGCCTGTTGGCCCCATAGAGGGGGAGTGAAACGCTGTGCAATTAGCCTACCCGCAAAACGATACCCGCGCCGAAACCCTTCGCTACCTTGGGGCAGGGGGCTGGCAGCCGGATGCTGCATCCCAGGTGCTGCTGCAAAAAGCCGAGGACGCCCTGCGCGCCGCCGCCACCCCGCGCGGCGTGTGGAAACAGCTGCCGCTGACCGCCCTGCCGCTGCAGAACGCCGGGAATGATATTGCCCGCCACCTGCGCGGCTGCGATGCCATGGTGCTGATGGCCGTTACCCTTGGCAGCGGGGCTGATACCCTGATGCGCCGCCTGGAGCTGACGGATATTGCCCTGGCCGCTGTGGTGGATGCGATGGCTTCCGCTGTGATGGAAGAGCTGTGCAACGCGCTGGAAGCCGAGATCCGCACCAGCGTGCAGGCGCAGGGGCACTACCTGACGGGGCGTTTTTCCCCCGGCTATGGGGACTGCCCGCTGACTTTGCAGCAGCCGTTTGCCATTGCGCTGGATACCGTGCGCGGCCTTGGCATGGCGGTCACGCCGGAAAATCTGCTGACCCCGCGCAAAAGCGTAACAGCCATCCTTGGCGTGGCGGACCACCCGGTAACGGGGGCCCGCGCCGGGTGCGGGCACTGCCTGCTGCGCGAAAAGTGCGAATACAGAAAGAGGGGAACCACCTGTGAAAATTGAGGAAGTATTTGCCCGCCGCCGCTTTATTATGCTGGATGGCGCCATGGGCACCCAGCTGCAGCTGCGCGGCCTGACCACAGAACAAAAGCCGGAACTGGCCGCCTTTATCATGCCGGATGTGCTCACTGCCGTCCACCGGGACTATGCCCGCGCCGGGGCGGATATCCTGCTGGCAAACACCTTTGGCGCCAACCCTCGTAAATTGAAGGGAACCGGCTATACTGTGCAGCAGGTGATCGAAGCGTCCATCGCATGTGCCCGGACCGCCGCGCAGGAAACCGGTGCCCTGGTGGCACTGGATATCGGCCCCATCGGCGAGCTGCTGGCCCCGGCCGGTACCCTGCCGTTTGAGGATGCCTGCGCCCAGTTTGCTGAGATGGTGCGCGCCGGTGCCGCAGCCGGGGCAGACCTCGTCTTTCTGGAAACAATGACCGACCTGTATGAGCTGAAAGCCGCCATCCTGGCCGCAAAGGAAAACTGTGACCTGCCGGTGTTTACCTCGATGAGCTTTGAGGCCCGTGGCCGTACCTTTACCGGCTGCACAGTGGAAAGCTACGGCATTACCGCCGCCGGCCTTGGTGCGGACGCCGTGGGCATCAACTGCTCGCTGGGCCCCAAGGAAATCCTGCCCTTTGCTCAGCGGCTCTGCCGTGTGGTGCCCGCCGGTATGCCGGTGTTTGTCAAGCCCAATGCGGGCCTGCCGAACCTGGATGGCAGCTATGATATCACCCCGGCGGAGTTTGCCGCTGAGATGGCCGCCTACCTGCCCACCGGAATTTCCATGCTGGGCGGCTGCTGCGGCTCTGAGCCGGAATCCATCCGCCTGCTGAAAGAGCTGACCCAGGATAAAACCCCCGCCGCCAAAACCCCTATTGTGCGCAGCCGCCTGTGTACCCCCGTGCGCTGCGTGGAGGTAAACGGCATTACCGTGGTGGGCGAGCGCATCAACCCCACCGGCAAAAAGCGCTTGCAGCAGGCCCTGCGGGAGGGCGACAGCGCCTATGCCTGCGCCCAGGCCGTAGCCCAGGCTGAAGCCGGTGCCGAGCTGCTGGATGTGAACGCCGGTCTGCCGGATATTGACGAACCCGCCACGCTGGAAATGCTGGTGCGGGAGCTGCAATCCATCACCGACCTGCCATTGCAGCTGGATTCTTCCAACAAAGATGCTTTGGCCCGCGCGCTGCGCATTTATAACGGCAAGCCGATCGTCAACTCGGTCAACGGCGAGCAGAAGGTACTGGACAGCATTCTGCCCCTGTGCAAAAAGTACGGCGCCGCCGTGGTTGGTCTGGCACTGGATGAACACGGCATTCCCAAAACGGCAGAGGGCCGCTTTGAGGTTGCCAAGCGCATTGTGGCCGCAACGGATGCTATCGGCATTCCCCGCGGGGATGTTTACATCGACTGCCTGACGCTGACGGTTTCTGCCGAGCAGAGCGCCGCTGCCGAAACCCTGAAAGCCATTACCATGTGCAAAAAGGAACTGGGCGTGCGCACCGTGCTGGGTGTTTCCAACATCAGCTTTGGTTTGCCCTGCCGCGGCTACATGAATACCACTTTCCTGACGTTGGCCATGCAGGCCGGGCTGGACCTTGCCATCATGAACCCCAACACGCCGGAAATGATGGCCGCCGTGCGCGCCTACCGTGTGCTGACCAGCCAGGACGAAAAGTGCAATGATTACGTTGCCGCCTATGCCAATGTGCAGGTGCAGACCTCCCAGGTGGCAAAAACTGATGCCGCCGCCCCGGCGGGCGGTGCAGCAGGGGCCGATGCTCTGTTTGAAGCCGTGCGCCGCGGCCTGAAAAACGAAGCCCGCGCCGCTGCAGGGGAAGCCCTGAAAACCCGCGAGCCTTTGCAGGTGGTGAACGAAACGCTGATCCCCGCGCTGGATGTGGTGGGCGATGCCTTTGAAAAAGGCTCCATCTTTTTGCCGCAGCTGCTGCAATCCGCCACGGCGACCCAGGCTGCTTTTGAAGTGATCAAAACCGCCATTGCCGCCAGCGGCAGCCAGGGTGAAAGCAAAGGCCGTATTGTGATCGCCACCGTAAAAGGTGACGTACACGATATTGGCAAAAACATTGTGCGCGTAATTTTGGAAAACTATGGCTATGACGTGCTGGATCTGGGCCGCGATGTGCCGCCGGAGCGCGTGGTGGAAGCCGTGCGCCAGACCGGTGCGCCGCTGGTGGGGCTTTCGGCCCTGATGACCACCACCGTGCCCAACATGCAGGCCACCATCGAAGCCCTGCACGCGGCCAACCTGCCCTGCAAGGTCATGGTGGGCGGCGCTGTGCTGACCAAGGCATACGCCGAACAGATCGGTGCCGATTTTTATGCCAAGGACGCCAAAGCCAGCGCCGATTACGCCAAACAGATTTTTGGCTGATTGAATCAAGTTTTGACTTTCACGTTTCAGCTGGTATTTTGCTATAAAAAAAAATTAAATACGATAACGCAATAAAACAGCAGCACACCGTTTCCCGGGAAATAGGGAAGCCGGTGTGCTGCTGTTTTTATTTGGAAAGGGGGAATGGCGAAATAGAAACGAAAAGAGTGTGAAAATAAGAAATGCGGAAATTGGAAAAATTGAAGAAAGAAGAAATCAAGAAGATAAAAGGCAACACCGCACAGTTCCCGCCTTGCGGCTTAAGCACTGCTCCGGCAGCTGCGGCACGGCATCTGCGTTGCCAAAATGCTCGATAATGTCGGG
>OHYW01000425.1_pt1 | contig 11145 bp, 9 predicted proteins | sample 1580441 | NCBI WGS metagenome assembly OHYW01 (sample SAMEA3882508, study PRJEB24775) | human gut metagenome | biome: human-associated habitat; feature: intestine environment; material: feces | place: Netherlands | collected 2009/2010
GCAGAGGAAACGCGGGTGTAGAAGTTCTCTCCGGGGCGGGAGTCCACCGGCCTGCCCAGCTTCTCCGGCAGGAGCTTCGGGGGCTGCTTTTCCGGCAGAGTGACCTGAACGGCGGGCAGGAGGGTCTGCAGGTCGCGGCTGTGGTCGGTGACGAAGGTCAGCGCACCGGTGCGCCAGATGGTCAGCGCCAGCACAGCGGCGACGCCCGCCACCGCAGCCCGGCCGCAGGTGCTCTGCATCAGCCGCACCCAGATGGTGCCCATCACCGTCCGGCGGACGCTGCGGGGCGGGTCGGAGAGAGCGTCCGCAGTCAGCAGTGCAGTGTAGCGGTCGGTGCATTTGTCGCAGTAGGCGAGATGTTCGGCGGCTTCCAGCCGCCCCAGCTCATCCAGTTGTCCGGCGATGAGGGCGTGCAGCCCTTCGTCGCTCAGACAGCCGTCATTCCGGAACGATTCCATTTAAATGCCCTCCTTTCCGGCTGCGCTCAGCTGCGCGGCCAGCATCTTTTTGGCCCGGTAGACCTGCGCCTCCACGGTTTTCTGGGGCCTGCCGCAGAGCCGGGCGGCTTCGGCGGCGGTGTGCTGCTCCAGCAGCACGAGGCGGCAGGGCGTCTTATAGGGTTCCCGCAGGTCGAGGATGCGCTGGGTCAGCTCTTCCTCGCCCAGCGCCTCCAGCAGCTGCGTTTCCGGCTCGCTGCCGGGCGGTGCGCCCTCCAGCGCAAGGACAGCGTCGCCGGGGGTGTTCATCCGGCGCGCCCATGCGCTGCGCAGGTAGTCCTTCGCTTTGTTGGAGGCGATGCGGGCCAGCCACTGCTTCTCGTACCCGACAGGACAGCGGCTCATGTTCCGCCACGCGGCGAGGAAGGTCTCCTGCGTCAGGTCCTGCGCATCGCCCTCGTCCGGCACCAGCTGGTGGCAGATGGTGTAGACGAGGGACTGGTACTTCTGCACCAGCCGGTCAAATTCCAGTGTGTTCAAGGGCTGCGCTCCGCCTCCTTTCTGCCCCGCGTTTCAAGCGCTCTGTCTATCCATACGAGACAGCGGGGCAAAAACCTGCAAAATCGTGGGAAAATTTTTGAAAATGTGGTAGAATGCTCTTATTACACACCAAAAAGGAGGAGATCCGATGGCCTCTGCCACAAAACAGGCCCTCTTGGCGGCCCTTTCCGCCGCGCAGGGCGAGTGCATCTCGGGCCAGCAGCTGGCCGAAGCGCTGGGCGTGAGCCGCGCGGCTGTCCACAAGGCGGCACAGGCGCTTTCGGCCCAGGGATACGCGCTGGATTCCGCCCCACGCCGGGGCTACCGGCTGGCAGGCGGTGATCCCTTCTGCGCCGAGGCGGTGGGCCCCTATCCCGCCCCCATCCACATCTACGACACGCTGCAAAGCTCCAACCTGACGGCCAAGCAGCTGGCACTGGGCGGTGCACCCCACGGCACGCTGGTGCTCACGGCCCACCAGCAGGCGGGGCGCGGGCGGCTGGGGCGGCGGTTTGAGAGCCCCGCCGGGAAGGGGGTCTACCTCTCCCTCATCCTGCGGCCCGCCCTTTCTGCTGCCGATGCCCAGAGCGCGACCATCAGTGCGGCGGTGGCCGTGGCCCGGACTGTCAAGGCCCTGTGCGGGCTGGAACTGGGCATCAAATGGGTGAACGACCTTTACTATCAGGGCCGCAAGGTCTGCGGCATCCTGACCGAAGCCGGAACCGACATGGAGAGCGGCCAGCTGGAATGGCTGGTGGTGGGCATCGGCCTCAACCTGACCACCTCCCCTGCCGACTGGCCCGAGGAGCTGGCCCGCACGGCAGGCAGCCTTTACCCCGGCGGCCCCGCACCCGTGAGCCGGGCAGTGCTGGCCGGGGCCATTGCCCGGGAGCTGCTCTCCCTCTGCCCGGCCTTCGACTGTCTGGACGAGTATCGGGCCCGCTGTTTTGTGCCGGGCCACTGGGTCACTGTCTGCACCGGGGCCGAGACCTATGCCGCAAAGGCCCTTTCCATTGACGATGCGGGCCGTCTGGTGGTGGAGCGCGAGGGCGGCAGGCAGATTGCCCTGCTGCATGGCGAGGTCAGCATCCGGCCCACCTCCACAATATGAAAAATGACCCCTTCCGCCACGCCGACGCATGACGGAAAGGGTCATTTTCTTTTAAGAGATATGTACCGCTTCCAGCACCCTGATGCCCTCCTGCTCCATCACGTCGCGCAGGGCCTCGAGGTAGCCGGGCTTGTCCACCTTGTTCTCAATGCAGCAGGTCAGCACGCCATGCAGGCTGGTGACCTCCATTGCAAGGGACGCACCGTCCGGCAGCACCCAGGTCTGGAAATCGGTCAGGTACGCTTCCAGCTCCGGGCTGTGCGGCAGCAGCGGGCTGCCGATGTAGCTGACCCAGAAATCTGCCGGGAAGCCGCTGATGTACTCGCCCATCTGGAACACACGCTTCTTGATCTTGAGCGCGGCCTTCTGCCGGAACACCTGATACACCCAGCCCATCTGTTCGGCCATGCGGAACAGGCGGCGCTCCGGGGTCAGGCTTTCCCGGATCTCATGGTCGAGCTGCTTTGCAAAGCTGTGGAGCCGGGCCTGCGGTTCCAGCCGCAGGGACAGCTGAAAGGACGCAATGCAGTTGTACAGGGCATGCGGCACCCCCAGCGCCGCGCGGGTGTCGGCGGCATAGCTGTACACAAGGTCGTTCTTTTCCAGATACCGCTGCGCTGCCTGGCAGGTCAGCCCCATGAGGGCGCTGAAGGGCTTCACGCCCTCCTTCTGCGCCAGATCCACAAGGCTCTGCCTGTCCAGCCGCAGCCGCTGGAAATGGGGCGTGCCCTCGTGGATCTGCAGCACGTCCTTCTGCATGTCGTTGGCCACCTGGCTCTCCGGGTAGCGGGCCAGCAGCTGTTCCACATCGTAGGGCGGGTCAGAGGCAAGGGCCTCGCATACAAAACCAGCGTTGGAGCGCAGGTTGCAGTAGAGCTTGAGCAGCAGGGTGAAAAAGGGCGCGCTGCCCCGGCCATCGGCCAGGAAGTGGAACCAGTCCAGATAGACCGTGTTCCCCTCATAGCCCAGCGAGAAGAGATAATCGTTCGTCTCCTCGGGGATCTTTGGCTGGGCGCTGCCCTGCCGCACACGGCAGGGGGCAGTGTTGGGCTCCAGACGGGCCTCCCGCTTTTCCCACACCACATGGCAGAAATAATACTCTGCCAGCGGGCGGGCCGCATCCAGTGCCTGCTGCAGAAGGGCCGGGGCAACGGCCTCCTTCAGCGTGGCCTGATAGCGGCAGAGGACCTGATTTTCGCGGTAGTAGTAGACGATGCCCTGAAACACCGCACGCTGCTCTGCATTCATCCGGAATTTACCCCGCGTTCTCGGCCAGATAATCGGCCAGATCGCCGATGGTCACAAAGTTGCGCAGCTCCTTTTCGGGAATGCGCAGACCAAAGGTCTCTTCCAGATCGGCCACGACGGTCAGGATCTCCATAGAGGACAGATCCAGATCATCCATCATCACACTGTTTTCGTTGACATCCTCGGGCGAGATCTCTGCCACATCCTCCAGAATTGCCAGGATCTGAGACATGATTTCTGCTCTTTCCATCAAAAAATCTTCCTTTCCGTGAGGGATTTTTTATCGCCTGCAAGGGCGCAGTTTCAGTATGCCACGCGCCGGGCCGGTTTAGCCAGCCGGCGGGGCATTCCTGTGTTTTATAATACCTGTTTTATGGAGGAAATGCAACACGCAGGCCGCCCGGTTTTGCGCTTTTTTTACAATTTCCGCGCTTACCTGCGCAGCAGCTTGCCCATGGCGTTGCGGGGCAGGGGCTCGGTGCTGAACTCCACTGCCGTGATCCGCTGGTACAGCGGCAGGGTACGGTTCAACCCGGTGATAAAGGCCCGGGCCTCTGCCTGCTTTTCCTCGGCACAGCAGATCAGCGCGCCGATCCTTTTGCCCATCTCCTTGACCACGCACTCCTGCACCTCAGGGCAGGCGTTGAGCTTTCTTTCCAGCTCCTCGGGGCTGACATTCTCGCCGGTGCCCAGAATGATCAAGTTCTTCTTCCGGCCCACCATATAGTAATAGCCGTCCTCGTCCTCACGGGCCAGGTCGCCGGTGTGGAGCCAGCCGTCTTTGTCGATGATCTCGGCGGTGGCTTCGGGGTCTTTATAGTAGCCCAGCATCACACAGCCGCCCCGGATGCAGATCTCGCCGGTCTCATCCAGCTTGTACTCACAGTGGCCGTCCGGCTTGCCCAGCGCCCGGATATGGGGCTCTGTCTGAGCGTAGTTCACTAGACCATCGCCGCAGGTCTCGGTCATGCCGTAGCACTGGGTGATGTACATGCCGTTTTCCACCAGACCCAGCAGCAGCGCGCTGTCGAACATGGCAGAGCTGCCGCAGAGGTTCCACAGGCCGTTCAGCTTATCGGCGCGGCCGCGCTTGACATCCTTGTAGATGCTCTCCATCAGCACCGGGGCCACGGCAATGGAATCGCTGTGCATCAGGCCCAGATCCCGGTAGAAATTCCGCAGGTCACTGCAAAGGTTCAGGGCCCAGCCCTTGAAGGGCCAGGAGAACAGGCAGATAAAGGTGCCCAGATGGAACAGGGGCAGGATGGCAAAGTTGCTTAGGACATCGTTTTTGTCCTCGGGCAGCTGCCGGTGCTTGAAGTCCAGCATGTGGTCGCCCATGGCAACGTGCATCTGCATCACGGTAAAGAAGTTCCGCTCCGCCAGCATCACGGCCTTACTGCGGCCGGTGGTGCCGGAGGTGAACAGCATGACCATCAGGGCATTGGGGTCGATCTTCTTTTCCAGCCCGCCGGGCGCGGTGTCCTTCCAGGCATCCATCGGCCGCAGGCGTTCCCCATACGCAGCCTCCAGCTGCTCACGGCAGCCGTAGTCCACCCCATCGTTCAGGATGAGGGCAGGCTCTGCCAGCTCCAGCTCCCAGCTCAGCTCATCCCAGGTCTTTTTCTGGTTCATCGTTACCAGAACAGCCCCGGCCAGCACAGCGCCAAAGGTATTCACGCCGTACTCATAGCAGTTCCGGCTCAGCAGGACCACCCGCTTGCCCTCCACCTCCGGGATGTTCCGGGCAAACCAGGCAGCGGCGCGGCGGATATCCTGTGCATACTCGGCATAGGTCTTTTCCTTCACGGTGCCGGTGGCATCCTCTACCCAGCGGAACGCCACCCGCCCGGGGAATTCCTGCTCCATTGTCCGGGTGACAAGATCATAGACATTGTTTACCATGGTCTGCTCCTTTTTCTCCCGTTTGATTTTACCTGCGCAGCAGCTTGCCCAGCGCGTTGCGGGGCAGGGGCTCGGCGCTGCATTCTACAACGGAGATGCGCTTGTACATGGGCAGGGTGCGGTTCAGCTCGGTGACAAAAGCCTTCACCTGCTGCTGCTTGTCATCCTCACAGCAGATCACGGTGCCGATCTTCTTGCCCATCTCCTTGACGATGCACTCCTTGATGGCATCGCACTTGCCCAGCAGCTTTTCCAGCTCCTCGGGGCTGACGTTCTCGCCGCTGTCCAGAATGATGAGGTTCTTCTTGCGGCCGGTCATATAGTAGTAACCTTCCTCGTCCACGCGGGCCAGGTCGCCGGTGTGGAGCCAGCCGTCCTTGTCGATGGTCTCGGCAGTGGCCTCGGGGTCCTTATAGTAGCCCAGCATCACGCAGCCGCCGCGGACGCAGATCTCGCCGGTCTCGTCCACCTTGACCTCACAGAAGCCGTCCGGCTTGCCCAGGGCACGCAGGTGGTCGCCCTCCTGGGTCACGTTCAGCAGGCCATAGCCGGCCAGCTCGGTCATGGAGTAGCACTGATTGATGTAGAAGCCATTCTTCACCAGATCGCTCAGAATGGCGGGGTCAAGGATGGCAGAGCTGCAGCTCAGGTTCCACAGCCCGTTCAGGCGGTCGGCATGGCCGCGCTTGACCTCGTTGCAGATCATCTCCACCAGCACCGGCGGGGTAGACATGGCATCGCTGTGCATCAGGCTCATATCCCGGCGCAGGTCGCGGGCATCACAGCAGAGATTCAGGGTCCAGCCCTGTACGCCATAGACAAAGTAGCAGATGAAACCGGCCAGATGGAACATGGGCACCAGCGTAAAGTGGCTGAAGGTCTGGTCGAGGTACTGGGGTACCAGCCGCTCCTCATAGTCAAGGACGGACTTCAGGCCATCGATGTACATCTGGCAGGCGGTGAAGTAGTTCTTCTCGCTCAGCATCACACCCTTGCTGCGGCCGGTGGTGCCGGAAGTGAACATCAGCATCAGCAGACCTTCGTGGTCGATGCGGTTGACCATCTCAGCCTCAGGGGCAGCGATCCAGGCATCCATGGGGCGGAGCCGAGCGCCGTAGAGTGCTTCCAGCTGGGCGCGGTAGCCGTAATCGATGCCATCATTGAAGATGAGATCCGGCTCCACCATGCCCAGCTCATACTCCAGCTCGGCCCAGGTCTTGCCCTGGTTCAGGGTCACGATGACAGCGCCTGCCATCATGGTGCCGAAAACGACCGCGCCATACTCATAGTTGGTGCGGCTCAGGATGACGATCTTCTTGCCCTTGGGCTCGCCCAGCTCCTGCTGCAGGTAACCGGTCGCTTTGCGGATATCCTGCACATACTGAGCGTAGGTCTTTTCCACCACCGTGTCCTTGCCCTCCACATAGCGGAACGCCACACGGTCAGCATACTTATTCTGCATCGCAGAGATCATATCAAAAACGGTCATCGGCATATTTGCCACGGTCACAACTTCGTTACAAGCCTTGTTTGCCATTATTTTACACTCCCTGTTTATTTTTGTTAAATTATTCCCTTTTGTTTCCGCCAAATGGAATCTTCTGGGCACTCTAGCCTAGAGTATACCGCATAGAGGGCTTAAATGCAAGATTTAATTGCACAAATATGCAACTTAAACTTGCAGCCAATCTGTGCACCCGGATGTAAATCCTGCCTTTTGTTGCGGGCAGGCCGTGAGTGTGGTACACTTTTCCCGGTATCCGCCCATCGTGCTTTCTCCCTGCGTTTGATTGACAGCAAGGGCAAAAAGCATTATACTTATTATAAATATCTCTAATTTTTAACATGATGCGCCAAAAATCCGGCAATTCTGCCATCCCGGGGCGGGGTGCGGCGCAGAGGAGGACCTTTTTATGGAGGGAACCAAACGCCGTGCCGCAAATTCGCTGGGCATGTTCGATCTGCTCAAGGGTGTCGGCATGCTGACCATCGTCTTTGCCCACACCGGTGAGCTTTACCCCATGGGCGATGCCAGCCACATCAACCCGCTGACCTTTTGCATGTTCGCCTACCGCGAATCCCTGATGGCGGCCTTTTACATTGCCAGCGGCTACGGCTTCCGCAAGCGCTCCATCGGCAAGTGCATCGACCAGCAGTTCAAAACGCTGCTCAAGCCTTACATCTATACAGGCATTGCCACCACCGTGTTCCATTTTATCATCCATTACAGCCTGTTCGGCAGCCTGCACAACGCCACCTACGAGACCTACAAGGTGCTGGGCGGCTTTGTACTGGGCCTGCCCCACACGGCCACCTATTTCGGCCAGCTGTTCTTCTCCTGCGGCCCCATGTGGTATCTGCTCTCGCTGATGATTGCATGGATCCTGCTGGATCTCATCCTGAATATCTTCCCGGAGCAGTACATAAACTGGGCGGTGCTGGGTACCATGCTGTTAGGCTGGGGCATCTGCATCACCTGGGAAGCTCCTTTTTGCATCGGCCAGGGCATGGTCACCGTTCCGGCTCTGTATGTGGGCTACCTTGCCAAGAAGCATAAGATCTTTGAACAGCCTCTCTCGCCCCGTCTGCGCGGCGGGATGATCGCGGCGGCGCTGGCTGTGGCCGCACTGGTGCTTCTTACCAAGAGCACCGACTGCGTCTCGATGGCCGAGTGGACATTCGGCCCCGTGAGCATCCTGCTGGATGCCGCGACGGGCCTGGGCATCCTTTCCATCGTCATCTGGTTCCAGCGCAGGGTGGAGAACGTTGTCACCCACGCCATTCAGGCCATTGGCCGCCGTTCGCTGTTCATCTTCTGCGTCCACACTGTGGAGCTCACGGCCATTCCCTGGTATCTGATGCCCCAGAAGTTTGCGGCTCACCCGGTGCTGGGCATGGTGCTGCAGTTCACCCTTTCGCTGGGCTCCACCCTGCTCATCTGCGAACTGCTGGTGCGCCGCCGGGACCTGAAGTTCTGGCTCACCTCCCGCCGGGAGCAGAAGGCGGCGGAAGCGCCCCGCCGGCGCAGCGCCCGCGCCGAAGCGCCTGAGCGTCATTTTGCGGCAAAACACTGATTTTTTGCAGAGGGTGCACCCTCTGCTGAAGTGAAATAATATTATGAGGAGAATCCGGTTATGAACAACGCAGCTCCTGAGAACACTGCGGCTCTGCAGGAAAAGATCGCCGAGCTGGAACAGCAGCTCAAGCTTTCGGACGAAGGTGCTTCCCATCTGGCAGAGCGCTGCCTTGCCCTGGAACAGAAGGTGCAGTCCTACCTTGCGGCACACCCCCAGCGCGAGATGCACACTGACTCGCCCACTCTGCTGCAGCCGCTGCTCTATTATGATGCAGGCTTCGGCTTTTCGGAAAAGGACACCCTGACCGCGCCCGACTGCACCACCGACGAGCTGACCGGTGCTGTGACCGCGACCTTTGAGCTGCCGGTGGCCGTACAGGCCCTGCGGTTCGACCCGGGTGAGCTGCCCTGCTGCATCACCAACCTGATCTTTTCAGACGACCGCATCATCTGCGTGCCCACCAACGGCCTGAACCTTTCCGGCGGCAGTACCCTGTTCCTGGGCGATGACCCCAACTACCGGCTGGAGGGCACCACCCACTACCCCGCCGGGATGAAGCTGGTGGTGAGCTACGGCTACTTCCCGCTGGAGACCCTGACGGACGAGCCTTTGTTCTGCGCCGTGCTGCAGGGCGTGCAGCAGCTCCAGCTGCGCAAGGACAGCGAAAAGCAGCATATCCAGCAGCTGGAGCAGAATGCCGCGGCCCAGCAGCAGATGGTGGCCGCCCTGCAGCAGGAGATCGCACAGCTGCACCAGAAAAACGCCGATCTGCAGGCCCGGAGCACTGCCTACGAGACCTCGCTGGAAAGCGTGTTTTCCAGTAAAAGCTGGAAGCTCACTGCTCCCATCCGCAGCCTGATGCGCCTGTTCCACCGTGGAAACTGAGAAGCGGAACGGAGGAACAGCCATGTATAACAATTACACCCCCCTGCAGCAGCGTCAGCTGGCCCTGCAGGAGTACAGTAACACCCAGAGCACCTATCTGCTGGTCTGCGCATCGGCCCGCAGCACGGCCCTGAAAGCCACCCTGACTGACCAGCTCCACCGCAAGTTCCGGCTGGTGGACCGGCTGGGCGGGGAGCTGACCGCAAGCGTGGACGGCGTGCTTCTGGCCGCCGAGGACGTGGAGCTGATGTCCACCGCCCTGATGTACTTTGCCAAAGCCCTGCAGGATGGGGCGGATTACGCCGTCTGCAACGCTGTGTTCGGCTTTGGCGGGGCGACTGCCCTCTATCAGAGCCAGCCGCTGCAGGCGCAGAACCGCTGCGCCGTGGTCAGCCGCACCCTGCTGGAGCGCTGCCGCGCCGCCGCCCATGACCCCGAAAATGTGCCTGAGCTGCTGGCGCTGGCCGCGCAGCTCTGCACCAGGCCCACTCTCATCCCGCAGGCCCTGCTCCACTACGAGCGCGGCATCTGCGCCGAGGATGCGTTTTCGGCCCACGGCAAACGTGCCTTTATTATGAGCCATGTGCTGGATATGACCGGCGCACCCATCGTGCTGGTGAGTGCCGTGCCGGTGCTGCGCAGCATGGGGTATGAGGTACTTGTGCTGGGCCCCAGTGATGGCGGCTCCCTGCATCTCTTCCTGGATGCCGGGGCCTCGGTCATCACCCGGTCGTCCTGCCGCAATGTCTCCGATGCCTGGGGCATGGCTCTCTGTGCCGACTTCGTCATCGCCAACACGGTGGTCATGGCCCGGGCTGTCCGTGCCCTGAGCGGCACCGCTGTGCCGGTGCTGTGGTGGCTCCACGATGCCTTTGCAGGCTATCCCCACATTGCCCACCAGATCCCCACCCAGCTGGGAGAGAATGTCCGGGTCTACTCGGTGGGCAGCCACGCCGCCAACGCCATGCGCGCCGTGCGGCCCGAGTTCGAGATCCGGCCGCTCATCTACGGCCTGCCTGATTACGCGGCAGAGAACTTTGTCCGCACCGATCTGGGCTACAACCACGGCCGCCCGCTGTTTGCCACGGTGGGCTCCTTTGAGCGCCGCAAGGGCCACGATATCTTCTGCAAGGCCATCCGCCTGCTGCCGCCCGAGGTACGGGAGAAGGCCTCCTTCCTCTTTGTGGGCCAGGCCGCTGACAAGGAGATGATGGACTCCGTCCGCGCCCTGACCGCAGACTACCCGGAAAACGTGTACTACTGCAAGCGGCTCACCCGTGACGAGATCAAGAGCCTGATGGAGCAGTGCACCGGTTTGGTCTGTGCTTCCCGCGATGATCCCATGCCCACCTTTGTTACCGAGGGTCTGATCTTCGGCAAGCCGTCCATCGTATCGGAGCACACCGGCACCGCCGGGCTCATCTCCGAGGGGCGGAACGGCTTCGTTTACCACAACGACGACCCGCAGCAGCTGGCTGTCCTGCTGGAGCACGCCATTGAACACCCGGAAGAGCTGGCCTCCATGCGGACAGAATGCCGTAAAATGTACGAGCAGTATTATTCCAAGGAGGCTTTTGAGCAGACGCTCCGGGCTGCTGTGGAAGATCTGACAGAGAAAAAGTAACGCAGAACCTCTCCGTCATTGCTTCGCAATGCCACTTCTCCTCATAGGGGCAACAGCAACAACCGCCGCCAGTGGCGGATAAAGGGCGTTGCTGTTGGGGCCGCGGCCAGCAAGACACAAGTGTTGTTTCCAACACGAAGTGGATGCTGGGTGCCGCAACCCGGGCTTGGCGAACGAAGTAAGCCTGAGAGGTTCTTTTTTATCATATCACACAAAGTGACGAGAAAAATTTTGTTTCAGTTCACAAAAACAAGGTTCCGCTGTGTTATACTGCAAGCAGTATCGTGAAAGGAGCCTTGTCCCATGGAACAGACCAAC
>OHYW01000432.1_pt1 | contig 10946 bp, 7 predicted proteins | sample 1580441 | NCBI WGS metagenome assembly OHYW01 (sample SAMEA3882508, study PRJEB24775) | human gut metagenome | biome: human-associated habitat; feature: intestine environment; material: feces | place: Netherlands | collected 2009/2010
TGGAGCATATGTTTGCAACATGTGTGAGAAACTCTGAGATTGCAGATGATGTGGTATATTTTGGACCGATGGGCTGTCAGACAGGCTTCTATCTCGTTGTGAGGGATGTCGAGCCGGGGAAGGTTTTTGAAATCACCAAAAAGGTCTTAAAGCAGATACTTGAGTATGATGGACCGGTATTTGGTGCATCAGCCATAGAGTGCGGACATTACGAGAATCTGTCACTTGACGAGGCAAAGAAGGAGTGCCGTGCATATCTTAAGGTACTTGAGAGCCAGACAAATATGGAGTTTACTTATCCACAGTAAACAGGTATTAAGCTTTGACAGAAGTTGTATTGAGTACAGGAAAATCTGATGCTTACATGTGCGTATGACGCATCAGTCTTGGGTTCTCAGTGGTTCTGGATAGTTATAAAGAAAGATAATGTAATAGCAAGATAGCAGGAATGGAGAAATAAAATGACAATAGGTGTAATTGGTGCAATGCAGATGGAGGTCGATGACTTAAAGGCTCAGATGACAGACACACAGACAGAGGTTTACAGCGGAGTGGAGTTTGTTGAGGGTAAAATCGGTGATCAGTATGTTGTTGCGGCAAAATGCGGAATAGGAAAGGTATTTGCGGCAATATGTGCAGAGGCCATGATTTTGAAATATGATGTAGATATGATTGTCAATATCGGAGTGGCAGGAACTTTGACAAAGGACTTAAATGTGCTTGACGTGGCAGTAGCCACAAACGTGCTGCAGCATGATATGGATACATCGCCAATCGGAGATCCGAAGGGACTTCTCTCAGGCATCAATATGATTCTGCTTCCGGCAGATACAAAAATGGTGGAGCTCATGTGCTCATGCTTAGCTGACAGGAATATCCACTACAAAAAGGGCAATATTGCAACAGGAGATCAGTTTATTGCCACAAAGGAGCAGAAGGATTATATTTCGGATACCTTTGATGCAATCGCAGCAGAGATGGAGGGTGGCAGCATCGGTCATGTGTGCTATGTGAACAAGGTGCCATTTGCTATTCTTCGCTCAATATCAGACGGCGATGGCGGTGAGACAGATTACCAGACATTTGCGGAGAAGGCTGCGCATCAGTCGATTGAGGTAGTGCTTGAGTTTATCGGAAGGGCAGAAGAACTGAAATAGAGTTATTTCATTATTCATAATTTGTGATAATAAAGAATAGTATATAGCATGAGTGAATACAGAGCATACATGCAAAATACAAAACTACATAATGGGACAAAACGAAAGAAACGCCGACACAGATTCCTTTTTGGAGTGCTGCTGTCGGCGCTTCTTATTACAGGCGCTTTATATGGCAGAGAGTATGACATATCGCAGCTGAAAAATATAGAGGTGATGGAGACACTTAGCAGTGCTGTGAGTCAGTTCGGGGACAGAAAGCTGCCTGTATATTCGGTTCAGACAACAGAAAAAAAGATAGCCCTTTCATTTGACTGTGCCTGGGGAGCAGAGGATTTTGACAGTATGATGGAGACACTTGACAAGCACAACGTAAAGGCTACATTTTTTATGACAGGAGGGTTTGTGAGCGATAATCCTGAATGTGTAAAGACGCTGGTTGAAAAAGGGCATGAGCCCGGAAATCACAGTGAGCACCACTATGATATGGCAACAATCACGGCAGGCGAGATGAAGACGGAGATAATGGATGTGCACAAAAAGGTCAAGGAGCTGACCGGAAAGGATATGAAGGTATTCAGACCGCCATACGGCTCGTACAACAATGAACTGATTGACACAGTGTATGGCTGTGACTATTATCCAATCCAGTGGGATGTGGATTCACTCGACTGGAAAAACTATGGTGTGCAAAACATCATAGATACAGTGTGCAATCACAAAAGCCTGGATTGTGGCTCGATAATACTCTGCCATCTAGGCGCCAAATACACCTCGCAGGCACTCGATGAGATGCTCACGAAGCTGCAGGAAATGGGCTATGAGATAGTTCCGGTATCAAAGCTGATCATGACTGAAGGCTATCATATGGATGCAAACGGTATGCAGATCAAGGACTGAGCAATTTCATAAATCAATATTTTAGTCAATATTTAGTCAATAATTTAGCCCTTTACGATATTGTTATTTACAGACAAGTGTGTTAAACTAAAACTATATTTTAAAGAAGCTGTGAGACAGCTATGGGGGTAAATTATATGACAGATACAGGTTTTTTAGTAGCATTCTTTATAGTTATTTTTTTAGTTATCATCTTTGCGCTTGTCGCTGTAATCGGAGCCGTTACAAGTGCTGTTGCAGGTATCAATGATGATGAGGATGAGATTGAGGAAGAGGGCATTTGAAGCTGAAATAAATAAAAGATATTAAAAGATATTTAAGGACATCGAATTATATTAATCGTATAATTGGGTGTCTTTTTTATTGTTAAAAACTCTTAAAAAAGTATAAACCAATTGAGTTGCAATCCGCCACATTGTATAATAAAAGTATAACAGCGAATTAAATTTATTGTGAAAATCGTAGTAATCACAATGTCTATCAAACTAAGGCAGGACATTATCAAGGAAAAGAAGAAGGAGGGGTCAGATGATATCAAGATATAGTGTAAAAAAGCCTTTTACTGTACTTGTAGGAGTACTGCTGGTAATAGTACTCGGTGTTGTATCACTTGGCAGGATGACGACAGATCTGCTGCCGGATATGAGCTTTCAGTATGCACTTATCGTGACAACAGATATGGGAGCAAGTCCACAGGAGGTGGAGAGCGATGTCACCGCGCCGCTTGAAGCAGCTATGGCAACTACGTCCAATATCAAAAACGTAAGCTCAATGTCATATAACAGCTATTCTCTGGTGACATGCGAGTATGAGCAGAATGCCAACATGGATTCTGTAGTGATAGAGATGCAGCAGAAAATAGATCAGGTTAAGGCTGGCTGGAAGGATGGAGTGGGTACTCCGACCATTATGAAGATAAATCCGGACATGCTTCCAATCATGATGACTGCTGTGGATATGGATGGGAAAAGCAAGTCGGAAATCACCGACTTTGTGGAAAACACACTTAAGCCTGCAATTGAGAGTACAGAGGGAGTCGCATCAGTGACTGCGACAGGTGAGCTCACCGAGCAGATACAGGTCACGATGAATCAGGCCAAGATAGATGCGCTCAATGAGAAAATAAATAATGCCGTTTCAAAGAAATTTGACGATGCAAAAAGTCAGATGGATGATGCAAGCGCAAAGATAGAGAGCGGACAAAACGCAATCACATCTGCATCGGATCAGATGAGCGCGGGAGTGGATACGCTAAAGGAGCAAAAGGCAAAGCTTGCAGAGCAGAAGACTCAGCTGGAGAGTACTCTTGCAAGCTTAAATGAGCAGAAGAGCCAGCTTGAAACAATTCAGTCAGCTCTTTCAGACTTCATGAATAGTGATACATATACAAAGACAATTCCGTCACTCAAAGAGGGCGCAAATGCACCGGGTGAAGCGGGCACAGCACTCAAAGCGCAGCTTGAGCAGGTTGATAAGCAGATTGCAACACAGTTTTCAGGTCTCTCGGCGCTTGGAATCACCGTAAACACAGCAGATGATCTGCCTGCGGCAGCGTCAGCGATAGCACAGACTCTCATTCAGGTGAATACAGGTATAGAGCAGTGCCAAAGCGGGCTTGACCAGATAGCACAAGGAGAGACAGCACTTTTAGATGCCTATGATAATCTAAACAGTCAGGCAGCCATCAGCTCGATAAGCATAGGACAGCAGTCGGCACAGCTTGCAACAGCAGCGGCATCTCTTGACAGCTCAAAGAAGGAGCTTGAAAAGAGTAAGGATGATGCACTTGACAAGTCAAACTTAAATGCAGTTTTAACAATTGACTCACTCTCGCAGCTGCTTGTCGCTCAGAATTTTGATATGCCTGCAGGCTATGTAAATGATTCAAATGGCACGCAGTACATAGTACAGGTGGGAGATGAGGTAAAATCAATTGAGGATTTAACAAATCTTGTGCTCATGGATATGAAGCTTGATGGAATAGCTCCTATTCATGTCAGTGATGTGGCAGATGTTGAGATGACTGACAACTCGGATGAGACATATGCGATAGTCAACGGTAATCCCGGAATAATGCTCTCCATGGAGAAGCAGACCGGCTACTCTACAGGAGACGTCACGGACCGTCTTTTAGACAAGCTTGATTCGCTGGAAAAGGAAAATGACGGATTACACACCACAGTGCTTATGAACCAGGGCGTATACATCGACATGGTTGTAAAAAGTGTGATGCAGAATATGATAGTGGGAGCAATACTTGCCATTTTCGTATTGCTTTTGTTTTTAAAGGATATAAAGCCAACACTTGTTATCGCAGCATCTATACCGCTATCGGTTATTGTGGCAGTGGTGCTTATGTATTTTACGGATATCACCTTAAATATCATTTCAATGTCGGGACTTGTGCTTGGAATAGGAATGCTGGTGGATAATTCAATCGTAGTAATCGAGAATATCTACAGATTAAGGGGAGAGGGATATTCGGTAAAGAAGGCGGCTGTTGAGGGTGCAAATCAGGTGGCAGGAGCCATTTTTGCCTCTACACTTACCACGGTAAGTGTGTACGCGCCAATCATTTTTACTGATGGAATCACGAGACAGCTCTTTGTAGACCTGGCACTTACGGTAGCGTTTACTCTTATGGCATCTCTTGTAGTGGCACTCACATTTGTACCGGCAATTGCTTCAGGCATGCTCAAAAAGACGAAGGATATAAAGCATCCATGGTTTGACCGTTTTAAGGACTGGTATGGAAATGTGCTCGGCATATGTCTTAGATTTAAGCCGGTGGTATTTATTGCGGCAGTAGTGCTTTTAGTCGGCAGTGGCGCACTTTGCATGTCAAGGGGAATGACATTTATGGATATGGACATGGAGTCAAATCAGATTTCACTTACCATAGAGGCGAAGGATGACGAAAAGCTCGACTTCAAGCAGCTTACAGAGCTGTCTGATAAGGTCATGGACAAAATATCTGATATAAAGGGCATAGACACAATAGGAGCCACAGCAGGCGGCAGCTCGACCATGAACCTGATGAGCTCAGGAAGCGACAGCGTGAGCATGTATATATTGCTTGATGAGAAGTCGGATGTTTCATCTGATAAGGTAATAGATGAAATTGAAAAACGCACAAAGAATCTGGACTGCAAGGTAACAGCATCTTCACAGGCTATGGACTCATCAGAGTTTTTTGGAAGTGGTCTCTCTGTCAGGATTAAGGGTAATGATATAGACAAGCTGCAGAAGCTTGCAAGTGATGTGGCAGATATCCTTAAGGACACAAAGGGCGTGACAGATATAGATGACGGTCTTGGAGATACAATCAATGAGCTTAAGATAACTGTGGATAAGGAAAAAGCAGCAAAGTATGGCTATACGGTGGCTCAGGTATACCAGCTCGTATCCGGTGAGATATCATCTCAAAAGAGCGCAACAACCATTACGACCGACATAAAGGACTATGAGGTATACCTACAATCTGCAGAGCAGTCTGATGTGACTGTGGACGACATCAAAAACCTTAAATTTACCTATAAGGATAATGATGGCAGTGAAAAGGAGATTCCGCTCAGTGATATCTGCACTATTTCGCAGGAACAGACACTAAGTACCATTCATCGAGATGCTCAGACAAGATATATTACAGTATCAGGTGCGGTTGATGAAAACCATAATGTAACATTACTAAGCAATAAAATTAAATCGAAAATTGATAAACTTAGCATTCCTGATGGCTATTCAATAGACATGGAGGGCGAGGATGAGACAATAAATGAGTCAATGAGTCAGCTTGTACTTATGCTTGTGCTTGCAGTGATATTTATCTATCTTATCATGGTGGCGCAGTTCCAGTCATTGCTTTCACCGTTTATTATCATGTTCTGTATACCTCTTGCGTTTACAGGAGGATTTATAGCTCTTTTCATCACGGGAAATGAGCTCGGAATCATATCAATGCTTGGCTTTATCATGCTGGCAGGCCTCATTGTAAATAATGGAATCGTGCTCATTGATTACATCAATCAGGCCAGGAGAGAGGGCATGAGCAAGCATGAGGCAATCATAGACGCAGGCCGTACAAGGCTTCGTCCAATACTGATGACAGCGATGACCACCATACTTGCAATGTTTACATCGGCGATAGGTATCGGAGATGGCTCAGATATGATAAGGCCGATGGCAATTGCAATAATAGGAGGTCTCGTATACGGAACCATCCTTACGCTTATAGTAATTCCATGTATCTATGATGCGTTCAACAGAGAAAAGAGCATGGTAGAGGAAGAATTGTAGCAGGATAGAAGGAAAAAAGCTGGAAATATAGAGAGTTGGAGGATTTTTACATGGCAAAGTATATTATGGCATTAGATGCGGGCACGACCAGCAACAGATGTATACTTTTCAATGAGAAGGGCGAGATGTGCAGTGTGGCACAGAAGGAATTTACGCAGTTTTTTCCAAAGCCGGGCTGGGTGGAGCATGATGCAGAGGAAATCTGGGCCACACAGCTTGAGGTGGCAAAGGAGGCTATGGCCAATATTCAGGCTACGGCAGCCGACATATGTGCGATAGGCATTACTAACCAGAGAGAGACCACAATTGTATGGGACAAAAATACAGGTGAGCCGGTTTATCACGCGATAGTATGGCAGTGCAGACGCACGGCAGAGTATGCGGATTCACTGAAGGAAAAGGGGCTTACCGAGACCTTCAGAAAAAAGACAGGGCTTGTGATAGATGCTTATTTTTCGGCAACTAAGCTCAAGTGGCTCCTTGACAATGTGCCGGGAGCGAGGGAGAGAGCCGAAAGAGGCGAGCTTTTGTTTGGAACAGTCGAGACATGGCTTATATGGAAGCTCACTCAGGGACAGGTGCATGTCACGGATTATTCCAATGCTTCAAGAACCATGATGTTTAATATCAATACCTTAAAGTGGGATGATGAGATACTTAAGGAGCTTGATATACCAAAGAGCATGCTTCCAAAGCCAATGCCGTCAAGCTGTGTATATGGTGAGGTGAATCCTATGTTTTTCGGGGGTCCGATTCCTATCGCAGGAGCGGCAGGAGACCAGCAGGCTGCGCTTTTTGGACAGACCTGCTTTAGGGCAGGAGAAGCCAAAAATACATACGGTACAGGCTGTTTTCTGCTGATGAACACAGGTGAGATGCCGGTATCCTCAAAGAACGGACTTGTTACCACTATAGCCTGGGGCATAGACGGCAAGGTGGTATATGCGCTGGAGGGATCAATATTTGTAGCAGGAGCCTCTATCCAGTGGCTACGCGATGAGATGAAATTTATAGATTCCTCAACAGATTCAGAATACATGGCGAGAAAGGTAAAAGACACAAACGGCTGCTACGTGGTGCCGGCATTTACAGGGCTTGGAGCACCGTACTGGGATCAGTATGCCAGAGGAACCATTGTGGGGCTTACGAGAGGTGTAAACAAGTATCATGTCATAAGGGCAACTCTGGAATCAATGGCATTTCAGGTAAATGATGTGCTTGAGGCAATGAAGGCTGATTCGGGCATCAATCTCACATCGCTTAAGGTGGACGGCGGCGCCAGTGCCAACAATCTGCTCATGCAGATGCAGGCTGATATCAGCAATGCACCGGTCAATAGGCCTGTGTGTGTGGAGACAACAGCCATGGGCGCAGCGTACCTCGCAGGGCTTGCAGTGGGCTATTGGGACAGCATGGATGATATAAAGAGAAACTGGGCTATTGACCGTGTGTTTGAGCCGGAGATAGCGGATGATATGAGAGAAAAGAAGCGTAAAATGTGGAAAAAGGCTGTCGCCTGCGCATTTAACTGGGCGAAGGATGACTGAAAGTAAAAATATATATGGAAATTGGTAGGAGAAAATAACATGTATGATGTAGTAATTATAGGAGCGGGAGTATCGGGAAGCGCCTGTGCAAGAGAGCTATCGAAATATAACCTGTCCATCTGCGTAGTGGAAAAGGAGGAGGACGTGTGCTGTGGCACCTCAAAGGCCAACAGTGCTATTGTCCATTCCGGAATTGACTGTAAGACCGGTACACTTATGGCACAGATGAATATCCGTGGAAATGAGATGATGGACGAGCTTTCGAAGCAGCTTGATTTTGAGTTCAGAAGAAACGGCTCGCTGATAGTGTGCTTTAGCGAGGACGATATGCCAAGGCTTAAGGAGCTTTACAATCAGGGAATCACAAATGGCGTGCCGGGACTTGAAATTCTTGATTCAAAGAAAGCACATGAGATGGAGCCGAATCTGTCTGATGAGGTGGTGGCAGCTATTTACTGCCCGACAGGAGGCATTGTATGTCCGTTTGGCATGAATATTGCATTTGCTGAGAATGCTGCGGCAAACGGTGTGGAGTTTTTATTTAACACCGAGGTGAAGGAGATACAAAAGGAGCAGACAGGCTATATTCTCATTACTCAAAATGGAGAAATTCATGCACGCTGCGTTGTAAATGCAGCTGGTGTATATGCTGATGTATTTCACAACATGGTGAGTGAAAACAAAATCCATATCACACCAAGGCGCGGAGAGTACGAGCTATTAGACAGGGCAGCTGGTGGTATCGTTGACAAGACAATCTTCCAGCTTCCGGGAAAATACGGCAAGGGCGTGCTTGTAACCCCGACAGTACACGGAAATATCCTAATCGGACCTACAGCAGATGATCATGATGACAAGGATGGTACAAATACAACAAGAGCGGGCTTAGCGCATGTTACGACATCCGGCACACGTTCGGTGCCGTCACTTCCTATGCGTCAGGTCATCACATCGTTTGCAGGAAACCGTGCACATGAGGACGGACATGAGTTTATCATCGAGGAGCTTAAAGATGCACCATTTTTTGTGGACTGTGCAGGTATAGAGTCACCGGGCTTATCAAGTGCACCGGCTATCGGTGAGAGAGTGGCAGCAATAGTTGAGAGGCTTTTTAAGCCTTCTAAAAATGCGGACTTTATCGAGACAAGAAAAGGTATTTTAAATCCAAAGAAGCTTTCAGAGGATGAGTATAAAGAGCTGATAAAAGAAAAGCCTGAGTATGGTAACATAATCTGCCGCTGTGAGATGATTACGGAGGGCGAGATAATGGATGCGGTAAACAGACCACTGGGCGCAAAGTCACTTGATGGTGTGAAGAGACGCACCAGAGCCGGAATGGGCAGATGTCAGGCAGGCTTCTGTTCCCCGAGAACTATGGAGATTATCGCCAGAGAGAGAGGTATTTCACAGCTTGACATCACTAAAAGCGGTGGAAAGTCAAAGATAGTTGTTGGAATGAGCAAGAATCGCGGATAGTCTGTCTTACTTCAAAGAGACAGGTAACGATAGATTGATATTGTATTAATATCAGATTAACATAGGGGGACAATATGGAATTTTACGATATTGTGATAGTAGGAGGAGGCCCGGCAGGTCTTGCGGCAGCAGCTTCCGCTAAGAAAAATAAAATAGATAAAATACTTATACTGGAAAGAGACGGTGAGCTTGGCGGTATCTTAAATCAGTGTATACACAACGGCTTTGGCCTGCATACCTTTAAGGAGGAGCTCACAGGCCCTGAATATGCCGGCAGATTTATCAAGGAGGTCAAAGAGCTTGGCATAGAGTACAGGCTCAATACGATGGTCATGGACATCTCAACCGGTGACGAGTTCGAAAACAGAGCGGATGACAGGCATGATGTAAAGATAAAAGATGAGGCAAACGATAAAATAGTTACAGCTATGAACCGCACAGACGGACTTTTCCATATCGCTGCAAAGACAGTAATACTTGCGATGGGCTGCAGAGAGAGAGCAAGAGGTGCCCTAAACATACCAGGCTACAGACCGGCAGGAATTTTCTCGGCGGGTACAGCTCAGAGACTGGTGAATATAGAGGGCTACATGCCGGGACGAAAGGTAGTAATACTTGGCTCAGGAGATATCGGTCTTATCATGGCAAGAAGAATGACCTTGGAGGGTGCCAAGGTGCAGGTGGTTGCAGAACTCATGCCGTATTCAGGAGGCTTGAAGCGTAATATCGTGCAGTGCCTTGATGATTTTAATATCCCGCTTAAGCTCAGCCACACAGTGGTTGATATAAAGGGCAGGGAGCGTGTGGAGGGCATCACTCTCGCTCAGGTTGACGAGCATAACAAGCCTATTGAGGGAACAGAGGAGTTTTACGAGTGCGATACGCTTTTACTCTCATGCGGACTCATTCCGGAAAATGAGATTTCAAAAACAGCAGGTGTAGAGCTCAATCCTGTAACAAGCGGACCTGTTGTAAACGAAAGCCTTGAGACCAATGTGCCGGGTGTATTTGCCTGTGGAAATGTGCTTCATGTGCATGACCTCGTGGATTACGTGTCAGAGGAAGCGACAGCAGCAGGCCGCCATGCCGCAGAATATGTGAAAAATGGCGGTGATAAGAGTTGCGATGGCAAAGAAATATCGATAACTGCTACAGGCGGAGTCAGATATACTGTCCCAAGCACTATAAATACTGCACAAATGGATGATACTGTGACGGTAAGATTTCGAGTGGGAGCTGTGTATAAGGATTGCTATATTGCAGTATATCTGGATGATAAACAGCTGCAGCACCGCAAGCGTCCTGTTATGGCGCCGGGGGAGATGGAGCAGGTAGTGCTTAAGAAGAAGGAGCTCATTGAAACAGACAATCCCCGCACAATTACGATAAAGATTGAGGAGGCATAGTATCATGGAAGAAAGAAATTTGACATGTATAGGCTGCCCTCTGGGCTGTGCCCTTAAGGTGACAATAGATGGAGAAAATGTCACAGTAACCGGAAATACCTGCAAGCGCGGAGCAGACTACGGAGCAAAGGAAGTAACGCATCCGACACGAATTGTGACAAGTA
>OHYW01000437.1_pt1 | contig 10901 bp, 10 predicted proteins | sample 1580441 | NCBI WGS metagenome assembly OHYW01 (sample SAMEA3882508, study PRJEB24775) | human gut metagenome | biome: human-associated habitat; feature: intestine environment; material: feces | place: Netherlands | collected 2009/2010
TGCAGCCATTGCAGCTGGTACTTCGTTCCATCCTTGTACAGAATACACCGCAGCCCGGAATGATCGCAGATATCCAGAGTACTGCACAGATGGCAAAGGTAGCGGAACTTCTGAAATATGCTACGATCATTGTATCAAGTTTACCGCTTCTGATCATGTATCCATTCTTCCAGAAATATTTTGACCAGGGCATTATGGTTGGTTCTGTAAAAGGCTGATGACAGGAGGTTGATAATGATGAAAAAAAGAATGAAGGCATTATTGGCAATCGGGCTTTCTGCAATTATAATGGTATGCAGTGCCGGATGTGGAAACGGAAAAGAACACATGAAAGCAGAAACAGATCCGGATATCCCGGTGGAAGATGTGTCCTTTCCTCTGAAAGAAAAAGCAGAGCTGTCTTTTATTACCAGTGCACCTGCAACATCTACACAGGAACCTAATGAAAGAACGATTTTTAAAAGACTGGAAAAGCAGACCAATGTCCACATTGACTGGACCTGTTTTGTATCGGATCAGTTTGATGACAAAAAAAATCTAGCGCTGGCACAGTTCGGAAATCTTCCGGATGGACTTTTTAACGCAGGGATGAGTGATTATGATCTTCTTCGTTATGCCAAACAGGGAATCATTATTCCGGTAGAAAATCTCATTGATAAATACATGCCGAATCTTAAGGCTGTATTTGAAAAATACCCGGAATACAGAACAATGTGTACAGCACCGGACGGACATATTTATTCTTTCCCATGGATCGAGCAGCTTGGTGCGGGGAAAGAAGCCATTCAGGCAATTGGAGATATTCCCTACATTAATAAAAAATGGCTGGATTATCTGAAGCTGGACGTTCCGACTACAACTGAGGAACTGGAACAGGTTCTGGTCGCTTTCCGCGACAATGCAGATAAACTGGAAAAGAAATTCAACATTGAGGGTGGTGTGATCCCGATGTCCTTTATCATCAATAATGGTGATCAGGATCCTGCAATTCTCATCAACGGATTCGGAGAAGGATATGGTGACACCGGTGATCATTTTGCAGTGAAAGATGATGGAACCGTTATTTATACAACTGTACAGGAAGGCTATAAAGAAGGTATTCAGTGGCTCCATCAGCTGGTAGAAGAAAAGCTGGTGGATCCGGAGGCTTTTACCCAGGAATGGTCAACTTATGTTGCAAAAGGTAAGAACCACAGATATGGTCTGTGTTTCACCTGGGATATTGCAAATATTGATAACAATGAAGATTATGTAATGCTCCCGGCGCTGGCCGGTCCGGATGGTCTTGTAAATATCACAAGACAGAATAACAGTGAAACCAGTGGCTTTGACAGAGGACGTTGCGTTCTGACTACAAGCTGTCGGAATACGGCACTGGCAGCAGCATGGATCGATCAGATGTATGCACCGATCCAGTCTCCGCAGAATAACTGGGGTACTTACGGGGAAAAAGATTCATTTAATATCTTTGAGATGTCCGAGAATGCAGAAGGTGGTCAGATGCTGAAACATATGGATCTGGGAGATGCATCTCCGGTAGAGGTTCGTGAAGCACAGTCTGTAAACGGACCGTTGGCAATACTTAACGAGTATTACGATGTATATGTAACAGAGCCGGCAGATGCAAAATGGCGTCTCGACAATATGCATGAAACATATCTTAAGGATATGAACAGTAAATATGTGTATCCGAATGTATTTATGAGTATTGATGATACCAATAAGGTATCTCAGTACGACACAGATATCAAGAAGTATGCGGAACAGAAAAAAGCAGACTGGATCCTGAATGGCGGCATCGATAAAGAATGGGATTCCTATCTGAAAAAGATGGAGCAGTATGGACTGTCTGATTATCTGGCAATCAAACAGAAATATTTTGACCAGTATCAGAAGTCTCTTAGTGAGACAGAGAAATAAAAACAGAAAAAGATACCGGTCAGAAACATAAAAAAGAAAGAGAGAGCAGAGTATGAGTGAAAAACTTGAAAAAGCACGTCTTTATGAAATAGAGGAAGCAAAAAATATCCCGCAGGAAGAGAAACCGGCCTTTCATGTATCTGCACCGGTTGGCTGGATCAATGATCCCAATGGATTTTCTGTTTTTAAAGGAAAGGTACATCTTTTTTACCAGTATCATCCTTACAGCCGTGACTGGGGCCCTATGCACTGGGGCCACAGTGTGACGGAGGATATGATCAGATGGGAGCAGCTTCCTACAGCGCTTGCACCGGATCAGGAATATGATCGAGAGGGATGCTTTTCCGGAAGTGCTATTGAAGCGGATGGCAAACAGGCTTTGATCTACACAGGAGTTACAACAGAAAAGCTGCCTGATGGAAAAGAAGAAGTCCGGCAGAATCAGTGCATTGCCTGGGGTGACGGAAAAGATTATGTAAAGGCAGAGAAAAATCCGGTAGTCACCGGGGATATGCTTCCGGAGAAATGCAGCAGAGTTGATTTCCGTGATCCGAAGGTATGGGAAGATAACGGAACATACCATATGCTCGTAGGATGCCGCAGCGAAGAAATTCCTGGACAGGTAGTTCTGTTTTCCAGTAAAGATCTGAAAGAATGGAAATTTGAAACAATTCTTGCGGAGAACTCCACAGGAGAAATCGGTGTTATGTGGGAATGCCCCGATTTCTTTCCGCTCGGGGATAAACATGTGCTGATCTGTTCTCCGCAGCATATGCGGGCAAAAGGGTATGAGTTTCATAATGGACATAATTCCCTGTATTTTACGGGAGATTATGACAGCGAAAAACATACATTTGAAAAAGACGCACCGGTAAGTCTGGACTACGGACTTGATTTTTATGCGCCGCAGACAACCCTTCTTCCAGATGGAAGAAGAGTGATGATCGCCTGGATGAAATCCTGGGATAGCTGTGTGATCAAGGAAAAGCAGAGATGGCAGGGAATGATGACTCTTCCGAGAGAGCTGGAATATCGTGACGGAAAGATCTGGCAGAAGCCGGTCCGAGAAATTGAGAATTATCGGAAAAACCGTTGCTGTTATGAGAATGTAAAAGTGGGTGAGAGCTTAAGCCTTGAAGGCGTCCGTGGCCGAATGATCGATCTGACTGTGGAACTGCAGAACGCAGATGGCATCATGGATGGAAGCAGGAACTCCGGAAATCCAAATCAGGAAGCATTGGATGTGTACAATGAGTTCCGGATTGAGCTTGCACGCAATGAAGAATATACAACGGTCTTTACCTATGATCGAAAAAGACAGATACTGGAAATCGACAGAACCTGGAGCGGGGTGCAGCGTGATGTTGTATGTACAAGAAAGCTCCAGATCACAGATGACAGACAAAATCTGAAGCTGCGTTTTATCCTGGATCGAAGCTCCATAGAGCTTTTTATCAATGATGGAAGCAAAACTGCGACTACCGTGATCCCAACACCAGTGGAAGCAGATGAGATCCTGTTTCACAGTGACGGAAATGCTGTGATCCAGGTTGAGAAATATGATATTGTGTTGTAGAAGCCTCTCAAATATTGACAATTTCTCTATTTTTGTATAACATAGGGGAAGTTGCTTACGCCGGATCAGGAGTTATTCGTATCTCCTGATCCGGCATATATTTACAGGAGAGGAACACAGGAATGTTTTATCAGTTAAAAATCACAAGAAAAGGAACGAAACCGCCGGTATGGAGACGTTGTACTGTTGCGGCTGACGTTACATTTGCAAAGATGGCAGCCATGCTTGAAAAACTGGTTCAGTATCCGGCAGGCAGCCTATATGAGATTGAATTTTTTCAGAAAAAAGTACAGATCCGTGAGAACGGTGACGGAGAAGCAAAGAATAATTTCACATTATTAAATGCAGGCGAGACAGAGACTGCAGAGCTTATGGATTCCGAGAAATGGTTTACCTTCCGTCAGTATGGCGCGGATAAGGAAGCTCCGGAATACAGAGTTGATATTGAGAAGAAAGACGAGGGAACAGCAGAAGCTCCTTCTATTATAAAAGAAGTAAAGGGTGAGGATGATCCGTACTGGACAGAGGCACCAGAGCTGGGATGCACTGCAGCAGTTGAAACTGAGGTGGAAACAGCCAAAGCATCTGAAGACATTGCTGCAACAGTAGCGGCAGTAGAGGCAGCAGCCAGAGCTGCAAAAGCAGATGAGGCAGCCACAGGCAGCAGAAGAAATCCTACAGTAAAAGATTTCCTCATGTCCTATCGTAAAGAAGACCTTCTCAGCATTGCAGGTGAGCTTGGACTTCACTGCAGGGGAATGGAGCAGGAAGAGATCGCCGCAAAGGTTGCCGCAGAGGTTCTTAAACCGGAGGTTATGAAAGCAAGCTTCCTCGTAGCAGACGATCAGGAGGTACTGGCTTTTGAGGCAGCTATTCAGAGAAAATGCTTCCATGTTGCAGAGGATGAGTGGAATACGTTAGAATGGCTGAACGATATGGGCTACCTTGTTTCCTACAGTGATGATTACGCAGAAGTTCCGGCAGAGGTTGTAGCTGTTTACGATCAGATCAATACACCGGAGTTCCAGACACTTCGCAGCCAGGTAAACTGGCTGAAGGATTGCCTTATTATGGTAAGCTATCTGTATGTATCTGCACCGGCAAAGACCGTATATGAGATGTTTAAGCAGAGAAAAGGCTTTGACATCGGATATGACAGCTTCATCGAGCTGTATCATACCATTCCGGAGAAGGCCTGCATCTGTGAGCTTGCGGAGGATCAGCTGATCCTGAAATCCGCACTGGTCAATAACATCTACAAGGATATCGAGAGACGTCAGGGTGGACGGAAATTCTATATTCCGTCTGTAGATGAGATCCTGGATTATTCCGAAAACGGTTATCCGACAAAATCTGCTTCTTACCAGAGACTGGGCAGATTCCTGCTGGATGAGATGAAGGTTTCCGATGCAGTGAAGGATCAGGTACTGTTCTTTATTTACAAAGAATGCTCCATGGATGGCAGAATGTCAGCGATCATGGAAAACCTGAACCAGAAGGGGATCCAGTTTAACGATGAGCAGCTTGAGAAATTTACAAAGCTGATCATGGAGGCAAACAATAACACAAGAATGCTGGAATTCCGCGGTTACACACCGAATGAGATCTCAGGAGCAGTATGGCCGTTTGCCACAGGCAAGCCGCACACTGCAATGCCGAACAGCTTTGTGCCGACAGCAATGCCGATGCAGCCGGCATCTGCAAGAAAAATCTATCCCAACGATCCGTGTCCGTGCGGAAGCGGTAAGAAATATAAGAAGTGCTGCGGAAGAAGATAATTCTGCAGAAAATTTACCGTAATTCCGGAGTTGAAAGTTCCCATAGATCGTTGCGGAGCGACTGCGCTCATGAGTGAGCAGCGAACGCGGATATCTGGTCCGATTTATCGTTTGATGCAGTATCTCCGGAAATACCATACAAATTAATATAAGACAGTTCGTTTGTACCATCCTGTCTATAAATAAAACCAGGGCTGAAGAAGATGTGAGAATCAGGGCAGACTCGTGGCGGGTCTGCCCTTTTTTTACTTTAACTGGATCAAGGCCGGGAATCCCGGTTTTTTTTATTTATGGAAATATTCGGGTGGTGTGACAGATCCAGAAGGAGGAAAAATTTATGTATCAGTTAAAAACAGAAGCAGATTTCGATTCGGCACACTTTCTGTCCGGTTACACCGGCAAATGTTCCAACATCCATGGTCATCGCTGGCATGTGGAGATTGAGATCGAAAGCCGGAAGCTGGAGAAAAACGGTCAGGGGCGAGGGATGCTGGTAGACTTCGGAGATCTGAAAAAGGATCTTCGGGAGCTGGCAGATTCCATGGATCACACGCTGATCTATGAAGAAAATACATTACGTCCGAAAACGCTGGAAGCACTGGATGAGGAAGGCTTTCATCTGGTGAAGGTTCCCTTTCGCCCTACAGCAGAGAATTTTTCAGAATATTTTTTCAGGAAAATGGAAGAAAAGGGCTATCCTGTAAAAAGAGCTGTTGTTTACGAAACACCAAATAACTGTGCAGCTTACCGGGAAACGGAAGAAGAAACGGAGGCGGTATGGCTATGAGTACCTATCAGGTTGTAGAGAAATTTGTCAGCATCAACGGAGAGGGCAGACGGGCAGGAGAGCTTGCCGCTTTTATCCGGTTTAAGGGCTGCAATCTTCAGTGCAGCTATTGTGATACCAGCTGGGCAAATGAGCCGGGATGTGAGAGTGAAAGGCTGACAGAAGAAGAGATCCTTTCCTGGATCCGTGAAACAGGCGTAAAAAATGTGACACTTACAGGCGGGGAACCACTTTTACGGAAAGGCATGGAGGAGCTGATCGAGGCAATCCTGGAGGATCCATTCCGGCGGGTGGAGATTGAGACCAATGGAAGCGTAGATCTGAAGCCTTATCATATATTAAAAAAACGTCCGTCCTTTACCATGGATTATAAAGCACCGGACAGCGGCATGGAAAAAGAGATGCTCCTTTCCAATCTGGAGCTTCTGGGCAGTGAGGATACGCTGAAATTCGTGGTCAGCAGCCGCAGAGATATGGAAAAAGCTCTGGAAATCCTGGAAAAGTACAGGCTGGTCGGAAAAACGGCAGTTTATTTCAGCCCTGTTTTCGGCAGGATCCAGCCGGTGGAGATCGTGGATTTCCTTATGGAAAAAAAGCTCAACGATGTAAAGCTTCAGATCCAGCTTCATAAGGTGATCTGGGACCCGCAGAAACGGGGAGTATGACAGGAAAACATATCACAATATAACAAGAAATACCGCAGAAAAGGAGAACGCTATGAAAGCACTTGTACTTGCAAGCGGCGGTGTGGATTCCACCACCTGCCTGGGGCTTGCCGTAAACAAATATGGAAAAGAGAATGTAATTGCATTAACAGTAGCTTACGGACAGAAGCACACAAAAGAAATCGAGGCTGCCAGAAAAACAGCAGAATATTACGGAGTGGAGCATCTTTATCTGGATCTGGAGCCGATCTTCCGGTACAGTGACTGCTCGCTGCTGAAGCATTCAGACAGAGAGATCCCGCACGAAAGCTATGCAGAGCAGCTGAAGGAAACCGATGGCTCACCGGTTTCAACCTATGTGCCGTTCCGGAACGGATTATTTCTTTCCTCGGCAGCAAGTATTGCGCTGTCAAAAAACTGCAGTGTGATCTATTACGGAGCACATGCGGATGATGCAGCCGGAAATGCATATCCGGACTGCAGCAGTGCGTTTCACAATGCGATCAACGAGGCGATCTATCAGGGAAGCGGCGGCCAGCTGAAGGTTGAGGCGCCTTTTGTCAGCTGCACAAAGGCAGAGGTCGTAAAAACCGGCCTGGAGCTGAATGTTCCTTATGAACTGACCTGGAGCTGTTACGAAGGCGGCGAAAAGCCCTGCGGTGTGTGTGGAACCTGTATTGACAGAGCAGAGGCATTCCGGCTCAATGGAGTGAAGGATCCGGCACTTGACAGATAGATCGGATCATAAATATCCGTTTGACCATAGAAAGGAAAAAAATATGAGCAGAGAAAACCTGGAAAAAGAAGGGATCACCCTTCTCGGAAATCAGAAAGTAAAATATCCGGACAATTATGCTCCGGAGGTACTGGAAACATTTTTGAACAAGCACCCGGACAACGATTACTTTGTAAAATTTAACTGCCCGGAATTTACAAGCCTTTGTCCCATTACCGGACAGCCGGATTTCGCGACGATCACGATATCCTACGTACCCGGTGAAAAAATGGTGGAGAGCAAATCTCTGAAGCTGTATCTTTTCAGCTTCCGCAATCACGGAGATTTTCATGAGGATTGCGTGAACATCATTATGAAGGATCTGATCCGTCTCATGGATCCGAAATACATTGAGGTCTGGGGAAAATTTACGCCGAGAGGCGGCATTTCCATTGATCCATACTGCAATTACGGAAAAGCCGGAACCAGATGGGAGGAGATTGCCTGGAAACGTCTGACAGAGCATGACATGTACCCGGAAAAGATCGATAACCGGTAGAAAAACTAAAAGTCCCTGTTTTCACTGCGAAAAGCAATGAAAGCAGGGGCTTTTTGTTTAGGTGCGCCTAGCGGCGCAGGTTTATCTTTATGACAGCCGGATGCACTCCGATTCTGTGTCAAACAGATCAGCGATCACATCGTGCACGGTTTCGATCTTATCTGCCATATAGGCCTTTGCTCCGCAGAACAGCAGGCCATTTTCCACGTCTCCTTTTACAGCGGCGATCAGCTTATCTGTGATACAGTAGGGAATCTCGCCAGGTGAGCATTTGACCAGGCAGCGGTGGCAGGGGCTGTGCGGGATTTTTTCTCCGGCCATGACATGCTGCATGAAGGGATTCATGATGGCACGTCCCGGCATACCTACCGGACTTTTTACAATGGCAATGTCGTCCTTTGCGGCGTGGATCAGGGATTCTTTCAGCCGGATGTCTGCGTCACATTCTTCCGTTGGGATAAAACGGGTGGCGACCTGAACGCCGTCCACACCAAGATCAAGGACATGCTTTACATCCTCGTGCGTGGCGATGCCGCCGGCAGCTACTACAGGGATTTCCGTGCCGAATTTTGCGGCATAGCTTTTTACAGTCTGGACGATCTTTCGGATCTCATTGTCGTAGGCTTCCGGTGTATAGGAATCCAGCTCTTCCTTGTGGAAGCCCAGATGACCGCCTGCCTGGGGACCTTCGATCACCACAAGGTCTGCAGTGCGCTTGTACTTTCTTTCCCAGTATTTCAGGATAACCTTTGCAGATTTGTCCGTTGAGACGATGGGGGCAATCTTTGTTTTGCTTCCGCTGACAAGAGCAGGGAGCTCTGTAGGAAGTCCTGCACCGGAGATGATCAGGTCAGCGCCGGCATGGACAGCGGCTTTTACATGAGATGCGTACTCCTTCAGTGCAACCATGATGTTGTAGCCGATGATACCGTCAGGAGAAATCCTGCGTGCTTTTTTCATCTCGGACAGGATAGCCCGCTGGTTGGCTTCTTCGGTATTCCGGTCGAAATCCTTTTCCCGGTAGCCGATCTGAGCGGTGGAAATGATTCCGATCCCGCCTTCCTTTGCAACGGTGCCTGCCAGACGGCCAAGGCTGATGCCGACACCCATTCCACCCTGGATCAGGGGAAATCTTGTAAGTTTATCACCGATTTTAAAATTCTTCATAATGATCAGATCCTCACATTCATTTGCGTTCTTTAAATGATTTTAATATAAAATAGTTTTATCATCAAAGTATATCATAACAGGGAAATTTGTCAATGTAAATGTCGGTGAATCAGGGAAGTCCTCTGCTTCAATTGCGAATAGCTGTTTGACCAGATTTTGTTAAAATCCACTTTGTTGACAGAACAGAAAATATCAGGCAAATTCACAGTGATATCAGCTTTACAGAAAACTGTAAAGTGAATTAGAGGAAAAGGGAGGAACAGGTATGCGAAAAAAGACGAGTACCATCATGGCCTGGCTGCTTGCGGCGTCCGTGACAGTCACATCTCTGTCAGCGGGAACCGTGACGGCCTATGCACAGGAGGAAATGCCGCTGGCGGAAGCCGGAACCGTGACAGAGAGTGCGGAAGAGTTTGGCGACAGCAGTGATAGCATTGCAGATATTGCGGAAGAGGGCAATATTGAAGCTAAAGAAAAGGGTGAGCTGACAGCATTATGCTGTGTAGTCTTACCCTTTTTATGTGTGATGAAATTTTTAAACTGTAAAGCAGTAGACTGTGTCCGGGATCCCTCTGGCAAAATCAGAATTTAAACAGATTCAGACCGATCTCCTGATTGAACTCACGGCCGATCTCTCCGTCGATCACCTGGATTTGGATCTCGGCAGTAGCGCTGATGATGGCACGGTTCAGATGACCGCCGTGTACATGGCCTTCCTCGTCACCGGCTGCGATATGGAGATGAAGATAAACGTCACCGTCTTTGCGGGTAACGGTACCGGTAAGTGATACGATCTCAAACGCTCCCTGGAACTGAATAGAGTGGTATTCCTTTGTCACTGTGTTGTATACGCCTGCAGTGAAATCATTGATGGCGCCAAGGCCTGTGACCTGTGCAAGGCGGATATTCTCTTTTTTTGCAACCTTGCCGATCTCCTCCAGGATCTCTTCCTTCGGATCAAGACGAAGATAGATCGTGTTTCCGAAACGTCTGTATTCCATGATAAAAACCTCCCTTTGTGTGATATTTGCCATAAACAGCGGCGGATGTTTTTATCCGCTTGTCAATAAGTATAATACATTTTATTTTTTTATGGAAGGCCAGGGAAAGAGAATGCCGGAGTCTCATGTCTGTGCGAGAGATTTTTTTGACGTCTGCTTTTAGCGTTGGAGGCAGTCGGGGATGTTTTTGAGGTTTTGAGAGGTGGATGTGGTTGAGGGACGCCAGAGGAAGGTGGCATCGCTCCGGGCAGGGACTCCGTCGGGGGATACTACTAGGACTCCGTGAGACGGCTAAAAGCATTGCGGCAGGGCCAGAACTCGCCGTTGGCTCAAACAGCTGACCCTGCCGCAATAACGCCCTCTCCCGCAACCTAAGTTGTATCACCCCTCCTCCGCAACAGCCCGAACCGATATCCTCTCCCTCTGGCTGACATTTCCAACCGACAGGAAAAAAGATAAGACCCTTGCAGGGGACGGAAGCGGACGCGGGGCGTCCTGTCCTGAAATTGTCGAAGTGTAGCTGTATCAGTACAGCGTTCCACTATAAATACAGAAGAATCTAGGGATCAGATCGGCACAGCGTCTCACTATAAATACAGAAGAATCCAGGAACCAGATCGGCACAGCGTTCCACTCTGAATACCGCAGCATACAGACAAAAGTCAATACCGCACCACATACAACAACGAAGAATTCTTTCCGTGCCCAACGGGGTGGGAGCGCGAGGGAG
>OHYW01000445.1_pt1 | contig 10769 bp, 8 predicted proteins | sample 1580441 | NCBI WGS metagenome assembly OHYW01 (sample SAMEA3882508, study PRJEB24775) | human gut metagenome | biome: human-associated habitat; feature: intestine environment; material: feces | place: Netherlands | collected 2009/2010
AGTATTATCTGCGCTTTTGGCTTAGCAGCTGCCGCACCTCGCTCGCCGTATCGGCGCTTAGAATTATGCGGTATTGCCTTAGTTCAGCGTTTTCCCGAAGAACTCCAGTTCCGGCTTGATGGTATTCATCAGGGCGTCGAACTGGTCGGGGGTCAGGCTCTGGGCACCGTCGCTCTTGGCCTTGGCCGGGTCATTGTGGGTCTCAATCATCAGACCGTCGGCACCGACGGCCACTGCCGCCTGGGCCAGCGCGGGCACCATGAAGGCAATGCCTGCCGCGTGGCTCGGGTCGATGACAACGGGCAGATGGGTCATCTTTTTCAACATAGGAACGGCGGAAATGTCCAGCGTGTTGCGCATGCTCGTCTCAAAGGTACGGATGCCGCGCTCGCACAAAACGACGTTGGGGTTGCCCTCTGCCATGATGTACTCAGCGCTCATGACGAGCTCCTCCAGCGTCGAGGAAAGGCCGCGCTTGAGCAGCACCGGCACGTTCAGCTTGCCGACAGCCTTGAGCAGCTCAAAGTTCTGCATGTTGCGCGCACCGATCTGGATCATATCGACCTTGGCGTCAACGAACAGCGGGATGTGCTCGTTGTTCATCAGCTCGGTCACGATGGGCTGGCCCGTGACCTTGCGGGCCTCCTGCAAAAGCTCCAGACCCTCAGCACGCAGACCCTGGAAGCTGTACGGGCTGGTGCGGGGCTTGAACGCGCCGCCGCGCAGGATGCTGGCCCCGGCGGCCTGCACGCGCTGGGCCACGTAGGTGATCTGCTCCTTGCTCTCGACGCTGCAGGGGCCGCTCATGACGGCAAAGTAACCGCCGCCGATCTTGTGGCCGCCCACATCGACGATGGTGTCGTCAGGGTGGAACTTGCGGTTGGCCTTTTTGTACGGCTCGGACACGCGGCGGCAGGTCTCAACGACGGGATTTGCCAGCACCCAGCTCTCGGCCAGCGCCTTGGTGTCGCCGATGAGGCCGAGGATGTGGGTGTCGCTGCCGACGGAATCGTTGATCTGGAAGCCCATGCTGTTCAGCTCATTGCAGAAGGCCTGCACTTTGTCAGCGGGGGCGTGCTGTTTTAAAACGATGATCATGATGTGTTCTCCTATCTATTACAACCGTGAATTTTTCTCAATGACGGTATTCTAACACTTTAAAGCGCTAAAGTCAAGCCCCCTTGCGAAAATTGTTGGGGAGATTTATAATAGAAAAAAGGCTTCCCCCTTGGGGGAAGCTGTCCGCGAAGCGGACTGATGAGGGGCGGCCTTGCCAATGCAACCCGTTCACGGGCAATTACGGAAGCTCTGCCCCTCATCCGGCCCTGCGGGGCCACCTTCCCCCTTGGGGGAAGGCAAAGCGGGGCGGCCGGGCCGGGCATGCCCGGCCCCTACAGCGCTATTAACAATCGAGAAGGGTAACAATATGGCAAAAGAAGCAAAAACCAACGCAATGCGGATGCTGGAGCGTGCAAAGGTCGCCTACACGTCCCACGAATACCCCCACGAGGAGGGCCAGGCCGTGGACGGCGCAAACGTGGCGCGGCTGACCGGGCAGGACCCGGCGCGGGTGTTCAAGACGCTCGTCACGCAGGGCGCGGACCGAAACTACTATGTGTTTGTCGTGCCGGTGCTGGCCGAGCTGGACCTGAAAAAGGCCGCTAAGGCTGCGGGCGTCAAGAGCGTGGCCATGATCCACGTTGCCGACATCAACAAGGTCACGGGTTACATCCGCGGCGGGTGCAGCCCTGTGGGCATGAAAAAGCAGTTCGTGACCGTCTACGATGAGAGCTGCCTTGCGCAGCAAACGATGCTCGTCTCGGGTGGGCGCATCGGCACGCAGATCGAATGCGCCCCGGCGGACCTCATCAAGGTCACGCGCGGCAGGACGGCGGCCATCACACAGGAGCACGAGGCATGATGCGGCTGGATAAATACCTGGCCGAGCGCACCGGCATGACCCGCAGCGAGAGCCGCAAGGCCGTAACGAAGGGCCGCGTCAGCATCGACGGCGCAGTCTGCCGCAAGGCCGACACCCAGCTGGACGAGCACACCGCCGCCGTGGCGCTGGACGGCGTGCCGCTGGCGGGCGCGTACCGGAAATTTGTGTATATCATGCTCAACAAGCCCGAGGGCGTCGTCAGTGCCAGCCGCGACAAAAAGGACACGACGGTGGTCGATCTGGTCGCGGCGGACTTTCCGCGGCGGGAGCTGTTCCCCGCGGGGCGGCTGGACAAGACGAGCACCGGCTTTGTGTTGCTGACTGACGACGGTGCGCTGGCGCATGACATCCTCTCCCCTGCCCACCACGTCGAGAAGCAGTATGTAGTCACGCTGGACACGCCGCTGACCGACGCGATGTGCCGGGGCTTTGCCGCGGGCGTCACGCTGACCGACGGCGAGACGATGGCTCCCGCGGGCGTCGAGCCGCTGACCGGCGACGGCCTGACCGTGCAGGTCACGCTGCGGCAGGGCGTCTATCATCAGATCAAGCGGATGTTCGGCGTGTTTGATGCGGGAGTGAACGCCCTGCACCGTGAGAGCATCGGCGGCGTGGCGCTGGACCCCGCGTTAGCGCCCGGCCAGTGGCGTGAGCTGACAGAGGAGGAAGTGGAACGGCTGCAGAACGTAAAGTAATGTAAGGGGAGGAATTTATCCCTCCCGGGATCTGTACCATGGCCGCAGCGGAGCGGTCAAGACCGCTCCCTACAAAGCACCCGTGAATGTCAGTCTGTAGGGAGGGGTCTTGACCCCTCCGTGCGCGTTTCCGCATCCGCAAGGCCCCCGGGAGGGATAGATTCATCCCCTATAAACCAACAAAAAGAGGCAGCTTTTGCAGGCTGCCTCTTTGTCATTCATGAGTATACACCGTCTCGCTCGGTTGGAACATCACGGTATACCCCATATCGTTATAATTGGAGAGGGTGAGCTCGGTGCCCTCGGCCAGAACGATGTGGTGCAGGGTGTCCTGATAGGTGTCGTCGCCGTAGAGCCAGGCGCTGCAATACATCGTGCGGGTGTTCTCCATCGGCAGGTCAAAGGCAAAGTAGCCGCTGCCCGCCGTGCAGGTCACGTCGTAGACGCCGGGTTCGATGTCCTCGCCCACAAGCAGATACAGGCTGTCCTCGCTGTCGCTGAGGGTATACGAAATATCGCCGGTCACCGGGTTGGGGGCAGTATCGGTGGACAGGTCATCGACCTGCGCGTTGCTGCTGCGGAAATAGAGCGCATTGTTCCCAGTCAGGAACAGCACCGTACCCGCGGGCAGCGGGACATCGTCCAGCCCCGAATCCGCAGCGTCGTAGGCGGACAGATCCTCATAAATTTCCACACCGCAGGCATCGTTGACAAGGTGCATCTCCATGGATGTGCCGTTCTCGGCGCACTTGATCGTGTAGGTGCCCGCGGGCAGGTCCTGCCCCACGACGTACAGCCCGGCGGGCAGGTCGCCGTCCCAGTCGGTGCCCCCGGCGGATACGAGCGGGCGCAGGTCGTCGTAGGCGTTGCTGTCGGCCTCTATGGCCTGTTCTTCGGAAAATTCTGGAACGGGCTCGGAAACCGAGGAACCGATTTTACGCTGCAGCAGGACCTGCAGCGTGGGCAAAATCAAAAACAGCGCCACAACGATGATAAGCCACGCGACATTGGCACTGCGGCTGCGTCTGGAGGGTGCCTCGATGTGGTGCTCCATCCGGGCCGTGCGCACCGCGGGGCGCGGTGCATTGTGGCGGTCTGTGCCGCTCTCATGTACATGGGCAGTGCGTTCCTCGTCGTCGTAGCCTTCCACCTTGGGGCGGTTGCCTGCGGGGCGCACGCGGTGGAGAACATCCTCGCCGTTGACGCGGTGATAGTGGGCACTCTCGCCCCGCAGGGTGTAGCTGTGCTCCGGCGGGATGGGCAGACCACAGTCCTCACACCGGCCATTGACGACTCGTCCACCGCACAGGCTGCATTTTTGCATAGGGACACCTCCTCTTTTGCCTTCATTATACAGGATAGCGTAGGAAATAGCTAGAGGGGCGGGAAAATAAAAAAGCCTCCCTTGTCAAAGGGAGGCTCAGCTTCAGGCATTCGCTGCCCGTTTTGCAGCCGTCTTTCTGTGCAGCTGCTCGGAAAAAACCGTCATCAATACCAGCATCAGCAGCAGGACAAAGGGATAGAGATTCATCGTGATATTCTGCGCCAGAACGCCGAAAAGCGGTGAAAGGAGCGTGCTGCCGGTGTAGGCGGCGGCCATCTGCAGGCCGGTCATTGACATGCTGAGATTCTTGCCGAAGTTGGACGGCGTCTCGTGAATGATGCTGGGGTAGATCGGTGCGCAGCCCAGTCCGGCGACCACAAGGCCAACCGGCAGCAGCGCATTGCCGAAGGGCAGCAGGATCAGCACAATACCCACGGCATTCAGAAGCTGTCCCATGCGGATCATCTGCTGATCGTTGAATTTCATCGTCAAAAAGCCGCTGAAAAACCGTCCGACTGTGATGCCTACGTAAAACAGGCTCGCCCAACTGGCGGCGGTCATTGCGTCCAGACCGCGGGTCAGGGTGCAGTAACTGGCGGCCCACATACCGGCGATCCCCTCGACACCGCTGTAAAACGCAAAACAGAGCATTACCTCCGGCACACCGGGGACTTTCAGCAGTTCGGAAATCGTGCGGTGTTCCGGGGTAAACTCCTCCCCTGCTCCGGCGTCGGCGGGGGTCTGCCACAGCGGCAGGCTGAACAGCAGTAACGCCGTCAGCACAAACTGCAGAACGGACACTATGCGGTAGCCGTTCTGCCAGGTGCTGCCCGCCAGCGCCCAGCCCATGATGACCGGGCCGCCCGCCGCGCCGATGCCCCACATGCAGTGCAGCCAGCTCATGTGGCGGCTTTCATAGTGCAGGGCCACATAATTGTTCAGCGCGGCGTCCACACTGCCGGCACCCAGGCCATACGGTATAGCCCACAGGCAAAGCTGCCAGAACTGCGTGCAGGTCGAAAACCCAAACAGCGCCACGGCGGTGGTGGCAACGCTGAGCGCTGTGACCCTGCCGGTGCCGAGCTTATTGTTGAGCCAGTCGCTGGCCAGGCTGGACACGATGGTCCCGACGGAGATGATCATGGACACGCCGCCCGCCCAGGACACGCCCGCGCCCAGCTGGGGGTACATGCTGGGCCACGCCGCGCCCAGCAGCGCGTCCGGCAGGCCCAGGCTGATGAACGCCAGATAGATGACCGGCAAAAGCAAAGATACCATACGAAAAACCTCTTGACTTTCTGTAGTTGTGATATTATGATTATATCATCAAATTGCGGAATATACAGGCACTAATTCCGCAAAATCTCGGTACAATTTCACCAAAAACGGAGGCAAGCAAGAAATGGCACTGTCGCTGTGCAGAACGACCGTGGACGATTCGGCGCGGGAGCTGATGGAGCATGGCACCGCCGCCTTCCCCATCGCCTGTTATCACGACGATTTGCAGGCCGAGCCCGTGCCGTGGCACTGGCACGAGGAATTGGAGGTACTGGTCGTCAGCGAGGGCATGATCTTGGCGACGGCAGGCGGCGAGAAATTCCGCTTGGAAAAGGGCGAGGGGCTGTTCATCAACGCAGGGGTGCTGCACGGCGACTGGCCGCTGAATGCGGGCAGCTGCCGCCTGCACAGCATGGTGTTCCACCCACGGCTGGTGGGCGGCAACCCGGACAGTGTGTTCTGGCAGAAATATCTGCAGCCGCTGCTGACCGACCCCCGCCGTCCCTGCGCCGTGCTGCGCCCCACGGTGGACTGGCAGCACGAGGCCATCGAGGACATGGAGCGGGCGTTCCGCGCGGTGGTGAACGAAATCCCCGGCTACGAGTTCAAGACCCGCGCGGCGCTGTCGGAGATGATCTTCCAGCTGGTCAGCCACGCTCCGGCGGTGCAGGCCATGCCGAAAAAGGCACTGCGCAACGCCGACCGCATCAAGACGATGCTGCAATTTATCCAAGAGCATTACGCCGAGGACATCTCGGTCGAACAGGTCGCGTCCAGTGCGTCCATCAGCCCCAGCGAGTGTCTGCGGTGCTTCCACGATATGATCGGCACGACACAGAATCAGTATCTGCGCGACCAACGCGCCCAGCGCGCGGCGGAGCTGCTGTGCGGCACGGGACTGCGGGTGACGGAAATCGCGATGCAGTGCGGTTTTCAGGACGCGAGCTACTTTGCCCGCGCCTTCCGCCAGGTCTACGGCTGCGGCCCGACGGAGTATCGCAGAAAAGCACGAAGGGAAAAATAAAACTACCGCCGTCAGTTCCCTGACGGCGGTAGTTATTTTATCGGGAATTAACCGTTATTCTTGCGGGTCTTGATCTCGTCCACAACCTGGTTGATGAAAGCATCCAGATCCATCGTGGTGGTCTCGCCCTTGCGGTCACGGACGCTGATGTTGTTGGACTCGACCTCTTTTGCGCCCAGAACCAGCATATAGGGCACGCGGTCAACCTGCTGGGCCTGGCGGATCTTGTAGCCGATCTTCTCGTTGGACTCATCCAGCACAACGCGGACACCGGCGGCCTGCAGCTTGGCGGTGACGTCCTTCGCGTAGTCCAGCGTCTTTTCGCTGACGGGCAGGACCTTGACCTGCGTCGGGGCCAGCCAGGTCGGGAAGCGGCCCTTCGTCTCCTCAATCAGGTAAGCCATGAAGCGGTCCAGAGAGCCGAGAATCGCGCGATGCAGCACGACGGGGGTCTTTTCGCTGCCGTCCTTGTCCACGTAGGTCAGGTGGAACTTGGCGGGCAGGCAGAAGTCCAGCTGGCAGGTGGACAGCGTGTACTCGGCGCCGACGGCGGGCTTGACGTTGACGTCCAGCTTCGGGCCGTAGAAGGCAGCCTCGCCGATCTCCTCGGTGAAGTGGATGCCCAGCTCGGTCAAGACCTCGCGCAGGGCGTTCTCGGCGTGGTTCCACATGGCGTCGTCGTCATGGTACTTCTTCTTGTCGGCGGGGTCGCGCAGGGACAGCACGCAGCGGTAATCCGTGATGTTGAAGTCCTTGTAGACGTCGAAAATCAGCGCGCAGACGTTGGCAACCTCGCTCTTGATCTGCTCGGGCGTGCAGAACAGGTGCGCGTCGTTCTGGCAGAAGTGGCGGCCGCGCTCGATGCCCTTCAGCGTGCCGGAGGACTCATAGCGGAAGTCGTGGGCGATCTCGCCGATGCGGATGGGCAGCTGACGATAGCTGTGGGGCTGGTTGGCGTAGATCATCATGTGGTGGGGGCAGTTCATCGGGCGCAGGACGTAGCTTTCGCCCTCCATCTCCATGGCGGGGAACATGTTCTCGCGGTAGTGGTCCCAGTGGCCGGAGGTCTTGTACAGGTTCACGGTGCCGATGCAGGGGGTCATGACATGCAGGTAGCCGCGCTCACGCTCCTTGCCCTTGATGTAATCCTCCAGCTGCTGCCAGACGGTGTAGCCGTTGGGCAGGAACATGGGCAGGCCGCGGCCAACCAGGTCGTCGGTCATGAACAGGCGCATTTCCTTGCCGATCTTGCGGTGGTCGCGCTCGCGGGCTTCCTGCTGCTGCTTTTCCCAGGCTTCCAGCTCTTCCTGGTTGCGGAAAGCAACGCCGTTGATGCGGGTCAGCATCTTGTTCTCTTTGTCGTTCTTCCAGTAAGCGCCGGACTGCTGGGTGATCTTGAACGCCTTCAGCGCCTTGGTGTAGCACAGGTGGGGTCCGATGCACATATCGACGTACTCGCCCTGCTGGTAGAAGCTGAACTCGGTCTCATCGGCCAGGTCGTCCATATGCTCCAGCTTATAGTGCTCCTGGCGCTCGGTCATCAGCTTCACAGCTTCATCGCGCGGCAGGATGAACGGCTTGATGGCAAGGTTTTCCTTGCAGATCTTCTTCATTTCCTTTTCAATGTTGGCAAGGTCTTCATCGCTCAGTTTGGTATCGCCCAGGTCAACATCATAGAAAAAGCCGTTTTCGGTAGCGGGGCCAAAGGCAAAGTCGGCCTGCGGATACAGGCGCTTGATGGCCTGTGCCATAATGTGGGCAGCCGTATGGCGCAGAACGTGCAGTTCTTCTTCTTTCGGGCATTCGGCAACAGTGCCGTCTTTGTAAATGATTTTCATTGGTAAACGCTCCTTTGGGTAAACAAAAATGCTCCATCCCATTCTTGACCATAAACGGGATGAAGCATACAAATTCATACTCCACGGTTCCACCCGAATTGGACGCGGCAAAGCATCCCACTCGTAAAACAAAGGCCCAAAGCCCTGTTTTGTAAGCGCCGGTAACGGGGCGCTACCCCGGCGAAGGTTCGCCTTCGCACTCGGCAGTGGTAACTGTGCTGCCCGCCTGCAAAACCGCTTGCACCACGCCAAATTCGGCGGCGGTTCTCTCTTTTGCGCGTTCCAGCATGTATTGTCTGCCTCAACGTTTTATTCAGGATGAAGTTGCCTTTACTATATACCACCCCGGCGGGGAAGTCAAGGGGGCAGCGCAAAATTTTACACCGTAACAAAAGATGACCTTTGCCCAAAACTGTGATATGATGGAAAAAACGGGCCGCACCCGGCAGGGGCTCCCGGCCCGCTTTGCCATCGGCTACTCCCAATTCTACAGACAGGGCCCCTGCTTTGAAGCTGGCAGGCGGCCCCGCAGGTGCATTTCTGCCAATTTTTGTGCCAGGTGGGAACGTTCACGGTGTTGTAACAATTCCTTGACAATTTCCTGCAATGTAGCTACAATATTAAATAGGACTTAAGGGTGTCGCCCATCGGGAACGCCGCTTTTCAGATATTTGTTTTACCGCCGCAAATTTGGCGTTTTTTCGTTTTATTTGTGTATATGGGGCTTGAGGTGTATCCGCTTTTGGGTATGCTTTGGATTATCGCCCCATTTTGTATAGAATATCGCAGGCAGTATTTGAACCGCAAAGGTCAGCCCCTTGCGCTGTAAGATGCTGGCAGTGTACCCATGGTAGCTGCCAGATAAAACAGGTGCGGGCTGCCCGGGCTTTTCAGGTATGCCAGAAATAAAAGCGTTCCGCTTGTGTTGCGCCCTCCTGCATTTGATTTGAGTTTTGTAAGGAGTGAAACTGCCATGCCCCCAATTTTGATGTGGGTGCTGGTTGTCGTTGCCGCTGCCGTGTGCGGGGCGCTTGGTTATTATTTTGGCGGGGAAAACCGGAAGCGTACCGCCGAAGCCAAGATCGGCTCTGCCGAAGAGGAAGCCAAACGCATCGTGAACGATGCCATCAAGGCTGCCGAGCAGAAGCGCAAGGAAACCATCATCGAGGCCAAAGACGAGGCGTTCAAGCTGAAAGCTGACGCCGACAAGGAAATCAAGGACCGCCGCGCGGAGATCAGCCGCCAGGAACGCCGCATGGACCAAAAGGAGGAAGCGCTGGATAAGCGCACCGCCGCCATGGAGCGCAAGGAAGAGGACCTGAAAAAGCGCGGCGAACTGGTGGAAGCCCGCCTGGACGAGCTGGAACAGCTCAAGCTGCGCCAGACCGAAAAGCTGGAAACCATCGCCGCCATGACCCAGGAAGATGCCCGCGCCGTGTTGTTGAAGAACATTGACGATGAGCTGACCCACGAAAAGGCCATGAAGATCAGCGCCTATCAGGCTAACATGAAGGACGAATGTGATGCCATCGCCCGTGAGCTGGTCGGCCAGGCCATTGCCCGCTGCGCAGCCGATGCCACCAGTGAAGCCACCGTCAGCGTGGTGCCGCTGCCCTCTGACGAGATGAAGGGCCGCATCATTGGCCGCGAGGGCCGCAACATCCGCGCTCTGGAAACTGCCACTGGCTGTGACCTCATTATTGACGATACGCCGGAAGCCATCACCCTTTCCAGCTTTGACCAGACCCGCCGTGAAGTGGCCCGCATGGCCCTGGAGCGCCTGATCGCCGATGGCCGTATCCACCCGGCCCGCATTGAGGAGACCGTGGATAAGTGCCGCCGCGAACTGGAAATTCAGATGAAGCGCGAGGGCGAAAAGGCTGTGATGGACCTTGGTATCCACAGCCTGCATCCCGATTTGGTCAAGCTGATCGGCCGCCTGAAGTATCGCACCAGCTATGGCCAGAATGTGCTGAACCATTCTCTGGAAGTGGCATGGCTGGCCGGCCTGATGGCTGGCGAGCTTGGCGTGAACGTTCAGCTGGCACGCCGCGCAGGCTTGCTGCATGATATCGGCAAGGCCCTTGACCATGAGATCGAGGGCAGCCATGTGCAGATTGGTGTGGATATCTGCAAGAAGTACCGCGAGAACCCGCAGATTATTCATGCAATCGAAGCCCACCACGGCGATGTGGAGCCCAAGACGGTGCTTGCCTTCATTATTATGGCAGCGGATGCCATCAGCGCAGCCCGCCCCGGTGCCCGCCGTGAAAACATGGAAAGCTATATCAAGCGTTTGGAAACGCTGGAAGCCCTGTGCAACGGCTTTGAGGGCGTTGAAAGCTCTTACGCCGTGCAGGCAGGCCGCGAGGTCCGCATCCTGGTCCGGCCGGATAAGGTTGGTGATGATCAGGTCATCCTGCTGGCCCGCCAGGTTGCCAAAAAGATCGAGGACGAGCTGGATTACCCCGGCCAGATCAAGGTCAGCGTGATCCGCGAAAGCCGCGCCACCGAGTACGCGAAATAACCAAAGCGAATAAAACAGATGCCGCACCTGGTATGGGTGCGGCATTTTGTATAAGCATTGATTTATCCCGTGGATGCTGCCATATGTTTAAGGCAACACCGCACAATTCCCGCCTTGCGGCTTAAGCACCGCTCCGGCAGC
>OHYW01000455.1_pt1 | contig 10555 bp, 9 predicted proteins | sample 1580441 | NCBI WGS metagenome assembly OHYW01 (sample SAMEA3882508, study PRJEB24775) | human gut metagenome | biome: human-associated habitat; feature: intestine environment; material: feces | place: Netherlands | collected 2009/2010
TGTTCCACTCTCCGGCGGCATCGGGATAGATGAACGGCCGCGGGTCGCCGGACTTCTTCATGTCCAGGTAACTTTCGTAGAGGTTGATGCCGTTGGCCGATTGCGTGGCCAGCGAAAAAGCGATTACCGACGGATGCCGTTTCGAGGCATGGTAGCTGTCCGCCGTACGTTCGACATATGCCCCCAGCCATTCCGGGGCGTTCGACGGATTGCCGCCGATTCACCGCTGCTGCGGGTGTCGATCGGCGCCTGTACGATCACGTACATTCCCAGCGTGTCGCAGGTGCCATACAGCGTCGGGGACACCGGGCCCGGGAGGAGTTTAAGCGTGTTGTACCCTTGCCCACGTAAAGCTGCGATTTCGTCTGCCGAGGCATGGGCGGGAACCTCGCGCGTGCGGAGCGTGACGGGGGTGCCGTTCACCGCCAACTGCCCGTTTTGCACCTCTACGGTGCGGAACCCCAGCGGGACTTCGATATATTCCATGTAGCGGCCTTCGTGCTGGGTTTTGACCCGCAAGGTGAAGCGTGTGGTCTTTTCCGGGCTCCAAAGCAGGCTGTCCGGAATACGTGCCAGGAACCGCAGGGTGTCCTCGCCGCGCATGTTGAGTTTGATGTCCTTGTAGCCCGTTGCCGAGGTCTTACCGGCTGGGGACAGCAATTCGTAGTGAACGCGCGACGTGCGCGGGTTGAGGGCTTCGCTCTTGACGACGAGTCCGACTTCGGCCATGACGTTGTCTCCCTCTTCGGTGCTGCGCCATGTCTTGGTGAGTATGTCGCGTATGCGCAATGTGGGCTGGCTCATGACCCATGCCGCTCCGATGGCCGGTGACGCGTCGTTTTTCCAGCTTTCGAGCCGTTCGACCTTCGACGGGGAACTGAGAATGACCTCCAGCGTGTTACGCCCCTCTTTGGCATGGCGCGTGAGGTTGAATTCAGCCGGGGCGTTGCAGTCGCTGTTGTAGGCTACCGCCTCGCCGTTTACGCGGATCTCATAGTCGGCCGATGCCCATCCGAGCCGGAACAACACCTGCCGGTTGGCCCAGGCGAACGGTACGGTGAAGTCCGTCGTGAAACTGTTCCCCTTTTGCGTCCATTCGTTCAGGTGCTTGAAATATTTGTTGTCGCTGCCGTCGGCCTCCGCAGCCTCCCGGGCGCTTGGGTAGACGAGCAGTTCACCGCGCATCGGTTCGCGGCCGTAGGTCGGAATATACTCCTGTGCCGCCAGCGTGCAGCACGAAAAAAGTGCTATGATCGAAAGAATACTCCTCATAAGGTTGTTTTTTGTGACCATTTCCTTGCGCCCGGACAAACGAGTGCCCCGTGCGGCCCGGCGTATCGAAAATGTTCGTATATTTGTGCACGTAAAGATAGTAAATTTTCCGGAACTAAGATGTCTGCGCTCCCCAAACTCAATTTTCCTGCCATCCGGCTGCGTGCCCGCCGCCGCGAGGGACAGGTCGAGGTGTGGGATGACCTGCGGGGTATTTACCTCGTGCTGACCCCCGAAGAGTGGGTGCGGCGCCACCTGATCGCTTACCTCGTTTCGCACTGCGGGGTGCTGCCCAAGCGCGTCGTGCAGGAATATGCCGTGCCGGTCAACGGGCAGCCGCAGCGGGCCGACGTGGTGGTGGTCGGCGACCGTGCCGAGCCGCTGGTGCTGGCCGAATGCAAAGCGCCGGAAATCCGGATCGGCGAGCGAACCCTGGCGCAGGCTGTGCGCTACAATTCGGTGCTGGGGGCGCGGTTCGTGATCCTGACCAACGGCCTGCGGCACTACTGCTGCGAGTACCGCGACGGCAAATACGTCCAGTTGTCGGGATTCCCCGATTTCTCGGCCCTATAAATTCTTGAAATTCGATTCGATGTAGTGCTGGAAACTCTCCTTGTAGTTTTCGCCGATGGGGACGTATTCCGTATCGCTGAGGAATACGCGGCCGCGGACATAGCCTTTGATGCAACGCAGGTTGACGATATAGGAACGGTGCACGCGCATGAACATATCCGACGGGAGTGCCGCCTCCATGTTCTTGAGCCGGAAAAGCGTGGTGATCGTCGTGCCGTCGGCAAGGTGCATCCGCACGTACTCCCCTTCGCTTTCCAGGTGCACGATGTCGCTGATCTTGACCAGCGAAACCTTGTAATCCGCTTTCACGGAGATGTATTCCTTGTCTTTGGGCAGTGCTTCGGGAGTGGCTTCGGGTTCCCCCGCACGCTGGTTGTGGCGCAGTTCGTAGAGCGAATTGGCTTTCCCCGCCGAGCGGCTGAAGTCGGCAAAGCTGAAGGGTTTGAGCAGGTAATCCACGGCGTCGAGCTTGAACCCTTCGACAGCGTATTCCGAGTAGGCCGTCGTGAAAATCACCATCGGCCTGTCGACCAGCGAGCGGACGAACTCCACGCCGCTCAGGTCGGGCATGTTGATGTCGACGAATATCAGGTCTACATGCTGCGAAGCCAGTAACTGCTGGGCTTCGAGCGCGTTGTTGCACGTCGCGGTAAGTTCCAGGTACGGGATTTTCTCGATGTAGCTTTTCAGTTGGCGTAGGGCCAGCGGTTCATCGTCTATGGCGATACATTTAAGCATTGAGGGTAGGTATTACGAGTTTTACGGTATAGGTCTCTTTGGTCTCTTCGATATCGAGCGAATAATTTTTCGGGCCGTAGATCAGCGAGAGGCGTTTGCGGACGTTCTCCAGTCCGATTCCGGCGTTGTGCTTCTCCGCCTGCGGGCTGTGGAGGCTGTTGCCGATGGTGCTGACGACCTTGCCGTCGGCGTAGTCGATCCGCATGTGGATGAACGACGGTTTGCTGTAACTCACGCCGTGCTTGAAGGCGTTTTCCACGAAAACGATCAGCAACAGCGGCGGGATGGAAACCTGGGGCGGCAGGTCGTGCGGGTATTCCACGCGAATGTCCACGGCGTCGGTGTAGCGGATGCGCATCAGCCCGATGTAATTCTGTACGAACTGGATGTCCCTGTTCAGGGAGATGATCTCGTGTCCCGATTCATAGAGCACGTAGCGCATCATCTTCGAAAGCTCGATCACGGCGTTCTTGGCGTATTCGGTGTCGATGTCTATCAGGGCGTGGATGTTGTTGAGCGTGTTCATGAAGAAATGGGGGTTTATCTGGTATTTCAGATAGTCCATTTCGGCTTCCAGGTTCTGGCGTTTGAGTTCCTCCATCTGCTGTTCGTCGCGCATCGACTGGTAGATGAGCTTGATACCCGTGTTGGCCCCCGTCATGAAGAACCCCAGCACGACGTTCCAGTACATTTCCAGGTTCGAGAACGAAGCTTTCCGGTAGGCGTCGAACGCTTCGGGGTCGCCGTGGGGGAGGAAGCGGTCGGTGAGGTGTTCTTCGTATATGTTCACCAGCCAGAATACGGCGATGATGAGTGCAAGGTCGCAGAGCAGGTATGTTTTGTACTTGCGGCGCAGCATGAGCCGCGGGGCGAGGACGGAATTATGGATGATGAAGATAATGAAATAGGGGGCTATCTGCCGCCATGCGATGAGTACGTTTTCGAAACTGATGTGCAGTTCCGACATCATCTGCGAATTGAGCACCGGCACCAGGATGATGGCTGCCCACACCATTACGTAGAGCAGGTTTTCTCCGACGGTTTGTTTGCGGGTCATTTTCATGCCGTAAAGATAATAAAAAAAGTTACCCGGTGCTCCCGGGTAGCTTTCGTAAAAAAAGCAGGTAACCGAACTATTAGTGACGCCTCATTGTTGGAATGGATTCAGTGACTATGAAGAATTTGGGATAGAGAATCCAAGTGGTTACCTGCTGAGCCTTTATGTGTGTGTTTATTTGTTCAGTAGCGACGGACTGTATAAATAACGTTTGATACTCCGTTTTGGTGTCTTTTCGAACTCCGTCGGATAAATTATTATTTCCGACACCCGTTCGTATGCCGCCAGGAGCGAGTTCAGCTCCGTGAGGTTGTTCTGCATGATCTGCGGCAGGTCGTTCTTGTCCACGCCTTCCGCCTCGGCCTGTTCGTAGTCGGGGACGACCATCGCTTTGAGCTTGCCGTTGCCCGAGTCGAGTATCAGGGATTCGAGTACGAGGTACATGTTATTGAGCTTGTCCTCGATCTCCTCGGGATAGATGTTTTGCCCGCTTCCGGAGAGGATCATCGTCTTCGAGCGTCCGCGGATGTAGAGCGTCCCGTCCGGATCCATCGTGCCCATGTCGCCCGTGTGGAGCCAGCCGTCGGGTTCGAGTACCTTCTCCGTATCTTTTTCGTTCTTGTAGTAGCCTTTCATCACATGCTCGCCGCGCACGACGATTTCGCCGGCCACGTGTTCCGGGTCGGGGGAGTCGATCCGGACGTCGAGCAGACCTTTCAGGTAGCGGCCGCAGGAGCCCGCCTTGAATTCGTTGTCGGGTGTGAAACTGATGAGCGGCGCGCATTCGGTCATGCCGTAACCGATGGTGATCGGGAACTTGATCTTCATCAGGAACGATTCGGTCTCCTGATTCATCGGGGCGCCGCCGACGATGAATATGTCGACGTTGCCGCCGAAGGCATCCAGCAGTTTTTTCCGGATCACCGAGTAGATGGCCGTGTTGAGCAGCGGAATCTTGACGGCGATCGACATGGGGCCTTTTTCGAGCATCGGCATCACCTGCTTGCGGTAGACCTTTTCGAGGATCATCGGTACGCAGCAGATGATCGTCGGCTTGACCACGGACATGGCTTCCAGCAGGATCTTGGGCGACGGGATTTTACCCAGCAGGGTGATGTGCCCGCCGACGGCCAGCGGCGAGAGGAAGTCGAAGGCGCAGCCGTAGGCGTGGGCCAGCGGCAGGAACGACAGCGTGCGTCCGCCCTTGCGGAAATAGTGGGTGCCGGTCTGCGTGTTGACCATGCCGCGGGCGAAACTTACGTTGCCCGTGAGGTTGTTCACCGTGAGCATCACTCCCTTCGAATAGCCCGTGGTGCCCGACGTGTAGTTGAGCAGGATGACCTCGTCGTTGGGGATCTCGGGGTACTTGATGTCGTTTACGCTGAACCCGCGCGGATATTTCGAACGGTAGTTTTTCAGGATATCGCGCTGGAACTTGGTGAGCGCCTTGCCGTTGCGTTCGTAGATGGCGTGGAAATCGGTGAGCGAAAACACGGCCTCGATCTGGCGTATCTGGTCTTCTTCGATGATGTCCCAGAAGTTGTCGCCCAGAAAGAGCAGCTTGCTTTCCGAGTGGTTGATGATGTGGATGATGTCGGCCGGGGCGAAATCCTGCAATATCGGGACGATTACGGCGCCGTAGGAGATCGTGGCGATGTAGGTGATGCACCACCGGGGATTGTTGCGCCCGATCAGCGCTATCTTGTCGCCCTTCTTTACGCCGGCCTTTTTGAACAGGAGGTGCAGCTTGGCGATCTCCTTGGCCATCTCGTAATACGAGAATGTTTCGCCCTTGAAATAGTCGGTCAGTGCCGGCATTTCACGGTTCTCGCGGAAACTCGTCTCGTATATTTTTATCAGGTTTTCCTCTAACATGATTGCGTCCTAATGTCCGGTGCAAAGATAGACAAAAAAACGATTTTCCAGCAGGGTGCCCGCATTTTTTATCCTATTGTGCTTACTTTTTGCTCCAAAAAGTCCTGTGGGGAAGCTTCCGGAGCCTTATTTGTTTGCTCCCTTGTCTTTGGCTTCTTCCGGGTCGACTTTTACATGCCGGGGTTTCCAGATGTATATCTTCGATTCGGTGCCGGCCTTCAGCCGCTCGATGTTCTTGCGGTGGGTGTAAATCAGCAGGATGGCGATGATGAACGAAAAAACCACGAACGGCACCAGGTGGTTGACCTTCGGCGATATGAGCGTAAAGATCGGGAAGGAACAGCCTGCGACCATCGAGGCCAGCGACACGTAGTGGGTGACCATCAGCACCAGGAACCATACGCCGAAGCAGAGCAGTACGAGCGGGGCGTTGACGCCCATGATGGCTCCGACGAGCGTCGCTACGCCCTTGCCGCCCCGGAAATTGGCGAAGATCGGGAAGATGTGTCCCACCACGGCGGCGAACACGGCGATGAAACGCAGGATGTAGAACCAGTTTTCATTGGCCCCGTCGGCGAATACGCTGTCGTATTTCATCAGGTCGATGATCGTCACCGCCACAAACCCCTTCAGAAAATCGAGCCCGAATACGGGCAGTGCGGCCCGCCTGCCCAGCACGCGCAGCATGTTGGTCGTGCCGGCGTTCTTGCTGCCGTATTCGCGGATGTCGATGCCGTAATATTTCTTGCCGATCCACACGGCGCTCGGAATCGAGCCCAGCAGATAGGCGATGATAATCATGGTGGTAGCGGTGTAATATGTGAGGATCATAACGGTTTTCCAAGGGTTTGTGTAATGCAAATATAATTAAAAAATCCGGAAACGGAAGCCCTGCGTGAAAAATCCGCGCCGTTCTGCTGGCGGATTCGGGGGAATATCGTATCTTTGCATACTTTAAATGTATAACAGGGTATGAATACGAAAGCATTACTGGAACCTATGGGCTCGTGGGCGTGGTGGCGCTCGTGGTTCCTGATCTTTTTCGGGTGTTCGGTCATGGGTGCCGGCTTCGTGCTGTTTGTGAACCCTTACAATTTCGTGCCGGGAGGCGTGTACGGTATGGGTATCGTGCTGCACAACATTTTTCCGTCGATCCAGGTGGGTACGTTCGGCTATATGTTCGACGTGCCGCTGATGCTCGTTGCGATGCTGGTTTTCGGCGGGCAGTTCGGAACGCGTACGGTGCTGGCCGCGCTCTATACGCCCGGCTTTATGAACGTGCTCACACGGCTGGTCTATCCCGACGCCGCGGCGGTCGAGAGCCTCGACCCGTCGCTGTTGCTGGGCGGGCGGCTCGACCTGTCGAACGACTTGCTGCTGACGTGCGTCATCGGCGCCGTCGTCATCGGCGTGGGGCAGGGCATCGTCGTGCGCCAGCAGGCGACCACGGGCGGCACCGACAGCTCCGGCTCTGCCTCGGATACCACCACCACTGTGACCGGTGCCACGGCGGTAGACCGCCTGTCCAACCTGCTGGTGCCCACCACCAGCGAGATCCTGTGGGGCATCGTTTCGGGCGATATCCTGAGCACGGCCTGGCAGAAGCTGACCAGCAACACCGGCTCCCTGATGAGCATTGGCTTCCAGCAGATCGCGGAGATCACGGGCACCCCCTTCAAGCAGATCTTTAACTACATCGGCGGCGGGGCGACCTATATCTGCTACGTCAACGGCGCGGTGGCCAGCTACACCACGGCCATCAAGTATCCGGTGCTGGCGGGCGGCATTGCCGTGCGGCAGGAGACCACCGGTTCTGTCAAGGCCATGATGCAGCTGATGCCCCTGAAGATCGACAAGGTCGGCGCGGCCTCGGTGCTCTCGGGCAATGAACGCTACGAGATGGCAGACAATGTGCAGGTCTACCTGTGGTACAAGGGCCAGTATTACCCCACCAAGCTGGCTCAGGTGGATGCGGACGGCTACCAGCTGACCGGCTGGTACGATAATTTCGGCTGCGCTGCCGGAAAAAAGGTCCGCGTCATCATTGCGGTCAAGAACGACTGATGCTTTATTACAGCGGCCTGAGCCGCACACTGCGGCAGCTGCGCTGGGTGCTTTACCCGCGCCGCTGCCCTTTTTGTGATCGGGTGCTGGGAAACCAGCCTGCCTGCCCGGACTGCGCCGATGGGCTGGCAGAGCTGCGCCGTGCACCCTCCATGCGGCTGCGCGGCTCCGAGCACTACCTGGGGCGGCTGGATGGGGCAGCCGCGCCCTACCGATACACCGGCCTTGTCCGCCGCGCGGTGCTGCGGGCGAAATATCAGGGCGCGCCCTGGGCAGCTGTGGAGCTGGGCGTGGAGATGGCCCGCCTGCTCTTTGGCAGCGAGATCAGAATGCATGGTTCTGAGCCCCTGCCCGAACCGGTGCCGGGCCTTGACCGGGGGTACGACTGCATCCTTCCGGTACCGGCCTCCAGCAAAAAGCGCGGCTACAATGTGCCGGAGCGGATGGCACAGCCCCTTGCCCGGGCGGTGGGCGTGTCGGTGGTCACGGACGCGCTGACCCGTGCCCGCTCCACCCGGCGGCAGGAGGGACTTTCCCTTGACGAGCGGCTGGCCAATGTGGCGGGTGCCTTCCGGGTGGCCCGGCCGGAGGCTGTGGAGGGAAAGCGCATCCTTCTGGTGGACGATGTCCTGACCACCGGAGCCACGGCCTCGGCCTGCGCGCAGGCTCTGCTGGATGCCGGTGCGCAGAGCGTGTTCGCTGTGGCGCTGGCTACGGTGGAGTTTCCGCAGCCGGTGGGCAGCACAACGGCCATTGCCGAAAATGAAGAAGAAATTTGAAAATAGTGCTTGACAAAACACCATTCTTCGGGTATACTGATTGAGCTGTGAGCGACAAGCTCAATCAGATGTCCGGGTGTAGCGCAGTTTTGGTAGCGCGCTTGAATGGGGTTCAAGAGGCCGTGAGTTCGATTCTCGCCACTCGGATTGGAACAAGACCGACGATTTCAAAAGAGATCGTCGGTCTTGATTTTTTATTCGGCTGTTTTCGGTGCGCTGTCCCGGAGGGGCAGGCACCGCTGCAAGGAGGGCGAGTCTATGAATGCTGCACTGCGCCGGGATGCGGATGTGATCCTTCGTTCCAGCCTGAACGCTGTTCTGCCGGATGAGGCGGTGCGCCGCGCGCTGCGGGATCTCCGGCCCGGGAAGGGCCGGGTGCTTCTGGTGGCGGCAGGCAAGGCGGCCTGGCAGATGGCACACGCGGCGGTTGAAACGCTGGGCCGGGTGGATGGCGGCGTGGTCGTGACCAAGTACGGCCATGTGAAAGGTGAGATCCCCGGGGTGACCTGCTATGAGGCGGGCCACCCGGTGCCGGATGAAAACGGTTTTGCGGCCACCCAAAAGGCGCTGGAGCTGGTGCAGGGGCTGACTGCCGGGGATACGGTGCTGTTCCTGCTTTCCGGCGGCGGCAGTGCGCTGTTCGAGCAGCCGCTCGTTCCCGGGGCAGAGCTGCAGGACATCACGAGCCAGCTGCTGGCCAGCGGGGCCGACATTGTGGAGATGAATACCATCCGCAAGCGGCTTTCCGGTGTGAAGGGCGGGCGGTTCGCGCAGCGCTGTGCCCCTGCGCAGGTGTTCAGCATCGTGCTGAGCGACATTCTGGGGGATCCGCTGGATATGATCGCCAGCGGCCCGGCGGTGCCGGATACCTCCACCTGCGCCCAGGCGCTTGCCGTTGCCGAAAAGTATCATCTGGCACTCTCAGCACAGGCCCGGACCCTGCTGGCGCAGGAAACGCCCAAAACGCTGGACAATGTAACCACCCGGATCACCGGCAGCGTGCGGGAGCTTTGCCGTGCCGCGGCCAGTGCCTGCCGGAATCTGGGATATGAACCGGTTCTCCTGACCGACCAACTCTGCTGCGAAGCACGGGAAGCAGGCAGCTTTCTTGGCTCCATTGTCCGCACTCAGGCAGGGCAGGGGAAAAAGCTGGCCTACATCGCGGGCGGCGAGACCATCGTTCACCTGACCGGAAAAGGGCTTGGCGGAAGAAATCAGGAGCTGGCCCTTGCGGCTGCGCCTGCCATTGCCGGGCTGAACGCGGCGGTGTTCTCTGTGGGCAGCGATGGCACAGACGGCCCCACCGATGCCGCCGGCGGCTATGTGGATGGGGATACCCTTGCCGCGCTGGAGGCCGGGGGCTGGAGCGGATACGCTGCTTTGCAGAACAACGATTCCTACCACGCCCTGAAAGCAGTGGATGGCCTGATCATCACCGGGGCAACGGGCACCAATGTCAACGATGTGGCGGTGGCCCTGATCGGGGAAAAACACCGCCTGTGAGCCCGGAAGTTTCCCCGGAGTGGTGATTGCATTCCTCCGTTGAGTATGTTATACTGAACAGCGAACTGAATAGAAAACAGCAGGTGCGTACCGCCCGCGGCTCTGGCCGGGGGCAGGCACGTTAAAAGGGAAGCGGGTGCAAATCCCGCACGATCTCGTCACTGTGATAAGGGAGTTTACCGCCAGGGTGTGCTGCACCGGTCACTGGAACCCATGTTCCGGGAAGGCGGCGGTGGATGTTGAGCTTTCAGCCAGGAAACCTGCCCGCTGTTGGTACGGGGGCGCAAGTCCCAGATCACGAGGAATTGGTTGTACCCAAAAAGCCTGAAAAAACTGAAAAGGGCCTTTTTGTTTTGCCGTCCCGCAAGCAGAAAGGCCCCTTTTGTTTTGCCGGGCACTCTTTCCTGTACCTTCTGTTCAGCAAAAATCATGTTCAAAAACAGGAAAGGAACGAACAAAAATGAGAAAACGCACCATCCACAAAGCAGCGGCCGCTCTGACCGCTCTGGCCCTCTGCGCCGGTGTACTGACCGGCTGCGGCGGTGCCGCAAGCAGCACCACTGCTTCCAGCACGGCAGGATCTGCTGCCAGCAGCGAGGTCTCCGGCGAGGAGGCTGACGAATTGGCCGCAAAGAACGTTGCAGACCTGATCGATGCCATCTATGTGCAGGAGCGCACCGATGACACCGACGCC
>OHYW01000460.1_pt1 | contig 10484 bp, 8 predicted proteins | sample 1580441 | NCBI WGS metagenome assembly OHYW01 (sample SAMEA3882508, study PRJEB24775) | human gut metagenome | biome: human-associated habitat; feature: intestine environment; material: feces | place: Netherlands | collected 2009/2010
CATCGTTTTCCGCTGACTGCCCGCGTCGCTTCCCGTCACCTGCCCGCATCGCTTCCTGTCGGTTGCTGCGTTGTTTGCTGCTGCCCCCCCCCGGCACTGTCATTTGCCTTCCGCGGCGGGTTTCCGGTACGCTTATTTCTGATACATTGTTGAAAAGTCGCCGCCGCGGGTTGGGTATTTCGGATAATAATTCTTACCTTTGGGTGCAAAAAATGTCTTTTGCGCCATAAATATTACCGGATACAATGAAAAAAGTTGACGTTATCCTCGGCCTGCAATGGGGTGACGAGGGCAAGGGAAAAGTTGTGGATGTGCTGACGCCTGGCTACCAGGTCGTAGCCCGCTTTCAGGGCGGCCCCAATGCCGGTCATACATTGGAATTCAACGGCGAGAAATACGTGCTCCGCTCGATCCCTTCGGGCATATTCCAGGGCGGTAAGACCAATATCATCGGTAACGGTGTGGTGATCGACGCCGTCCTTTTCCGTGAAGAGGCCGAAGCGCTCGCGGCCAGCGGCCACGACCTCACCAAGCAGCTCTGCATTTCGAAGAAGGCCCACCTCATCCTGCCCACGCACCGCATCCTCGACGCTGCGTACGAGGCGGCCAAGGGCAGCGCCAGGATCGGCACCACCGGCAAGGGCATCGGCCCGACCTATACCGACAAGGTCAGCCGCAACGGCATGCGCGTGGGCGATGTGCTGAGCGCCGATTTCGAAAAGATATACGCCCGCGCCAAGGCTCGCCACGAGAAGATCCTGCGCGGCCTGGCCTACGAGTACGACATCACCGAGTTGGAACAGAAGTGGTTTGCGGCGGTCGAGTACCTGCGTCGTTTCAACATCATCGACAGCGAGTATTTCGTCAACGAGTGCCTCGCCGCGGACAAGAGCATCCTGGCCGAAGGCGCCCAGGGTACGCTGCTCGACGTGGATTTCGGTTCCTATCCCTTCGTCACCTCGTCGAACACGGTCTGCGCCGGCGCCTGCATCGGGCTGGGCATCGCCCCGAACCGCATCGGCGAGGTCTACGGAATCTTCAAGGCCTACTGCACACGCGTCGGCAGCGGCCCGTTCCCCACGGAGCTGTTCGACCAGACGGGTGCCCGGCTGCGCGACATCGGTCATGAGTACGGAGCCGTCACGGGGCGCGAGCGCCGCTGCGGATGGCTCGACATGGTGGCGCTCAGGTATTCGATCATGATCAACGGCGTGACGCAGCTCATCATGATGAAGTCCGACGTCATGAACGATTTCGAGACCATCCGCGTCGCCACCGAATACGAGGTCGGCGGCAAACGTACGTCGTATTTCCCCTATGAGGTCGGCGACGACCTGAAACCCGTCTACCGCGAGTTCCCGGGGTGGAAATGCGACCTGCGCGCCTTCACCCGCTACGAGGACTTCCCCGCGGAGTTCAAGGCCTATGTCGAGTTCATCGAACGCGAGACGGGTGTTCCGGTGAAGATCATCTCCGTCGGCCCCGACCGCGGCGAAACCATCGTAAGATAGCTATTAACCATAAATACCTACTATGAAAAAACAGCTGAAAATTGTTGTATTGGCAAAGCAGGTGCCCGATACCCGCAACGTGGGTAAGGATGCGATGACCCCCGAAGGGACGGTCAATCGCGCGGCGCTGCCGGCCATCTTCAATCCCGAAGATCTCAATGCGCTCGAAATGGCGCTCGCGCTTAAAGACCGCACCGACGCTTCGACGGTTCATATCCTGACGATGGGGCCCCAGCGTGCCGCCGACATCATCCGCGACGCGATGTTCCGCGGCGCCGACGGCGGTTACCTGCTTTCGGGCCGCGAATTCGCCGGTTCGGACACGCTCGCCACGTCGTACGCCTTGTCGTGCGCCCTGAAAAAGATCCGGCCCGACATCATTTTCGCCGGCCGCCAGGCCATCGACGGCGATACGGCGCAGGTCGGCCCCCAGGTGGCTGAGAAACTCGGCCTGCCGCAGGTTACCTATGCCGAAGAGATCCTCGACATCAAGGACAGCACGCTGGTTATCCGGCGCCGCCTGAACTGCGGCACCGAGACCGTCGAGTGCCCCGTCCCGGCTGTCATTACGGTCAATGCCTCGGCTCCCGAGTGCCGTCCGCGCAACGCCAAGCGCGTGATGACCTGCAAATTCGCCCTCTCCGGGTCTGAAATCGCCGCGGCGCCCGAATCGGAAGCCGCACGGCGCGCCGCCGCGAAGCCCTACCTGCAGATCGTCGAGTGGGCTGCCGCCGACGTCGATCCCGACCCGCAGCAGCTCGGCCTTCAGGGTTCGCCCACGAAGGTCAAGAAGATCGAGAACGTGGTTTTCCAGGCCAAGGAGGCCAAGAAGCTCACCGCTGCCGACGAGGATATCAATTCACTGATGGTCGAACTTATCGCGAGCCACACGCTCGGTTAATACGTGCATAGGAGATGAACAACATATTCGTATATATCGAGAACGAGGGCGGCAAGGCCGCCGAGGTGTGCCTCGAACTGATGACCAAGGGCCGCGAACTGGCCACGACGCTGGGCGTGAAACTCGAAGCCGTGGTGCTGGGCGAGAACCTCGCCGGCATCGAGCATGAGCTCGCCAAATACGGCGCCGATACCGTATGGATCGCCGACGACAAGGTGTTCGCACCGTTCCGTACGCTGCCCCATACGGCCGTCATGTGCGGCCTGATCGAGCAGGAGAAACCCCAGATCGTGCTGTTCGGCGCGACGTGCAACGGCCGCGATTTCGCGCCGCGCGTGTCGTCGGCGCTTTACAGCGGCCTTACGGCCGACTGTACGCAGCTGGTGATCGGCGACCACAAAGACGCCAAGAGCGGCAGGGAGTACAAAGACCTGCTCTACCAGATCCGCCCCGCCTTCGGCGGCAACATCATCGCCACGATCGTCAACCCCGACAACCGTCCGCAGATGGCCACCGTCCGCGAAGGCGTCATGCGCCGCGAATATGCCGCCAAGCCGGGTGCCGGCGAGGTGAAGAAGATCCAGTGGCAGAAATTCGTGAAGGACGCAGACCTCGCGGTGAAGATCATCGACCGTGAGATTGCCGAGAGCAAGATCGACATCAAGGGTGCCGGCGTCATCGTCGCGGGCGGCTACGGCATGGGTTCGAAGGAGAACTTCGACCTGGTATTCGAGCTGGCCGACGTGCTGGGTGCCGAGGTGGGCGCGAGCCGCGCAGCCGTCGACGCCGGGTTCGCAGACCATGCGCGCCAGGTGGGTCAGACCGGTGTGACGGTACGCCCCAAACTCTACATCGCCTGCGGTATCTCGGGGCAGATCCAGCATACGGCCGGCATGGACGGCTCGGCCATGGTCATTTCGATCAACACCGACCCCGAAGCCCCGATCAACAAGATTGCCGACTACGCCATCACGGGCGACGTCAACGAGGTGATCCCCAAGATGATTAAGTACTACAAACAAAATTCGAAGTAATGGCTAATTTCTTTTCAGACAATAAGGATTTGCAGTTCCACCTCCAGCATCCGATGATGCGCAAGATCGTGGAGCTGAAAGAGCGCGGCTTCGCCGAGAAAGACCTCTACGATTTCGCGCCGCAGGATTTCGAAGACGCCATGGACTCCTACCGCCGCGTGCTGGAGATCGCCGGTGAAGTCTGCGGCGAGGTCATCGCTCCGAATGCCGAGGGCGTGGATCACGAAGGCCCCCGCGTCGTGAACGACCACGTGGAGTACGCTGCGGGCACGGTTCAGAACATGAAGGCCATCGTCGACGCGGGCCTGAGCGGCCTTACGCTGCCCCGCAAGTACGACGGCCTGAATTTCCCGCTGGTCTGCTTCGTGATGGCCAACGAGATGGTCGCCCGCGCCGATGCCGGCTTCGAGAACATCTGGGGTTTGCAGGACTGTGCCGAGACGCTCAACGAGTTCGCCTCGGAGGAGCTCAAGGCCAAATACCTGCCGTGGGTTTCCGCGGGTGCTACTTGCGCCATGGATCTTACCGAGCCGGATGCGGGTTCCGACCTGGGCGCCGTGATGCTCAAGGCTACGTGGTCCGAGGAGAAGCAGACCTGGCTGCTGAACGGCGTCAAGCGCTTCATCACCAACGGCGACGGTGACGTTTCGCTCGTGCTGGCGCGTACCGAAGAGGGTACCACCGACGCCCGCGGACTGTCGATGCTCGTCTATGACAAGCGCGACGGCGGCGTGAAGGTACGCCGTATCGAGAACAAAATGGGTATCAAGGGCTCTCCGACGTGCGAGCTGGTCTTCACCAACGCCCCCGCGCAGCTGGTCGGCGACCGCAAGATGGGCCTTATCAAATACGTGATGTCGCTGATGAACGCCGCCCGCCTGGGTATCGGTGCGCAGTCGGTGGGCTTGTGCGAAGCCGCCTACCGCGAGGCGCTGAAATACGTCCAGGAGCGTGAGCAGTTCGGCAAGCCGATCATCCGCTTCGCGGCCGTTGCGGAGATGCTCTCCAACATGAAGGCCAAGTTGCAGGGTGTCCGTGCGCTGTTGTACGAGACGACGCGCTTCGTCGAGGTCTACAAGCAGTACGGCCATATCGCGCACGAGCGTCCGCTCGAAGGTGATGAGCGTCAGGAGATGAAGTTCTACAACCGCCTGGCCGACGGCTTCACGCCGCTCGTCAAGCTCTTCTCGTCGGAGTACGCCAACCAGCAGGCCTACGACGCCATCCAGATCCACGGCGGCTCGGGCTTCATGAAGGACTATCCCTGCGAGCGCCTCTACCGCGACGCACGTATCATGAATATCTACGAGGGTACTTCGCAGCTGCAGGTCGTGGCGGCGATCAACGCCGTGACCAAGGGCACCTTCATGGAGCAGATCGAGCGTTACGCTGCCGCCGAATACAACCAGCCCATGCAGCCCGTCGTTGCGAAGCTGAAGGAGCTGACCGCGAAGTTCTCGGAAATGACCGCCCATGTCGAAGCCGGGGACAAGGAACTTTGCGGCTTCAAGGATTTCCACGCACGCCGTCTGGTCGAGACCGCCGGCCATATCATCATCACCTACCTGCTGGCCCGTCAGGCCGGCGATTCGGAGGAGTATGCCGATTCGGCGAAAATCTTCTGCAAACTTGCCGAGGGTAAGATCTCGGAGGCCTATACCTACGTCATGAACTCCACGCTCGAAGACGTCGCGCTGTTCCGCGCCGTTGCCGAAGAGGCGGAGTAAGGTGCCGTATTTCAGTATGTAAAAAGGTTCCGCAAAAGCGGAACCTTTTTTTTTGTACGTTGTCCGTTGCCGATTGTTGCCGCCGGTTCTTGATTGCTGTTTATCTGTTTTTCGGTTATCTGTTTGCCGGTTATTTGTTTGCCGCTTATCGGGTTTGCCCCGGCGATAGCCGCCGCCGAAGCCCCCGAGGGGTTTATTTTTCTTTCGGCGGGTAATGGAGCGGGGCGAAAAATTCGTCGAGGGTAATATTGTAAAACTTGCAAATAATCGAAATAGTCGTCAGATTCGGGAAATTCTTGCCGGATTCGAGTTGTGCGATTCCCAACTCGGTCGCTTCGGCCAACTGCTCCTGCGATTGGTGGTTGTGCATGTGCCTTAGTTCCTTCACCCGCAGAATGATTTTTTGAAGCAATTCTTCGTCGCGGCGTTGTTTTTTCCGTTCCATTTTACAAAAAAATGGAATAAGTCGATTTTTTGCACTTAAACATGTTTAAGTATTAAGTAATTTACTTATATTTGTACCAGTAAAATTCAGAATACAGAAATTATGCTAACTTTGCAGAACAATACGGCATCGCCGTAACGACATACCATAAGGTTAAGACAACCTTTACGCCGTTAACAAACTTCCGACTGTTGCTATGACAGGTTTATGCGTGGTGTAAATATTGTCTGAAACCCTTGCTATGTCCCGGCCTCGTGCCGGGGCGGGCTCGGGCGTAAGGGCAACTACCATGCAAGGCTCGGAAGGCCTGTTAACGGGAGTTTGCACCTGCGCCCTTGCTTTTTTTCGCAGGCCGCAGGCCATACGCCGCCTCCGGGTACGGTTCGGGCGATGAATTCTTCTCCCCCTGAACAGCGTCACTATTGTTCGTCCGGCCGTACCTGTTTTTTTCGCCCCCCCCCTGTTTTTGCCTCCCGGTGCATCCCGCAATGGAAAAGGCCTGCGCACGTCATGCGCAGGCCTTTTGCCCAGTTGCCGTTGCAGGCCTACGCCTGCGCAGCTTCCTTTTCGGCCATCACGCAGCGCGTGGTGCCGAAAATATTGAGGTTGAGGTGCCCGGCGATGTAGGCCAGCGCCTTCTGCGCCTTGACCGAGTTGCCGGCCTCGTCGAGCGGCGGCGCGAAGGCTGCTACGCCCATCACGCCCGGGACGACGCCCATGATGCCGCCGCCCACGCCCGTCTTGGCCGGGAGCCCCGTCGTGAAGAGCCAGTCGCCCGTGTGCTCGTAGAAACCCACGGTCGCCATCATCGAGGCGATTTTGGGCGACAGCTCGGGCTTGAAGACCTGTTGTTTGGTCACGGGGTTCTTGCCTCCGTTGGCGATCGTCGCCGCCATCGTGGCGAGCTGCTTGGCCGTCACGCCGATCGAACACTGGCGCGTGTAGATGTCCAGCGCCATGTCCGGGTCGTCGTAGATGCGGTTGTAATTCTTCAGCAGCCATGCGATCGACTTGTTGTTGAAGTTGGTCGCCGTCTCCGACTTGTACAACTCGTCGATCACCTCGACCTGCGAGCCTGCGAGCCCTTCGATGAAGCCCGTGATCGCCTTCCATTTGCCGTCGCTGTCGCCTACGGGCTGCACCATCGAGCAGGCGCTGATCGCCCCGGCGTTCACCAGCGGCGTCGAGGGATGGTCGTTTTCGAGCAGGATCGCCATGATCGAATTGAAAGGCAGCCCCGTCGCATCGGCGCCGATCTTCGTCAGCACCTCCTGTGCGCTGTACTGGTTCATCGCCAGGATGGCCGTCGGGACTTTCGATACCGATTCGATGCCGAATTTGTAATCGGTGTCGCCCACGGCGATCACCTCCCCGTCGGGCAGGCAGGCCGCGATGCCGAAGAGGGTCGACGGTACGTTGGCCAGGTAGGGGATATAGTCGGCGTTCTTGCCGCCCGTTTCGTTCTTGCAGCGCTCGTAGGCCTGCTGTACGGCCTCGCGAACCGTTGCGTTGTCGATTTTCTGGATCATTGTCTGATGTATTTACCGATTTATTTGTTGTGAAGTTCCGTATCCGAAGGTTTCGCCATCGGTTCGGGAGCGTTGGTATGTACCGGAGCCGCTACGACGGGCTGCTGCTCCCAGTGGAACGGGGCGAAGTCGGCCGCGGCCTCGGGGTCTTTCCACGACGGTTTGCGCATGGCGTAGATCACGAACGGGGCGCCCACGACTACCACGCAACCGATGATGAGCACCGAGAACCAAACGGTGTTGCTGCCGGTCGAGATCTGGCTGGGCGGTACGAAGCTCAGGACGAAGGCCAGCAGGGCTCCGCAGAAACCCAGACAGCCCAGGAACCACATCAGGCCGTTGCCCTTGCCCAGGCGGAACGGGCGGTCGGTGTTCTTCATCTTGTAGCGCAGCACGATCGCCGCCGAGAACATCAGCATGTACATGATCAGGTACAGCAGTACGGTCAGCTGCGAAAGTATCTGGTAGAACGACTGCACCGAGGGCATCACCACGAACAGCAGCGCCAGCAGCGTCACGACGCAGCCCTGAATGAGCAGGATATTCTTCTGTACGCCGTTCTTGTTGGTCTTCTGGAAGAACGGGGGCAGGTAACCCGCCTTACCCACGGCGAAGATACCCTTCGAGGGGCCGGCCACCCAGGTCAGCACGCCGGCTAGCACACCGAACATCAGGGCGATGGCGATGATCGGGCCCGCCCACGACATGTGCAGGTAGTGGAAATAGTTGTCGAAGCCCACCAGCAGCGACTGCGTGAGGCTGATGTCCTTGGCCGGGATGATGAAGCCCAGCGAGAAAGTACCCAGCACGAAGATGCAGACCGTTACGAGCGAACCGATGATGATGGCCTTGGGGTAGTTCCGCGACGGGTTCTTCACGTCCATGACGTGTATACCCATCATCTCCATACCCGCATAGAACAGGAAGATACTGCTGGCCAGCACCAGGTTGTCGAATTTCGACAGGTCGGGGAAGAAACCCTGCGACATGTCCATGTGGTTGTGTCCGCCGGTCGAAATGTAGATGATGCCCAGCAGGATCAGCAGGCCTGCGGGAATGATCGTACCGATCATACCGCCCCATTTGCTGATCTTGCCGACCCATCCCAGGCCCTTGAGTGCGATGAAGGTGGCGATCCAGTAGATTGCCAGCACCATGCAGAGCGTGAAGACCTTGTTCGAGGCCAGCGTCGCGTCGTGCGCGTCGTTCATGCCGATGAAGGCGATCGACACGGCACCGAACGTCAGTACGGTGGGGTACCAGATCGTCGACTCGATCCATTGCAGCCAGATGGCCAGGAACCCCGTGCGGGCGCCGTACGCCTCGCCGACCCAGCGGAATACACCGCCCTGTTTGGTGGAGAACATCGCGGCCAGCTCCGCGGCGACCATGGCCGTCGGGATGAGAAAGACGATGGCGGCAAACAGATAGTAGAATGCCGATGAAAGTCCGTAGACGGCCTCGGCGGGGAGGCCGCGCAGACTTACTACGGCAGTCACGTTCATAATCGCGAGTGTCATGACACTCAGTTTGAACCCTGTGCTTGTGGTAGTTTTCTTTACATCCATAATTCGGTTTGATTGAAATTGGTTTTAACGCTCATTGAGGTTGCAACTACCGTGCAAATCTGCCGTACAGGCTCTTTTTGCCCGGGCGATAGCGGCCGTATTGCCGAAAAAAACTATATTTGCACATAAACTTTACGCCTATGTACCGTATCGCGCTAATCCTGGCCCTGGCCCTCTTCGCCGCTTCCTGCGGCGGACGCCGTTCTCGGCCGCAGCAGACGGCCTGCGTGTCGCAGCCCCGTGTGTTCCTCCCGGCGATCGCGCCGGCGCGCCTCTCGCCCCAGGAGCAGCGCGACTACCTGCGCTGGCACTATTGGGATCGCTTCGATTTCGCCGATACCCTGTTCGTCCGCGAGGCCGATACCGCGCAAATGGTCGAGGCCTATGCCCGGTGGGTGGCCCTGATCTCCGACCGTCCGGCCGACGCCGCGCCGATGGATTCGCTCATGCGCCGCGCCTCCGCCTCGCGCCCGATGCTCGACTACTTCACGATGCTCGCCCAACAGGTGATCCACGACCCCAATTCCCCGCTGCGCAACGACGAATTCTATATCCCTGTGATGCAGGCCGTGCTGGCGAGCCCCTACTACGACGAATACGAACGCATCGGGCCGGCCTACGACCTCGCTATGGCGTCGCAGAACCGCCTCGGGCAGCGTGCCAACGATTTCCGCTATACGCTCGCCTCAGGCGCCACGGGTACGCTCTACGGCGTGAAGGCCGAATATACGCTGCTGTTCATCAACAACCCCGGCTGTGGGATGTGCAAGCAGCTGCGCGAGCAGATCTCCGGCTCGCCCATGCTTTCGGAGATGATCGAGCGCGGCCGCCTCAAAATACTGGCGCTTTATCCCGACGAAGACCTCACCGAGTGGCGGAACTACCGCGACCATATCCCCGCGAGCTGGATCAACGCCTACGATGCCGGCTGCCTCGTCCGCGAAAACGGCACCTACGACCTGACGGCCATTCCGTCGCTCTACCTGCTGGACAGCGACAAGCGCGTGCTGGTGAAGGATTCCACCGACGTGCCCTATATCGAAGAGGTTATCGACCGGAGAGGGTAGGGCGTCCTGCCCTCTCCGCCGTCCTTCCCCATCATTTCCCCTCTTTGTCGTTCCCGTCCCGCCATATCCTCTCTTCCTGCTTTCTTTTCGCTGCTGTTTCTTTTTCTGCTGTCCTTCCTCTGCCGTTCCTCCCCGCCGTCCCCGCTTCTGCGCGTGCGGGAATATCGCATCCGCTATAAGCGTTGCTTATCGCCCTATAAAAAAAGACAATCGGGATTTTATCCGGATTTTGTGCCTAATCGTTACCTTTGCACTGCACAAACAGAAAAACTAACACTCAAACATTATTACGATTATGGCAAAGAAATGGCGTTGTACCGTATGCGGTTACATTCACGAAGGCCCCGAGGCACCCGACCAGTGCCCGATGTGTAAAGTTGGCAAGGAGAAATTCGTCGAGGTCATGGAGCAGGAGGGCAACCTCGAATTTGTGACCGAGCATGTCATTGGTGATGGCAAGGGCGCCAGCAAGGAGCTTTGGGAAGGTCTCCAGAACCACTTTATGGGCGAGTGCACCGAGGTGGGCATGTACCTTGCGATGAGCCGCCAGGCCGACCGCGAAGGGTATCCCGAGATCGCCGAGGCATACAAGCGTTACGCATGGGAAGAGGCCGAGCACGCCTCGAAGTTCGCCGAACTGATCGGCGAGGTGGTCTGGGACACCAAGACCAACCTCTACAAGCGCATGAACGCCGAGAGCGG
>OHYW01000467.1_pt1 | contig 10403 bp, 4 predicted proteins | sample 1580441 | NCBI WGS metagenome assembly OHYW01 (sample SAMEA3882508, study PRJEB24775) | human gut metagenome | biome: human-associated habitat; feature: intestine environment; material: feces | place: Netherlands | collected 2009/2010
GAAGAAAAGAACTCAATGAAATGATCCAGGAAGGTAAGTCCATTGAGATGAACTGCCATTTCTGTAATAAGAATTATGAATTTACAGTGGAAGAACTGAAAGAAATCCTGCGTAAATGTAAATAAGAGACGCCAATGTACTGACAGATAGATCTGCCGGAGCACAGGGAAGAAGAGGTAGAAAATGAAAAACGGTTATATCAAAACAGCAGCCGCAACACCTTATATCACAGTTGCAGACTGCAATGCCAATGGAAATGAGATTATCAGATTGATCCATGAGATGGAGAAAGAACATGTGAAGGTTATGACTTTTCCGGAGCTTTGTATCACAGGCTATACCTGTCAGGACCTTTTCCTGCAGAGACGTCTTCTCGACAGCGCCTGGGAAACTTTGCTGAAGATCACAAAGGAAACTGCTGATGTGGATGCCCTTGTTTTTGTAGGTGTGCCTTTCAGAAATCATGGAAAATTATATAATGTGGCAGCAGTTTTAAACAGAGGCGAGATCATTGGGCTGGTTCCGAAAACTTATCTTCCAAACTATGGAGAATTTTATGAGCAGCGCCATTTTGCATCAGGTCTTGGCTGTCTGGAATATGTGGATATTGAGGGAAAGAGAGTTCCTTTCGGAACAGATATTCTTTTTATCTGTGAGGAGGAGCCGGAGCTTGTGGCAGCAGCAGAGATCTGTGAGGATTTATGGGTGACACTGCCGCCAAGCGTTCTCCATGCACAGGCAGGAGCGAATCTGATCGTGAATCTGTCAGCCAGCAATGAGATGGTCGGAAAGGACAGCTACCGCAGAGATCTTGTTTCCGGACAGTCTGCACGTCTGGTGTGCGGATATGTATATGCAAATGCAGGAGAAGGTGAGTCCACACAGGATCTGGTCTTTGGCGGTCAGAATATGATCGCAGAGAATGGAGTGATCCTTGCGGAAGGAAAACGTTTCCACAATGGTATTGTATGCAGTGAGATTGATGTGCAGAGGCTGAACGATGAGAGAAGAAGACTGACTACTTATCAGCCGGCTGACGACAGTGATCATATTAAAGTGTGCTTCCATCTGAATGTGGAAGAGACAAAACTGACCAGAAAATATTCACAGTATCCTTTCGTACCTTCACGAAAAGAAGAAAGGGATATGCGCTGTGATGAAATCCTGAATATCCAGGCAATGGGACTTAAGAAACGTATGGATCATATCCATTGCCATAAGGCAACAGTGGGACTTTCCGGAGGTCTGGATTCCACACTGGCACTGCTTGTGATCGCAAGAGCCTTTGACCTTTCCGGTGCGGACAGAAAGGATATCCACTGTATTACCATGCCATGCTTTGGAACCACAGACAGAACTTATCAGAATGCCTGTAAATTAAGTCAGTGTCTGGGTGCGACTTTAAGTGAGATCAATATCAAAGAAGCGGTAAATGTACATTTTCGGGATATTGCTCATGATCCGTCTGTGCATGATGTGACTTATGAGAACAGCCAGGCAAGAGAGAGAACGCAGATCCTGATGGACAGTGCAAATCAGGATGGCTCGATTCTGGTGGGAACAGGAGATCTGTCTGAGCTGGCTCTGGGATGGGCAACCTACAATGGTGACCATATGTCCATGTACGGCGTGAATGCTTCAGTGCCGAAAACTCTGGTGCGTCATCTTGTACGTTATTATGCGGATACCTGCAAAGATGAGAAGCTGACAGAGGTTCTTCTTGATATTCTGGATACACCGGTAAGTCCGGAGCTTCTGCCGCCTAAGGATGGCAAGATCGCACAGAAGACAGAAGATCTGGTGGGACCTTATGAACTTCACGATTTCTATTTGTACTATATGCTTCGTGCAGGATTTGAACCGGAGAAAATTTACAGGCTGGCATGTGAGACTTTTGAAGGAATGTATGATAAGGAGACAATCTTCAAATGGCTGAAAACCTTCTATTGGAGATTTTTTGCACAGCAGTTTAAACGTTCCTGCCTTCCGGATGGTCCGAAGGTGGGAAGCGTTGCGGTTTCACCGAGAGGTGATCTGAGAATGCCAAGTGATGCAAGTGCAGGAGTATGGCTGGAGCAGCTTGAAAATATGGATATTTAGAATCGCATAGCGGAGTGGAGGATTTTATCCGCGTGATTTTGCATGGCGAAGCGGAGAACGATCAGTTGTTCTCCGCTTTTTTCAGTGCTGTTTCAATTGCATTCAAAAGAATCATGGAGGTATATTTCTGATCTTCGGAATATTGGATATTTTCCAGCGACTGGGAGGTATAGATCTGGCTGGCCAGTGATTCCAGAGCCGGTTCCATGAGAGGAAACATGGCTGCGGTGCTTTCGCTTAAATTTACCAGACGGATGGAAGTTACCCTGTCAGAGTCAACGGTTACTTCCAGGTCAAAGGTGTTTTCATTCAGGTCGATGGAGGAAGTATAAATTCCCGGTTTGTACAGGCTTTTGGCATCGGCTGAGGCACTTTTTTTCTGACCGGATCCAAACATGAAAAAAAGTACAATAGCCAGGATGACAGCAAGAAGAAGGAAAATGCCGGTGTATATAACTTCCTTCATATGTAGGACTATGATTTTTGTTTTTGCACTCATGGTACACGCCTCCTGGATGGTTTTGTATATTCTATTACAGAAGTGCTTAAATTATGATATACTGAAATAACGAATGTGAGTAACCGACAGTAAGGAGAGAAGAATGTCATTACAGTTTATTATCGGCAGTTCCGGTGCCGGAAAGTCTTATTTTGCATATGAGAGAGTAATCCGGGAGTCCATGGAACATCCGGAGAGAAATTACTATATTATTGTTCCGGAGCAGTTTACCATGCAGACACAGAAGACGCTGGTGGAAATGCATCCGGGAAAAGGAATCCTGAATATTGACATCCTGAGCTTTGAACGTCTTGCGTACCGTGTATTTGAAGAAACCGGCGGAGATAACAGAAAGGTTCTGGAAGATACGGGAAAAAGCATGGTGCTGCAGAAAATGGTGCAGCAGCACAGAAAGGAACTTGCCTATCTGGGAAGTCAGATGAATAAGCCGGGATATCTGGATGAGGTGAAGTCTCTGGTTTCAGAATTTATGCAGTATGATATCAGAGAAGAGAATCTGGCAGAAATGAAAGAGAAGGCCCAAAATCAGCCGTTACTTGAAATGAAGCTTAAGGATGTGGGAATCCTTTATCAGTCATTCAGGGAATTCCTGAAGGGGCATTATATGACAGGGGAAGAGGTGATGGATGTCCTGCTTAAACAGCTTCCTTTTTCCGAAAAACTTAAGGGAGCGGAATTTCTCTTTGATGGATTTACCGGATTCACGCCAATTCAGGTCAATGTGCTCAGGGAACTTCTGGTCATTGCTGACCGCATAAGTGTTACTGTGACTATGGACGAACGGGAGGATGCTTTTTCTCCGGGAAAACCTTATCAGCTTTTCTTTATGAGCAAGCAGATGATACGGACACTTGCAGGGCTGACCAGAGATCTGGAGGATCCGGTGTATCTGAAACCATCCGGACAGTCCCGGTTTGCACAGGCACCTGCCTTACAGTTTCTGGAGAAAAATATCTTCCGCTACAGAAAGGGCGTGTATGCCGAAGAACAGCAGGAGATAAAAATATTTACTGCGCCATCCCCCCTTGAAGAAATGCGGGAGGCTGCCAGAAGGATGTCAGAACTTGTGCGTACCTGCGGATACCGCTATGGTGAGATTGCAGTGATCACAGGAAATCTGGAAGAATATGCAAGACTTGCAGCACAGGTATTTGAGGAGGCAGATATTCCATATTTTATTGACGAGAAGCACTCGGTAATGATGAATCCTTTTGTGGAGTATCTGCGCGCTGCCATGGAGATGGCGGTACAGGGATTTCCTTATGAGAGTGTTTTCCGTTATCTCAGATGCGGGATGTCAGAAGTTACCAGAGAACAGGCTGATAAGCTGGAGAATTACGTGCTGGCGCTGGGAATCCGGGGATATAAGAAATGGTCTGAAAAATGGGTTCGTGTGTACAGAGGAATGGAAGCGGAGAAGATACAGGAACTGAATGAGATCAGAGAAATCTTTGCGGAAGAAGTAAGGGAACTTGCGCAGGGATTTGGTTCCGGTAAGAAGACAGTGGAAGAGTACTGCCGGATTCTCTATGAGTTTATCCAAAAAAGCAATGTCTGGCAGAAACTGAAACGACAGGAGCGAAAGTTTAAAGAGTCAGGCGATAAAGCAATGGAAAAAGAATATAACCAGATTTATGGAATTGTGATGGACCTGCTGGATAAGATGGTTGAGATTCTTGGCGAAGAAACGGTAAACAGACAGGAGTTCCGACAGCTTCTGGAATCGGGACTTTCTCAGGCAAAAGTAGCGCTGATTCCGCCGAGCATAGATCAGGTAATGGTGGGTGATATGGAACGATCCCGCTTAAAGGAGATTAAGGCGTTGTTCTTTGTTGGCGTGAATGAGGGAAATATCCCAAAGAGCACACAGACAGGCGGAATCTTATCAGAGCTTGACAGGGATTTCTTCCAGGAGCAGGGAGTGGAACTGGCACCGGGGCCTAAAGAACTGATGAATATGCAGAGGTTTTATCTGTATCTGAATATGACGAAACCGGGAGAAAAGCTGATCCTCTCCTATAGTGATACCAATGCAAAAGGAGAAGGCATAAGTCCGGCATATCTGATCGGGAGTATACGCAGTCTGTATCCGAAGCTGGAAATTGAGGGTGGAGCCGGGGTCAGACCCCATAAAAATTCTATAAACAATTATTATTATCCGGAAAATCCGGAAGCTGGGATTGATCTGTTTCTGGAGAAGCTGGTACAGGAGACAGAGAAAGAACATGAGGATATTCTGGGGCAGGCAGTTGAGACGGATGCAATGTTTGGAGAGCTTTATAGCTGGTATCTGCGGAATCCGGAATACAGAAGCAGAGTACAGAAGCTGGTACAGTCGGCTTTTGCCGGAAAACCAAAGGACATTATCAGCCAGAGTGTGGCGAAGGCATTATACGGAGAGGTTTCACCTTACAGTGCTACCAGACTGGAACGTTTTGCAGCCTGTGCATTTGCACATTTCCTTCAGTATGGAATGAAGCTTACCGAGCGTGTGGAATATGAGTTTAAACCTATGGATATGGGAAATGTTATGCATGAAGCACTGGAAAGCTTTGCAGAAGAAGTGCGAAAAAGAGGCATGAAATGGACAGAGCTGACAGAACAGGAACGGAATGAGATTGCGGACCGGTGTCTGGATAATATTGTGGCAGATTATGGAAACACGGTGCTCAAAAGCAGTGCCAGGAATGAATATATGATCGAGAGAACAAGGAGAATCCTCAGAAGGACGGTATGGGCACTTCAGAAACAGCTGGAACAGGGAGAATTTCAGCCAGAAGGCTTTGAGGTAACCTTCGGGGGAGGACGGATTGACAGAGTAGATATTATGGAAGATCAGAATAAGGTGTATGTGAAGGTGATTGATTATAAAACCGGAAATACATCCTTTGACCTGGTTTATCTGTATCATGGCCTGCAGTTACAGCTGATGATCTATCTGGATGGTGCCCTGCGTGTAGAGCAGAAGAAATATCCGGATAAGGAGATTATTCCTGCGGGAGTTTTTTATTACAATATCAAGGATCCTATGATCCAGGAGAAGATAGATGCGGATGTGGAAGCAGTCAGTGCAGGTCTTATGAAAGAACTGAAGATGAATGGGCTGGTTCAGGCAGATCCGGAGCTTGTGTACAGGATGGACAGCAGTCTTGGCTCCATTCCTGTCGCATTTAATAAGGACGGAAGCTTTCGCAAAAATTCTTCTGTGGCAGACAGAACACAGTTCGCAGTGCTTGGACGGTATGTAAGGATGAAGATTGAGAAGATAAGAAGTTCTATTCTGGAGGGAGATGCAGAGGTTTCTCCCTATGAGCTCGGAAAAAAGAATGCGTGTACTTATTGTCCGTATATGACGGTATGCGGATTTGATCGCAGGCTGTCAGGATATGAATTCCGCAGACTGAAAAACTTCTCTGATGAGGAATTATGGAAAGCATTTGACAGGGAGGCAGAATAAGATGGGCGTACAGTGGACAAAGGAGCAGCAGGAGGTTATACGGCTGCGGGACAGAAATATTCTGGTCAGTGCGGCAGCCGGGTCCGGAAAAACGGCAGTACTGGTAGAACGTATCCTGAGTAAGATAACAGATAAAGAACACCCTGTGGATATTGACAGACTGCTGATCATGACATTTACAAGAGCGGCAGCAGGTGAAATGAAAGAGAGGATCTCGGCAGCTATTGAAAAAGCACTCTGTGAGGATCCCGATAATGAGCATCTGCAGAGACAGACAACCCTGCTTCATACTGCACAGATTACAACTATTGATGGTTTCTGTGCCTATATTATCCGGAATTACTTTCATCTGATCGGACTGGATCCGGGATATCGGACGGCAGATGAGGGGGAGCTGAAGCTTCTGCGAGGAGATGTTGTGAAAGCACTGCTTGAAGAATATTATGCCAAAAAAGATGAAAAGTTTCAGAAATTCGTGGAATGCTTTGCAACAGGAAAGTCAGATGAAAATCTGGGAAACCTGATACAGAAATTATATGAAATGGCTATGAGCAATCCTTTTCCGCAGGAATGGCTGTCCGGGTGTATGGATGATTACAGGATTGATTCCCTGGAAGAGTTAAGAGAGACTGAGTGGATGAGGATGCTCTGGGATGCAGTGAAGGATGAACTGCAGGAAGCGAAGCTTCTGGTGCAGGAGGCTCGAAGAATCTGCTCAGAGCCGGATGGTCCGTATCTGTATGATGAGGCACTGAGCAGTGATCTGCTTCTTATAAGAAGTCTGCAGGAACTGGCAGAGGAAAGAGATTATAATGGAACTGCAGAAATACTTATGAAACCCTCATTTGCCCGGCTGAGCACAAAGAAGGCTGCGGATGTAGATGAACAGAAGAAGCAGAGAGTGAAAGATCTTCGGGATGAGGAAAAGGGGATTCTGAAGGAACTGGGGCAGCGATATTTCCAGAGTGCAGAGAAAGAACTTCTGGAAGTGATCAGATATATCAGAGGCCCAATAGAGATGTTAGTTGAGTTGACGGCACGATTTAAAAAACAGTTCGGAGAGGCGAAGAGAGAAAAGAATATTCTGGATTTTACGGATATGGAACATTTTGCCCTGCAGATACTGATGACGAAAGAAGGGGAAGAAATCCATATGTCTCAGGCTGCGAGAGAGCTCTCCGCAAAGTATGATGAAGTCCTGGTGGATAAATATCAGGACAGTAACCTAGTGCAGGAGCTTCTGACAACAGCAGTATCCGGGTGGATCAACCAGAAGAAAAATATATTCATGGTAGGAGATGTAAAGCAGAGCATCTACCGTTTTCGTCTGGCCCGTCCGGAACTGTTCATGGAAAAATATAAGAGCTATTCACTGGAAGACAGTCCGGAACAGCGGATCGACCTGCACAAAAATTTCCGAAGCAGACCGGAAGTCCTTGAAAGTGTCAACTTTATTTTCCGGCAGATCATGGGGGAAGATTTGGGAGGAATTGCTTACGACGAGGCGGCAGCTCTGTATCCCGGAGCTTCTTTTCCGGAAGGCCAGGATCCGGAATTTGTAAAAACAGAGATCCTTCTTGTGGATAAATACAGTCCGCTGCTGGAAGAGGAGGATGAAGAAGTAACGGAGAATGAGAGAGAGCTGGAGGCCCTTGCCATTGCAGGAAGAATCCGATCTATGGTAGGGCATGAACGGGTGCTGGATAAGGAAACGGGAGAGTATCGACCTCTTCAATATGGAGATATCGTGATCCTGCTCCGATCTGCTTCAGGCTGGGCTGAAACCTTCGGGGAGGTTTTGAGTGCAAGAGGGATACCGGTATATACGGCCTCCAGAACCGGATATTTTTCTGCAACAGAGGTTGTGACACTGCTGAATTATCTCCGGATCCTGGATAATCCGCTGCAGGATATTCCCATGACCGGCGTACTGCGTTCACCGATCGTTGGATGTACCACAGAAGAGCTGGCTGAGCTTCGGATCGCATATCCGGAAGGAATGATCTATGAATGTGTGTGCAGGTTTGTGGAGGACTACAGAAAGCATGGGAGTTTTGAGGAAAACAAAAAAATCCTCGGAGAGAAGCTGTCCTGTTTTATGGACACCATGAATACACTTCGTGATAAGGCGGCTTATACGCCGGTCCATCAGCTGATCCTGGAGGTACTTGCACGTACCGGATATGGAGACCATGCAAAGGCAATGCCAAATGGTGAACAGAGGAATGCAAACCTGAACATGCTTGTGGAAAAGGCAATGGAATATGAGAAGACAAGCTATCGAGGCCTTTTTAATTTTGTAAGATATATCCAGAAGCTTCAGCAGTATCAGGTGGATTACGGGGAGGTAAATCTTTCCGGAACCGGGGAAAGTGCAGTACAGATCATGACGATCCATAAGAGCAAGGGACTGGAGTTTCCGGTAGTGTTTGCAGCAGGAATGGGAAAACGCTTTAATTTCCGGGATATGAACGCAAGTATCCTGATCCATCCGGAGCTGGGGATCGGTGCGGATGCGATCCTGCCGGAGAAGAGGATCATTGCTCCATCCCTGTGTAAGCAGATCATACGGAGAGCGCTTCTGATGGAAAGTCTCGGTGAAGAGCTGAGAGTACTTTATGTAGCGCTTACACGTGCAAAGGAAAAACTGATCCTCAGTGGAACCATTGGAGCCCTGCATCCGGAATTGGGGGAATTGTCCGCATTAAGGGACAGTGAGGAACCATTGCTTTCTTTGGGAAGAAGACTTGGCGGGAAGACTTACTGGGATTATGTGCTTCCGGCACTGGCAAGGCATCGCTGCATGGCACCATTATTTCATGAATATGGCATCTTTATGAATACCGCAAATCCTCTGTACAAAGATCCGGCAGAATTCAAAGTTACACGGGTCACAGCACGGGAACTGACAGAAAGTGAGGTTATGGAACAGGCAGAGCGGGAAATGAAGAAGGAAACACTGGAGAACTGGAATCCGGGCAGAGTTTTTGACAGTGAGATCCGGGAGGAGATCCAGAGACGTTTTTCCTTTGTATATCCCTATCAATATCTGGAAGATCTTCCTGTGAAGGTGAGTGTATCAGAACTGAAAAAGCGAAGCTACCACAGTGAGCAGGATCTGGAAGAAACGGTGGATTATGAGACGGAAGAAGAGATCCAGCCGCTGGTTCCCCGATTTATCGAGGAGAAGAAAGAGGAAGGGTATACAGGGGCACTTCGTGGAACGGCTTATCATCGTGTAATGGAATGCCTGGACTATCAGAAGACAGCAAACAGGGATGAGATCCGCAGACAGCTGAGAGAATGGGTTGACGCCAGGAAGATGGAAAGAAAAGAGGCTGAGTCGGTCCGGGTAAAGGATATCTGGAATTTTGTGGAAACACCTCTCGGACAGCGGATGAAAGCAGCTTCAGAGAAGAGACTTCTGTTCCGGGAGCAGCCTTTTGTGATCGCAAGAAAAGCTTCGGAGCTGGAACCGCAGTGGCAGTGTGAGGAAAATGTTCTGGTACAGGGAATCATTGATGCGTATTTTATAGAGGATGAAGAAATCGTTCTGGTGGATTATAAAACGGACTTTGTGAGACGTGGAGAAGAACAGAAGCTGATCGATCGTTATCATGTACAGCTGGAGGATTACGCCCAGGCGCTGGAACGGATGACAGGCCGGAAGGTGAAGGAACGGTATATTTATTCGTTTACTCTTGGAGAAGCGTTCAGTCTCTGATCTGAAAATGAAATGATATGTTAATGTGGGCAGATATCCTGCGGCGGAGAGATTACACTCTCCAGCCAGCAGGATATTTGTTTTTCAGGATCCCGTTTACAAGCTTTCCGAAGCCGAGAGGATAACCGTCCACACAGAGAAGGTGCCAGCCTTTTTTGTGAGCGGCCTCTTCCGGCTCGATCATAAGAGTTTCGCCTTTCAGATAACGGGTAAGCCGCTCATCAGAAACCGGCAGGGAGATAACTGCTTCCACATCTCCTTTGTGAAGCGCCAGCGCCAGAGGCTGAGACGGCTCAAAACGGTTTTTCTTCAGATCACCTAGGTAGAGGCCGTTTCGAAGAAAGGAGATTCCGCGGAGATCCAGCGGGAAGGGCAGCTGATAGTATACTTTATCTTTGCGGACTTCCACACGGTTCCAGTCAAACTCTTGGCCACCGATGGTTTTCAGGCCAATCTCAGAGAAAAATTCTTCCAGCCACTTCCGGGTGTTTTTATCCGGCCCTTTTGCGGAGAAACGGAAAACAGGTGGAAGAGAATTGCCTTTTTTGTGGAAAAGGGCGAGAAAATGACCTTCACCATCCATTTTGTGTGGAAATATTCGG
>OHYW01000469.1_pt1 | contig 10392 bp, 8 predicted proteins | sample 1580441 | NCBI WGS metagenome assembly OHYW01 (sample SAMEA3882508, study PRJEB24775) | human gut metagenome | biome: human-associated habitat; feature: intestine environment; material: feces | place: Netherlands | collected 2009/2010
GAGATTGAATTTGGTGTGACCAAGCTGCCGAAATATGATGTGCCGGACGGATTTACCTCCTGGGAATATCTGAACAAGCTTTGCCATGAGGGACTTGAGCAGCGTTATCATCCGGTAACAGAGGAGCTGAAAAAGCGCCTGGATTATGAGCTGTCTACGATCAAAAACATGGGATATGTAGATTACTTTCTCATTGTATGGGATTTTATCAAATATGCCAGGGACAACGATATCATGGTCGGTCCGGGACGAGGTTCTGCCGCAGGAAGCCTGGTTGCCTATACACTTGGGATCACCCAGCTGGACCCGATCCGGTATGATCTGCTCTTTGAACGTTTCCTGAATCCGGAGCGAGTATCCATGCCGGATATCGATGTGGATTTCTGCTTCGAACGGAGACAGGAGGTTATTGATTATGTAAGAAGAAAATATGGTGATGACTGCGTGGTTCAGATCGTTACCTTCGGTACACTGGCAGCCCGCGGTGTCATTCGTGATGTAGGCCGTGTTCTGGATATGCCTTATGCCCAGGTGGACACCATCGCCAAGATGATCCCACAGGAGCTGAATATCACCATTGACAAGGCACTGGGAATGAATCCGGAGTTTCGCAAGGCTTACGAGGAACAGGACGATATCCATCGTCTGATCGATCTGGCAAAACGTCTGGAGGGGCTTCCGAGGCATACCTCCATGCATGCGGCAGGTGTTGTGATCAGCCAGAAGGATGTATCGGAATACGTACCCCTTTCCAGAGCACAGGATGGTTCCATTGTCACGCAGTTTACCATGACAACACTGGAAGAGCTGGGACTTCTGAAAATGGATTTCCTGGGTCTCCGTACCCTGACGGTTATCCAGAATGCTGTGAAAATGGTGGAAAAAAGTACCGGTATGCTTCTGGATATGCAAAAGATCGACTACAACGACAAAAAGGTACTGGATTCTCTCGGAACAGGACGTACTGACGGCGTGTTCCAGCTGGAGAGTGCCGGAATGAAAAACTTCATGAAGGAACTGAAGCCTCAGAGTCTGGAAGATGTGATCGCAGGAATTTCTCTTTACCGTCCGGGTCCCATGGATTTCATTCCGCAGTACATCCGCGGAAAAAACCGTCCGGATACCATCCGTTATGACTGTCCGCAGATGGAGCCGATTCTGAAGCCGACCTATGGCTGTATCGTATACCAGGAGCAGGTTATGCAGATCGTCCGTGAGCTTGCAGGCTACACCCTTGGACGAAGTGACCTGGTGCGCCGTGCCATGTCCAAGAAAAAAGCTTCTGTTATGGCAAAAGAACGCCAGAATTTCGTTTACGGAAACGTGGAAGAGGGAGTACCGGGATGTATTGCCAACGGTATTTCCGAGGAGATCGCAAACAAGATCTACGATGAGATGACAGATTTTGCAAAGTATGCCTTCAATAAGTCTCACGCTGCCGCTTATGCAGTGGTTTCCTACCAGACGGCATATCTCAAATATTACTATCCGGTAGAATTTATGGCTGCACTGATGACATCCGTTGTGGAAATGCCGAACAAGGTTGCCGAGTATATTTCTGTATGCCGCCAGATGGGGATCCGGATCCTTCCGCCGGATATCAATCATGGTGTTTATGGCTTTTCTGTTGACAATGGTTCCATTCGTTATGCACTTTCTGCCATCAAGAGTATCGGCCGTCCGGTAATCGAGGGGATTGTGCGGGAGCGTGAGGAGCACGGAGAATATACCTCCCTGAAAACTTTTGTGGAGCGAAATATTGATCAGATCAACAAACGTGTTGTGGAAAATCTGATCAAGGCCGGAGCGCTGGACTGCCTGGAGGGAAACCGGAATCAGAAAATGACGGTTTATACGCAGATCATAGACAGTATCAACCAGGATAAGAAACATACCATGGCGGGACAGCTGAGTCTTTTTGATATTGCGCCTGAAGAAGATAAAAAGGAATTTGAGATCCGTATGCCGCAGGTTGAGGAATATCCGAAAGAGATCATCCTGACCTTCGAAAAAGAAGTTCTTGGCATTTATCTCAGCGGCCATCCACTGGAGCGCTACCGGAATATGATGGAAAAAATGATCTCTGCAAAAACTTCTGATTTTCAGCCGGATGATGAAACAGGGATACCGGAGGTTTACGATAACCAGAAAGTGATCGTAGGCGGAATGATTACGGATAAAACCATAAAATATACAAAGAATAATAAGGTAATGGCGTTCCTTACAGTGGAAGATCTGGTAGGCACCGTGGAGGTTGTGGTATTTCCACGTGATTACGAAAAATGCCAGATGTTCCTGAATGAAGATGCCCGGCTCTTTATTCAGGGAAGAGTATCCGCAGAAGACGACAAAGCCAGCAAGCTGATTCTGGAAAAGGTCCGTCTTTTTGATGATATGCCAAGAGAACTGTGGCTCCAGTTTGAAAGCCGGGAAGAGTACGCAAAAGCCGAGACCGGTCTGGTAGACGATCTGATGGAATCCAGAGGAAACAGCACGGTGGTTATTTATCTCAAAGATGTCAAGGCAATGAAGAAACTTCCCCCTGCTTATCAGGTCCATATCGAGGATCCCTGGCTGGAGCGCATGTGTAAAAAATATGGAAGTTCCAATGTTAAAATTGTGGAGAGAGTATTGAAAAACTTATAAAAATGCTATAAACTATACCCGAATATGTGTATTACAATAGGTTGTTTCATAAGATGGAGGATAACAATATGGCAGAGAACAAAATCAAAACGATCGGCGTTTTGACCAGTGGCGGTGACGCACCTGGAATGAATGCTGCAATCCGTGCTGTTGTCAGAAGAGGATTAAGCAGCGGACTGAACGTAAAGGGAATCTATAAAGGATACAGCGGTCTCTTAAATGAAGAGATCAGAGATATGACAGCAAAGGACGTTTCCGATACGATTGAGCGAGGCGGAACAATTCTTTATACTGCCAGATGTGCAGAGATGAGAACAGAGGAAGGACAGCAGCAGGCTGCAGAGATCTGCAGAAAGCATGGAATCGACGGTCTTGTTGTTATCGGTGGAGACGGATCCTTCGCAGGTGCTCAGAAGCTTGCGAACCTTGGAATCAATACCATTGGCCTGCCGGGAACTATTGACCTTGATATCGCATGTACCGAGTACACCATCGGTTTCGATACTGCTGTAAATACAGCTATGGAAGCTATTGACAAGGTACGTGATACATCCACATCCCATGAGAGATGCAGTATCATCGAGGTTATGGGACGTAACGCCGGATACCTTGCAGTATGGTGCGGTATCGCAAACGGTGCTGAGGATATCCTGATCCCGGAGAAATATGATTACGATGAGCAGAAGCTTATTGACAATATCGTAGAGAACCGTAAGAAAGGCAAGAAACACCATATCATCGTAAATGCTGAGGGTATCGGCCATTCAGAGGCTATGGCGAAGCGTATCGAGGCTGCAACAGGTATCGAGACACGTGCAACGATCCTTGGTCACATGCAGCGTGGTGGAAGCCCTACATGTAAGGACCGTGTATATGCGTCCATGATGGGTGCTCTTGCAGTAGATCTTCTTGTTGCCGGAAAACGCAGCCGTGTGGTTGGATACCGTCATGGTGAGTTTGTTGATTTCGACATCAATGAGGCTCTTGCAATGCAGAAGAATGTAGATTCCTACATGTGGGAGGTCTGCAATTCTCTTTCTCATAATTACAGAAAATAAAGATATTTATGAACTTAAAAAAAGTTTCAGACGGATTGCATAAACTGAATACGTCACAAATAATTGCCCTCGGCTTTGCGGGGGTGATTTTTGTAGGTGGACTTATTTTGTGGATGCCGTTCTGCAGTGCACCCGGGCAGGCTGTTACCTTCCCGGATGCTGTTTTTACAGCGGCGACCAGCGTATGTGTGACAGGACTTTCCACAGTTGTTATGGCAGTCCAGTGGAGCCCCATTGGAAAAGCGGTTATCCTGTGCCTGATACAGATCGGCGGAATCGGACTGATCGCACTGGCGAATATGATATTTATCAGCCTCCGGCGGAAAATTTCCCTGAAAAACCGGCGGATCATCAAGGAATCCTATAACCTGGATGAAATGGGTGGAGTCGTGGCTGTAGTCCGCAGTGTGGTGAAATGCGTGTTTCTTGCAGAAGGAATCGGTGCGGTCCTGTATGCGTTTTGCTTTGTACCGGAATTTGGAATAAAAAAAGGTCTGGTGCATGCCATATTTCTGGCGGTATCTGCATTCTGCAACGCAGGGATCGATCTTTTCGGGGAAACAAGCCTTTCGGTATATGTGAGCAATCCGCTGGTCAATATCACTACGATTGGCCTGATCATTGTGTCAGGTCTTGGATTTATCGTCTGGTGGGATCTGTGGGATAAATTCCGCAAGGTTCTGAGAAAAGAGCTCTCCCCATCCAGAGTTTTTCGTGTACTGCGGCTTCAGAGCAAGCTGGTCCTTACGATGACCGGGATCCTGGTATTTTCAGGAGCATTTCTGGTATTTATCTTTGAATCCGGAAACCCTTCCACGCTGAAGGGGGCACCACTGGGAACAAAGCTCATGGCATCCTTTTTCCAGTCAGTGACAACACGTACGGCGGGATTTTATACCATGGATCAGTCGCTTTTGTCCACACCTACCGTGATCATTTCCCTGCTGTGGATGTTTATCGGAGGATCACCCATGGGCACTGCCGGTGGTGTGAAGACTACTACCATTGCGGTTCTGATCCTTTCCATTGCAGCATATCTTCAGGGAAAAAAGGATGTAGAGGTATACGGCCGCAGGATCCGTGAGAGCTATCTCCGTTCTGCCATGGTTGTTGCAGGAACTAGTGTGCTGATCCTTTTTACCATGACGGTGCTTTTGTCCGCAGTAATGCCGGGAGTGGATCTGGCAGATGTCTTATATGAGATCACTTCTGCGGGGGCTACAGTAGGACTTTCCAGAGGACTGACACCTCAGCTGAATGTGGCAGGCAAGTGGATCGTGATCCTTACCATGTATCTGGGACGTATCGGACCGCTGACACTTGGAACAGCAGTTGTGATGCGTGTACGCAACAGGCCGGGAAGCACCACGCATCTCGGTGAAGAAGATATCATGATCGGTTAAACAGGAGAATAGAATGAAAAATAAATCTTTTGCCGTGATCGGGCTTGGACAGTTTGGAATGACTCTGGCGGTGACGCTGGCAGAGTCAGACTGCGATGTCCTTGCCATTGATGACAAAGAAGAAAATATCGAAGAGATTTCCGAAAAAGTAACCTATGCGGTAAAAGCAGATGTCCGTGAACCGGGAATCCTGAAGGCTCTGGGAGTTCAGAATGTGGATGTAGCCATTATCGCAGTTGCCGAAAATCTGGAAGCCAGTATTTCCGCAACCATGCAGGCCAAAGATCTGGGAGTGCCCTTTGTAGTTGCAAAAAGTATGAATTCTCTTCATGGACGTATACTTGACAAAATCGGTGCAGATAAGATCATTTATCCGGAACAGTCCATGGGACTGCGGGTTGCCAGAAATCTTATGTCCGGCGGGTATCTGGATGTGTTTGAGCTTTCAGCGGAGTTCAGTATGGCGGAGTTTTCCATGCCGGTATCCTGGATTGGAAAAAATCTGGTAGATCTGAATGTACGGGAGCGTTTTCACATTAATATCATTGGCATCAAGCTGGGTGAAAATGTCACGGTAGATCTGGATCCTTCCGAACCGCTTCCGGACAACTGTTCCATAATCGCCATCGGAAAAAACAAGGATCTGAATGCAAGTCGTGAGGAATTACGTTAACCGAATACGGATTGCCGGAAGGAGAGAAATAAAAGTATGATAACCAGTGTATCAAATGCAAAAATAAAAAATGTCATGCAGCTGAACCAGAAGGCAAAAGCCAGAAGAGAGCAGGGACTTTTTGTGGCAGAGGGCCGGAAAATGTTTCTGGAAGCACCGGAAAGCTGGGTTTCCCAGGTGTTTGTTTCCGAGACAGTTTCCCGGGATGGAGAGCTGATGTCTCAGGCAGAAAAATATCCCTGTGAGATCGTGAAGGATTCCGTATTCCGTCAGATGTGTGATACCAAGACTCCCCAGGGGATCCTGACAGTTCTGAAGCTGCCTTCCTGGAGCGAGGAAGAGGTACTGGCGGGAGAAAATCCTCTGGTCATGGTTCTGGAGGATCTTCAGGATCCGGGAAATGCGGGAACCATTCTCAGGACCGGTGAGGGCGCCGGCGTAAGCGGAGTTTTCCTCACAAAAACCTGTGTGGATATCACAAATCCCAAGGTGATCCGTTCTACCATGGGCTCCATTTACAGAATGCCTTTTCTATACGTGGAAGATGTGGTATCATTAGAAAAGAAGCTGAAAGAAAAGGGAATTCGCAGTTTTGCAGCTCATCTGAAGGGTGAGAATTCCTATGATCAGGAATCCTATAAGGGCGGTACCGCATTTTTCATCGGAAACGAGGGAAAGGGCCTGACTGATCAGGCGGCGGAGGCAGCAGACTGTCTGATCCGCATTCCCATGTGCGGAAAGGTAGAATCGCTGAATGCTGCCATGGCATCGGGAATTCTGATGTACGAAGCTGCAAGACAGAGAAGAGAATAAGAGAGGAGGGGTTTTATGACACCTTTGGCCTGGCTTGGAATACTGGCAATTTTACTGGTAATTGAAGCGATCACGGTAGGACTTACCACTGTCTGGTTTGCAGGCGGTGCGCTTGTGGCGTGCATTGCCTCGTGGCTTGGTGGGGGAATTGTTGTACAGCTCCTTTTATTTTTCGGAGTTTCCGTGGTGCTTCTGATCTTTACCAGACCTCTGGCGGTCCGCTACATGAACAAGGGCGTGGAAAAGACCAATGCAGAGAGCCTTCTGGGAAAAAGAGCCGTAGTGATACAGCCGGTCAACAACCTGGCCCAGACCGGGCAGGTGAGGATCAATGACATCGAGTGGACTGCACGGACCGCAGATGACGGGGAAGAAATTCCAACAGGTGCAGTGGTTGAGATCGAAGAGATCCGCGGAGTGAAGCTGATCGTAAAAGAAATTAGCAAGGAGGGCTAAATTATGGGTGGAGTTGTTGTTTTGCTTGTAGTCATCGTTCTTGTGCTGTGGGTACTTGCATCCTGTATCCGCATTGTACCGCAGGCCTATGCAGTGGTACTGGAACGTCTTGGCGCTTACAAGGCTACCTGGGGTACAGGAATCCATTTCAAGGTTCCGTTTATTGAGCGTGTTGCAAGAAGAGTAAACCTGAAAGAACAGGTTGTGGATTTTCCACCGCAGCCGGTAATTACCAAAGATAATGTAACTATGCAGATCGATACGGTTGTATTTTTTCAGATCACAGATCCGAAGCTTTACGCATATGGCGTTGAGAATCCGATCATGGCGATCGAGAATCTTTCTGCTACAACACTTCGTAACATCATCGGTGATATGGAGCTGGATGAGACACTGACATCCCGAGAGGTTATCAATACCAAGATGCGTGCTTCCCTTGATGTGGCTACAGATCCATGGGGAATCAAGGTTAACCGTGTGGAGCTTAAGAACATCATTCCTCCGGCAGCCATCCAGGATGCCATGGAGAAACAGATGAAGGCTGAGCGTGAGAGACGAGAAGCCATCCTGAAAGCAGAAGGAGAGAAACGTTCCACCATCCTTGTTGCAGAGGGTAAAAAACAGTCCGCTATCCTGGATGCTGAGGCTGAGAAGCAGGCGGCGATCCTTCATGCGGAGGCTCAGAAGGAGCGTATGATCAAAGAGGCTGAAGGACAGGCACAGGCAGTCCTTAAAGTACAGCAGGCAACTGCAGAAGGACTTCGTATGATCAAGGAAGCAGGAGCAGATGAATCTGTTCTTACTCTGAAGAGCCTGGAGGCTCTTACAAAGGTTGCTGACGGCAAGGCAACGAAGATCATCATTCCGTCCGAGATACAGGGCATCGCAGGGCTGGCAACATCCCTGAAGGAAATCATGACAGATAAACCGGCAGAGCAGAAATAAATCTGTAGCCGTGAGGAGGACATATTATGAATCTTAAAGGAAGAAATTTCCTGACACTGAAAGACTTTACACCGGAAGAGATCACTTACATGATCGACCTTGCAGCAGATCTGAAGGCAAAGAAAAAAGCAGGAGAGCTTCATGAGTATTACAGAGGTAAGAATATTGCCCTGATTTTTGAAAAAACAAGCACAAGAACACGCTGTTCCTTTGAAGTGGCAGCTCATGATCTGGGAATGGGTTCTACCTATCTGGATCCCACAGGCTCCCAGATCGGAAAGAAGGAGAGCATCGCAGATACTGCAAGAGTTCTCGGAAGAATGTATGAGGGAATCGAGTACCGTGGCTTCGGTCAGGATATTGTTGAGGAGCTTGCGAAGCATGCAGGTGTACCGGTATGGAATGGCCTGACAAATGAGTATCATCCGACACAGATGCTTGCAGATATGCTGACAGTACGTGAACATTTCGGCAAACTGAAAGGCCTGAAGCTTGTATACATGGGCGATGCCCGTTACAACATGGGTAACTCCCTGATGGTTGTATGCTCCAAGCTTGGTCTTGATTTCGTAGCCTGCACCAATAAGAAATATTTCCCGAATGATGAGCTTGTAGCACAGTGTCAGCAGTGGGCAGAAGAGGCAGGTTCCACCATCACTCTCACAGAGGATGTGGAGGCAGGAACAAAAGATGCGGACATCATCTACACAGATGTATGGGTATCCATGGGCGAGCCTGACGAAGTATGGACAGAGCGTATCCACGACCTGACACCATACAAGGTTACCAGACATGTAATGGAGAACGCCGGTGAAAAGGCGATCTTCCTTCACTGTCTGCCGGCATTCCATGATCTTAAGACAAAGATCGGAAAAGAGATGGGCGAGCGTTTCAACCTTACAGATATGGAGGTTACAGATGAGGTATTCGAGTCTCCGCAGTCCAAGGTATTCGACGAAGCTGAGAACCGTATGCACACCATTAAGGCTGTGATCGTTGCAACATTAGGAGAGCCGGAGAAATAATGTCAGATTTATTTAATGAAGAAATAATTTCACAGGCAACACATACAAAATGGGCGGGCAAAACCGTCCATTTTGCAAGAGAAACAGATTCCACAAACCTCTGGGGAAAACGTGCCTGGAGGGAAGAAGGCGCAGGACACGGAGAGCTGTTTGTGGCAGAATATCAGTCCGCAGGACGCGGACGTTTTACAAGACGATGGAGTGCGCCGCCGGACAGTGCCATTACTATGAGTATCCTTATTTGCCCGGAATTTTCTCCGCAGAAGGCGCCGATGCTGACACTTGTTATGGGACTTTCGGTTGCACAGGCAGTGGCAGAGCTCGGTCTTGAGGTAGGGATCAAATGGCCTAACGATGTAGTTGTTTCCCGCAAAAAGATCTGCGGTATCTTAACCGAAATGACCATGAAGCAGGATAAGATCGGCTGTGCAGTTATCGGAGTCGGGATTAACGTAAATATGGAAAGCTTCCCGGAAGAAATGGCAGATAAGGCTACATCTCTGTATCTGGAAAGCGGACATCCCTTTGACCGGGCACAGGTAGTCGGACTTGTGATGAAGCATTTTGAGGAAAATTATGAGTTGGAGGAGGAAGATCAGTTGGTCTGCTATGGGCTTTATAAGAATTTTATGGATTTTTGGAAGGCGTTGTAGCAGGAATGCCTTTCAAAGAAAGAATATTTTTTTCTAAGTGAGATTAAACCTTTTCTTTTGGGTTTAGTCTAACTTAATAAATAATTTAGTTTAGTTTTTAGTTTTCTCTGAAGGCCGGCCAATGTGATATTGCCCGGTTTTCGCTTTTTATGGAGGTTTTCTTGTGAGTGTCCGTTACTTTTTGTTACTTTGTCACCTAGAAATCGAGATTTAGATGAAACAGATATATTTTTTATTTGTCGTTTTGCTGGTTGTAATGACCGCTTGCGGAGGTAAGAAAGAGGCTTCCGTTGATGCAGAACAATTGATGTTCCAAATAGACAGTGTGGATCATGTGACAGGTTTGCAGCGTATGCAGGTTTCACGTATTGACCAGCATATTGTCAGTGGCGGAAAAAAATATAATTTGTTTATAGAGCGTGCTCCCAGTGATTCTCTGCCTTCAGTCAAAAGTGACTTGGGGATTTTTGCCGACAATCGTATCATCGTTAGAATTTCCCGTGAAAATGGGAGCCGGGTCTTTGCCAAAACTTTTACCAAGCAAAGTTTCTCTGGATTCGTAAGTGCTGATCATCTCCGTCATTTTATATTGGAGGGCGTGGTATTTGATGAAGAGAAGACCCGTGAGGGAAAAAATATCATATTGGCTGCCAGTGTGAGTTATCCTCAGACAGATTTGTATATTCCTTTCTCCATCACTATTACTCCTGAAGGAAAAAT
>OHYW01000471.1_pt1 | contig 10382 bp, 5 predicted proteins | sample 1580441 | NCBI WGS metagenome assembly OHYW01 (sample SAMEA3882508, study PRJEB24775) | human gut metagenome | biome: human-associated habitat; feature: intestine environment; material: feces | place: Netherlands | collected 2009/2010
CAAACAGGTAGGCGGGCAGGCTAATCAGACCGCCGCCACCCGCCGCCGAGTCCACAAAGCCCGCAAACCCGGTCATCAGCATCAAAAACAGCAGCATTGGCAATGATAATGTAATTTCCATTCGTTCTACTTTCCTACTCCTTATGTACTTCTTTGCGAAACCTCTCCGTCACCGCAGCGTGAACCTGGCGCGAAGCGCCTGAGAGGTTTACTTCAGATACAGCTTTCCCTCGCAGGCCAGGATCTGATCCAGGATCATCCGGGACACCCGGGCACCATAGACCATGGCGGGGTGGTCGTTGTACTCGATGATGTCATGGAACTCCTTGTTCATCAGAACGATCACATACTCGCCGTAGGGGGTGTGGATGATGCCGCCGTCGTTGCGGCAGGCGTTCATGCTGCCGCTCTTGCTGGCCACCCAGAGAAGCTCCGGCTCGCCGGTCTCCTCGCAGTCCAGATAGAACTGGGGGAAATCGTGGGTCAGCATGGTGTTGTAGTGCTGCTGGCGGAAGATGCCCAGCATGGCGGCGCTGGCTTCTTTGCTGACCAGCGTGCCCTTTGCCACCTGCGCAAACAGGGCGGCGTAGTCCCGGGGCGTGGTGGTGCCCAGCTTGTCGTAGCGGTCAAAGTGGAGGGGGTTGTGCAGAACGGTATGCCCAAAGCCCAACTCCCGGATGCAGGCATTGATGGTGTCCAGCCCCAGGTAATCGATGATCATATTGGTGGCGATGTTGTCCGAGCAGATGATCATCATGGTGGCGGTGTCCTTCACCTTGAGCTTTGCCCCCACGCCCAGGGCCCGGAGCATCCCGGAGCCGTCCACGAACTGGCTGGCCTCGTAGGTGATCTCCTCCTCCAGGTCAGCCCTGCCCCGGCTGGCCTGCAGATACAGCACCGCCAGAATGAACGCCTTGATGGTGGAGGCCGTCTCGAACTCCTCGTCGGCACCGATCTCCACCGTGCTGCCGCGCAGGTCGTCCACAAAAACGCTCATCCTGCCCTGATAGGAATAGAGCTCGGCGGCAATGCGCTTTTCCAATGTCATATTCTGATCCATCTGGAATCCCTCAACTTTTCTATACTTTCCGTTATACTTTATCCTTACCGTTAAGACATTATTTTCGTCACTTTCGTCATTTTCGTCACCAAATGATATCCTCAATGACGAATTGGCCGAAATTGACGAAATTTGAGATACCAACGGTGATTACAGGTTGTTTTCAAAGAAACGCTGTGCGTTGCGGAAGAAGATGGCTTCCACCTCATCCTCGGTGAAGCCCTCTTTCCGCAGGGCATCGGCCAGCAGGGGCATTTTGGAGCAGTCGCTCAGTTCCAGCTTGCCGCCGATGCCGTCAAAGTCACTGCCCAGACCGATGATCTCAATGCCGCCCACCTGCTTGAAATGAGCGGCGTGTTTGGCCATCAGGGCCGTGGTGCTGCGGCACAGGTCGGGGCTGGGCTGGTCATCCAGAAAGCCCGCGCAGTAGTTCAGGCCCACCAGACCGCCTTTTTCCGCCATGACCCGGATCATCTCATCGGTCAGGTTGCGGCAGTGGGGGGCCAGGGCGCGGCAGTTGGAGTGGCTGGCCGCAAAGGGGCGGGTGCTGTGCTCTGCAATGTCCCAGAAGCCTTTATCGGACAGGTGGCTCACATCGGCAATGATGTGCAGGCGCTCCATCTCGGCCAGGAACTCGAAGCCCTTCTCCTTCAGGCCGGTCTCGGTGTTGGGCATACAGGGCCAGATGGGGCCGTTGCCGGGCACCACGTTGGGGCTGGCCAGCTCGTTTTCGTGGTTCCAGGTCAGGGTCATCATCCGCACGCCCAGCTCGTACATCCGGCGCAGCACACCCAGACTGCCCTTGCAGCAGCCGGCCTCCTCAATGGTCAGCATTCCGCTGATCTTGCCCGCCTCGGCGTTTTTGCGGATATCCTCGGGGCGGTAGACAGGGGCGATCCTGTCGGAATACCGCTCCATCATCCGCTTGAACACGTCGATCTCTTCCAGCGCCGTCACCAGCGGATCCGCGCCCGGGGTGGGGTCGGCCAGATTCACAAAGGCGGCAAAGCACTGGAGCATGTAGTCGCCCTTCTCCAGCTTTTCCAGATCGATGTGGCCGTTGTTGTGGGCAAAGGTCTGCCCGTCGCCCCGCATCTCCGCGCGCCGCAGCTCGCTCAGGGTATCACAATGTAGATCAAAGACTTTCATCGTTCATGTCCTTTCTTAACAGCTTCTATGTAAATCATTTCTGCCACAAAGCTCCCGTTTTCCGCAGCGAAAACTTGGCTCCCCTGCTAGGGGAGCTGGCGCGTCAGCGCCTGAGAGGTTTCTCCCGTAAGCAAAACCTCTCCGTCATCCTCGCTATCGCTCGATGCCACCTCCCCTAATAGGGGAGGCCTTGGCATAGGATTCATTTTTCGCAATGATCGCTGACGCTCCAAAACGCACTCCTGCCGCAAGCAGGGCAAACAGGAGCGAAGCGCCAGACCACGAAAACACGACGGCCTGCCAAGGGCTCCCCTACTAGGGGAGCTGTCGCGGCGAAGCACGCGACTGAGAGGTTGTACAGAGCCGCACCTGGTCGTTTCAGAACACACTCCCCACCGCATACAGACTCTTGACCAGATCTTCCCGGTACAGCGGGTCGGCGGGGTCAAGGCTGTTGATGACCACGCCGCCGCTGGCGGACGCGCCGGTGGAGTGGATGTAGCGGCCCTCGCCAAGGTAAAGGGCGATATGGCCGGGGAAATAGAGGGCATCGCCCCGCTTTTTGTCTGCAAAGGGGATCTGGTGCATGGGCCAGCCCTCCACGATCCTGGCATCCCGGTAGATGAGCACGCCGCACTGCATATAGGCGCTGCTGACAAGGCCGGAACAATCAATGCCCCGGCCCGATTTGCCGCCCCAGCGGTACTCGGTGCCCAGATACTTTTTCGCCTGTGCGCAGACGGCATCCCGGAACGCTTCCTCGCTGCCGTCGTACCACGCCTGCAGTGCCTGCGGCACCAGCTCCCCGGCGGTAATATTCCGGGCCTCGGCCAGCGCGTCATCAAAGGCCAGCCCCTCCCGCTGGGAGAACACGGCGGTCATCTCAAACCGCACTGGCTCCAGCGCCACGTCCCGGACATAGCCGGTGCGGCCATCCAGCAGGGCCACCTTGGCCCAGCCGGTGTGGGCCAAGGCTTCCTCGGGCGGTTCGGGCAGGCGGCAGAGCAGGCAGCCCCGCTCCAGCTCCAGCATCCGCACCCCCTGCACCTTGGGCAAGCTGAGCACATCGGTGGCACGGCCCACCAGCACCAGCGGCTGGGGCAGGTAGTCCCGCAGCGCATCCTCGCTGACAAATTTCAGCGCATCCCGCCGGACAAAGCCGTGGTAACCGTAAAAGGTGACCACCTCGGCCACCTCCGGGGAGAGGGGCACTCTCTCGGCAGTCACGCCGCCGGGGGCGGTGCGCACCTGACAGGCCTGACCGTACAGGCCCTCGTCCCCGATGGTGGAAACAAGGCCCGCCTCGCTCTGTTTGGTGGTCTGGGGCAGGTCGTAAATGGTCACGACAGGCCGGGCAAATAGGGCGTATTGCATCATTCGGTTCCCTCCAACAAATTCAGCAGCTCCTCCGGCTTCATGCGCAGGATGGCACCATCCGCGCTGCCGGTGACGGTCTCGGCCAGATCCTGCTTGGCCTGCTGCAGCTCCACGATCTTTTCCTCAATGGTGTCCTGGGCGATGAGCTTGTACACCTGCACCGGGTTCTGCTGGCCGATGCGGTAGGCACGGTCGGTGGCCTGATTCTGGGCTGCCACGTTCCACCACGGGTCGTAGTGGATGACGATATCGGCGGCGGTCAGGTTCAGGCCGGTGCCGCCTGCCCGCAGGGAGATCAGGAACACGCTGGCCTCACCGCCGTTGAAGCGGCGCACCAGCTCGGCACGCACCGGCTTGGGGGTGGAGCCCTGCAGAGTGAAGTGGCTCACGCCCTCCGCGTCCAGCCGCTTGGCCAGCAGCTCCAGCATGGAGGTGAACTGGCTGAACAGCAGGATACGGTGCCCACTCTCCACGGCACTGGTGACCAGCTCGATGCAGGCATCCAGCTTGGCGCTGCCGCCTGTCCAGTTGTCGGCAATGAGCCGGGGGTCGCAGCAGATCTCCCGCAGCCGCATGAGGACGGCGAACACCGCCATCTTGTCCTCGGGCTTGGCGGCCCGCAGCTTCTCCCGGGCATCCACCACGGCGGCAAGGTAGAGCTTGCGCTGCTCCTCCTCCAGCTCGATGCGGTAGACGTTCTCTGTTTTGGGGGGCAGCTCCTTCAGCACCTCGGACTTCATCCGGCGCAGGATGAACGGCCCGGTGAGCTGGTTCAGCCGCCGCACCGCCGCCGGGTCATTTTCCTGCGTGATGGGCTTTTCAAACCGGCTGCAGAAGCTCTTGTAGGGCGGCAGGTAGCCCGGCATCAGGAAGGAGAAGATGCTCCACAGCTCACCCAGGCGGTTCTCCACGGGGGTGCCGGTCAGTGCAAAGCGGACACGGCTGTTCACCCCGCACACCGCCTTGTATTTCTGGGTGGTGTGGTTCTTGATGGCCTGGGCCTCGTCCAGGATGCAGGCGTAGAATTTCTGGTTCTCGTACAGGGTCTCGTCGCGGCGGAGCAGGTCATAGCTGGTCACCACCACATCGGCCCCGTCCCACTGCTCGGCCAGCTGGGCCCGGTGGGCGGCATCCCCGTCCACCACAACGCAGTTCAGCTCCGGTGTGAACTTTTGGCATTCCTCGGCCCAGTTCAGCACCAGCGAGGCCGGGCAGACGATGAGGCTGGGCAGGGGGTTCCCGCCCTGCTCCCGGAGGGCCAGCAGATAGCTGAGCACCTGCACCGTCTTGCCCAGACCCATATCATCCGCAAGGATGCCGCCCATGCCGTAGCCATCCAGCGTGCGGAGCCAGCGGTAGCCGTCCCGCTGGTATTTTCGCAAAACTTTTTGTAGAGACGCAGGCGGTGTATACTCGCTGTCCTTTACCGCGTGGAAGCTCCGGCTGAGCTGACGGAAGGCATCGTCCCGGTTGAAGCGGATGCCGTTCTGCCCCGAAAGCGCCCAGTCCAGACTGGGGGCCCGGTACAGGGGCAGCCGGGCGTGGGCCTGGCCCAGTTTGGCCCCGGAAAGCTCCAGCGTCTCGTTCAGCTCGTCCAGCACCTCCATGGAATCGTCCAGCCGGAGCAGACGGCCATCGCGCAGGCGGTGGTAGCGCTTTTTCTGGTGGAGCGATCTCAGCAGGGCTTTCAGCTCTCCCACCGGGAACTCCCCCGTGTCCACCTCCAGGTCGAGCACGCTGCCGTGCACCGACACCCCCACCGAGATCTTCGGCGGTGCGGCCTGCATACTGCGGAAGGCATCGGTCAGGTAGACCTCGCCCTCAGCCAGCAGGGCCGGGATGCCCTCATCGAGGAAGCGGTAGACCGCATCCTCTTCATAGGCATCGTAGTGGGCGGCAAGGCCGTTGCCCATGGTGTCCGGCCCCGGCTCCAGATACCGCCCCAGCAGCCGCCCGGCCCGCTGTTCGGCGCGGGCATCCCGCAGCAGACCGGCAGGCCCCGGTTCCTCCGGTGTGACGCGGTCCTCGCCGTACAAAAATTCAAGGTGTGCCCGCACCGTTTCCCGCGTGGGCGCGTCAAGGTAAAACTGCACCACCGGCTCCAGCGGGATCTGATTCAGCAGCAGGCGTTCGGGGTCCTCAATGGTCACCCTGCTGCCCAGCTCCGGCAGGACGTAGCTGCAAAAGGCGGTGGCATCCCCGGTGGTAAAGAACAGGCTCTTGCCGCACAATGCCTCAAGGGCGGGCCGCATCCGGGCGCTTTCGGCCCGGTCCAGCTGCCAAATCGTATCCTCACTGTATAAATAGTCGTTGTCTAAACCCGTTTTCCACCCCAACGCAGGGGTCACGGACACCTCCACGCCGCCCCGGCGCTTTTCCACCCGCATGGTCAGGGCCGGGATGCCGGTCTTGAGGGTGTAGCCGCCCAGATTGCCGGTGGGGGCATAGAGGGCCACCAGACCGTCAAAGATCTCGCCGTTCAGCGGGATGCCCCCGGCAGGCCCGTTGCGGGGCGCATTGCCGTAGCTGCGCAGGGCCGCCTCGGCCCCTTCCTTTGCGCTGAGCTGCCGCCGCAGCAGGCGGAGCAGCTGCTGTGCCTCCGGGGCAAAGGCCTCCCAGCTGTGCTGGAATTCCAGCGCCTTGCCGTAACTGATGAAACCGTGCTTCTCCACGGCCCGCAGCAGGTCCGGAATACTCTTTACCACATACTGCCGCCCGCCGTCTGCCGAGATGCGCAGCCGCAGCCAGGGCAGCTCCCCGGGCAGCAGGGTCAGCTCCGGTTCCAGCTCTGCGGAGTGGGGGCGCAGCTCCGCGTGGCCGGTCACGCCGTCCACCTCGGCCAGTGCTCCCTCCTGATAGGCCCGGAGCAGCCGCCGTGCCTCGTAGTCGGATTCCGGTTCCTCGCCCCGCCACTTCTTGCCGAACAGCATTTCCAGGCTGGAGGCATAGCTGTCCCTGCGGGGCGGCTCCTCAGGCTGGGGCGTTTGCAGGTTGGCCGTGCCCCGCACCACGCCCGGGATGCTCTCCGGGCTCTCCGAGGGCTTCTGCGGCGCTCTGCCGGAAAGGCCCTGACTCTCGCTGTCCCACATCAGCAGCGCACCGATGTGCTTGCAGCAGGGCCCCTCGCCGTTTTCGTTGTAAGGGCAGGAGCAGCTGGCACTGACAAAGCTGCCATTTTCCCGCAGCCAGACCTGGGTCTGGTACAGGCTCCGCCCGCCGCCGCGCACGTCGGCGCTCAGGTGGCGCACGCCGTTCCCGGCCACTTCGCAGTTCAGATCCTGTATCCGGTCCGTGTAGGCCTTGGCCCGCGCGAATACCGTGCCGCCCAACAGGTAGCGGATCTCTTCCATGTCCATCCGGGGTCTCCCTCCCTCTGCAATGCTCTATTGGTTAAGCATACCGCACCGGCGGGCGGGATGCAAGGGGTGCCGGGAAAAAAAGTTCCGGAAAGCACAGAAGCGCCTCATCCGGGAGAGGATGAAGCGCTTCTGTACTTTGGGAATTTTGGAACACTCAGCCCGCATTGCGGTTTACAGGCCAAGTGGGGGTTGGTTTAGGGCTGCTCAGGCATTCTGCTTGAGCTCCTGTGCTTTCTGCCATGCATTCAGCACATCGATCTTGCTTACGGCGTTGTCGGGATAGAATTTCATCTCTTCCGGAGCCGTGCCCTCATCGTTCAGGTCAGGGATAAGCTCGTTTTCCATGGCCCAGCGGGCGGCGTGCTGCAGGTCCATATCCTGCGCTTCCTGCTCTACATCGGGGTAGAGCAGTTCGGATTCGGGCATGGGTTTGCCTGCATCCTCCCACAGCATCATGGCAAGGGCGCTGCGGTTGCTGGGGAAGTAGGGCAGAGCCATCAGCTTGCCTGCAAATTCAGCGCCCAGAGAATAGGCCTGATAGCCCAGCACTGCACCGCCCACAACAACAGTAGTGCCGATCACGATGGGGCCAACGATATCGGGCTCGTCATCTTCAATGGATGCATCCTGTGTCATGGCTTTCAGGGTCACGGCCTTTGCAGGCATCACAAAGGCAAAGCTTTCCTTATCCTGATAAGCGTTCGGATCATCCAGGCCGGTGATATCCCAGTGGCCAAATTTCAGACCGCTATCTGCAAAAGCATCCTTATCAAATGCAACACTCACCGTTGCACCCTCGGGGACATGAAAGGAACCGTCCTCGTTGGCATTCTTTTTAACGATCTCGGTGATATCCTCGGGGTCAGCACCATTCTTGCCGGGCACTGTTACGCTGGTGATAACGCCGTCCTTCAAGGTCAGGATGGGCATTTCAGACACAACAAAGTCCTTTTCGTCCCTTGCCAGCTCATTCTCATCCTTCTTGACAGCAGCGGTCAGGGTCTGCTTGCCGGTCTCCTTGGGGGTAATGCGGAACTTGTACTCGGTCTCACCGTCCCCCAGATCGATTTTCCGGCCGTTATCCAGCATGGGCTTGTACTCGCCGCTTTCTTCGTCCTTATACTCGATCTCGCTGTTCTTGTCGCCAAAGTCGATGAATGCCTCACCCAGCTTGGCATCATCATTGGGGGTAACCTTTACGGTAAAGTCCTTGCTTTCGTCTTCCTTGATGACTGCGTTCTCCAGGCCCTCAATGGTCACAGTGGTGTGAACACGGCCTGCAACGTGATACGTCTCGCTATCTTTGCCCACTTCCACAGCATCCCGCACCACAGCAGCGGTCAGCTTCTGGTCACCGGCATTTTTGGGGGTAATGTGGAACACATAATCATTCTTGTCACCGCTCAGATCGACTTCTAGACCGTCCTTCGGCATGGGCTGATACGCACCGTGTTCGTCCTTATATTCGATCTCGCCGTTCTTGTCACCAAAGGTCAGGATACCAGTACCGGTGCTGCCCGCATGGTCAAGGGTCACAGTAAACTCTGCCGGGTCTCCTGCTTTGACCTCACCTTCCGGATCGCTGACGGTCACGTCGACCAGCTTGGAAAGGCAGCGATATTCCCTCTTGCCATCCGTGGTCTTTTTGTAGCCCACCAGATAGCCCGCATTCGCACTCGTCAGGTTCAGATCCTTCTGATAATTTGTTTCTGTATCTTTGGTCAGCTGACGGCCATCCTTGGGGTCTTTACACTCAATCGTCACTTGACCGGTGTAGTTCTGGGCCACATCAATTTGTAGATCTTTTTCAAGATAAACATTGCAGACGTTATCATCAAAAGTTGCGTTCTTCAGCTGAACGCGGTCGGGAGACACTCTGTAGTCATCGTTTCGCTCATAAATGTCATACTTTGCCCCCTTGAAGGTGCCGCCATTTACAATGGCTTCGCCCTTTTCAAAGGTGCGAAGTGCCGTGCGCTCCGAACCACCGGAAACTTCAATGGTACCCGAGTTAAAAATCAGTTGACCGTAACTAACAATAACTGCATCACGCGTACCTCCTATGCTCTGGAAAGTGGTGTCATTGTCAATCGTCAACGTTTTGGCACCCGCACCATGAAACCACAACAATTGGCCGCCAATAAACTTGCTTCCATGAATTTGAATATTACATTCTCTGCCATCCGAAGTCACATAGCACCCAAAATTTGCAACAGCATAGTCATAATCATCACCTTGATAAGTTCCGCCGTTAATCGTAAGATTCAGATCAGCACCGGAATTAGCCCGAGTACCAATAGCACGACCTTGACCTGATCTATAATTTCCTCCGTTAATGGTGACTGTACCAGTCTCAACTAGAAGTGCGTCTCCTTCCTCTGCCTTTACCTCGACATTATCCAGTTCCATTACGGCCATCTTATCATTGGGCCTGCAGAAGATGGCTCCATCACTATCTGCCCATTTTGCTGTAATTTTAGAATCTTTTATCACTGCATTCTCGCCGTTCCAACCGAGAGAAATGGCCTGGCAATCCGTCTCAATCGTAACATTCTTGATTAGATTCGTCCCGCGACCGAGAGCGAAACAACGGGCATCTGCTTGATAATCGTGATGCTTACAGACGTACTTTCCTCCATCAACGGTAAGGTTTCCGCCGTCATTACAAATCACCTGATTATTCGTAACAGTATAGCTGTCATTTCCATTAAAAGTCACCGTTCCAGCCTGAATAGAAATCAGGGGGTCCGACGCCCCCCATTTAGGATGCGGAAGCTCTCCTGTAACGTTTCCGGTAACATTGATCACCACAGAATCTTCCGTATTGATCGTGATGCCTTTTTTGTATGTTCCGTTCAGTTGATACGTTCCGCTACCCGTAATGTTCTCGCCGCCGGTCAGGAGCGTTCCCTTGGATGGGTCAATGGGTTCCACTGCTCCCTCCGCAAATGCCGACACTGCCCCCGCAGGCAGGAATGTCAGCATCATACTGAACGCCAGTAAGAGGCTGATGAGCCGTTTTTTCATAAAAATCCTCCTTTGTCAGTCATCAATACTCCCAGTTTCTCCACAAAAAGCACCCAGACAAAAAGAAAAAAGCGCCGCACCAGCCAAATGGCTGGTACAACGCTTTGCGTTTTGTACTTTAGGGGGTGCTCGCCCTCTCTACCTATGCTTTAGTCTGTCGCTTCTCAAGGGCAAGGTGATTGTGGTTCCCGGAAAAGCTACTCCCATAAACTTCTCCATAACCCCGCACCAACTGCCCTTTGGGGGCGCTGGCACATTTCCGCATAGTTGAAGAGGGCTGCACAGAGCAAAGTGCAACTGACGGCCCCTACTGGGCCTTTCGCCTTGCGTCACAGCCTTCCGACTGGTTTGCTGATCTTTCTGTTTTGCTGACAAGGTACTTTTCGCATCTTATCATACCCCCCCCCCCT
>OHYW01000526.1_pt1 | contig 9679 bp, 9 predicted proteins | sample 1580441 | NCBI WGS metagenome assembly OHYW01 (sample SAMEA3882508, study PRJEB24775) | human gut metagenome | biome: human-associated habitat; feature: intestine environment; material: feces | place: Netherlands | collected 2009/2010
TTCTGGGACTTACCGTACATAAAAAAGATACACTCCGGATCAAGGATGAGTATACCACTGCCTCCAATCGTCCGGATATCGCCAGCCTGATCTGGTATACTATGGATGTACGGGGACTGGATCTGAAGCCGGAGGAAAATGTGGTAAAGGCAAAGGGAGAGCTGTCTGTTTTTGTGCTGTACGGAGCTGAAGATACAGAAGCCCCGGTGCAGTGGCTGGAATATTCGCTGCCTTTTTCCGGAGAAGTGGAATGTCCGGACTGCACGGAGGAACTGATCCCGCTGATCGAAGCTTCGGTGATGCATCAGAGTCTGGAGGCCAAACCGGATGTCGATGGGGAAGAACGGATCCTTGTTTCGGATGTTGTGCTGGAGCTGGATATGAAATTTTTCAGGGAAGAGGAATATGATCTCATTACCGATGTGTATACACCGATCCGTGAATGTGTTCCGGAAGGAAAGAATGAGGTACTGGAACGGCTTCTGGTACGTAATTTTTCCAGATGCAGGATCAGTGACAGGATCCAGGTAAAGGAGACTCAGGGAAAAGTCCTCCAGTTGTGTCACAGTCAGGGAAAAGTGAAGATCGATAAGACCAGGATCGTAGAGAACGGTGTGCAGGCAGATGGCGTGGTCATGCTGAAGATCCTGTACATTATTGGAAATGATGATATGCCGTTTTATTCCATGGAGGCAATGATACCGTTTTCCCATATGGTGGAAGCAAGAGGGATCCGACAGGACAGCTGTTATCAGTTAAAAGCAAAGCTGGAGCAGCTTTCCGCAGCCATGGCAGATGGAAATGAGATCGAGATCCGGGCAACTGTAGGACTGGAGCTTCTGGCAGTTGCCAGAGAACCGGTATTTATCATTGAGAAAGTAGAGGAAAAACCACTGGATATGAAAAAACTCCAGGCTATGCCGGGAATCCTGGTTTATATGGTAAAACCGGGAGATGAATTGTGGGATATCGCAAGGAAATATCACACATCTATCCAGGAGATCCGGACGATCAATGCTCTCAAGGAAAATCAGGAACCCTCTCCGGGAACTCCGCTTCTTGTTGTAAAAAAAGTGGAAGGTCAGATCAAATAAAAAGTGGAATATTTTGCTGTTGAAAAGAATGTAAAAATCATATAAAATACATGTATAAATACTGTATACAAAGTACAAATGGAGGGGCTTATGCGTTTAAAAGCAATGGCAAAGATCAATCTCGGACTTGATGTTCTGGGAAAGAGAGAGGACGGTTATCATGAGGTACGCATGATCATGCAGACCATCCGTATGTATGATATCCTGGATATCAGAAAGACCAGACGGCCGGGGATCGTACTGACGACCAATCTTCCGTTTATTCCTACAGATCAGAGAAATCTTGTATATAAGGCAGCACAGATGCTGATGGAGGAGTTCGATGTTGAAGAGGGACTTTCCATCAAGCTTCGTAAATTTATCCCGGTGGCAGCAGGCATGGCAGGAGGCAGCTCCGATGCAGCGGCCGCATTTGTGGGTGTGAACCGGATGTTCCATTTAGGGCTTACCGAAGAACAGCTGATGGAACGTGCAGTAAAGGTCGGAGCAGATGTTCCGTATTGTATCATGCGGGGAACAGCTCTTGCAGAGGGAATCGGAGAGAAGCTGACCAGACTTCCGGAAGTTCCGAAATGTTATGTTCTGATAGGAAAACCGGGAATCAATGTTTCCACAAAAACAGCCTATGAGAATCTGAATCTGGAAGGGATCGGAAAACATCCGGACATCGATGGACTCATCGGAGCTATCAGAAATAATGATCTGTATGCCATGGCATCCAGAATGGAGAATGTATTTGAACTGGGGATCATCCGACAGTATCCTGTGATCGGCAATATCAAGAACCTTATGGAAGAAAAAGGTGCGCTGAAAGCCGTGATGAGCGGAAGCGGTCCTACTGTGTTTGGAATCTTTGATAACAGGGATAAGATGGCCGCGGCAGCCAGAAGCCTCAGAAAGAGCGGGCTTGCAAAGACTGTATTTGCCACGGATATTTACAATAGAGATGGAGGAGTTACAAATGACAAGTGATTTTTCTGTGGATATGAATGAATATCTGCCGCTTCGGGATGTTGTTTTTAACACCTTGCGGCAGGCAATCCTGAAGGGAGAGCTGAAGCCGGGCGAAAGACTTCTGGAGATCGCCCTTGCAGAGCGTCTTGGCGTGAGCAGAACACCGGTGCGTGAGGCTATGCGCAAACTGGAGCAGGAAGGTCTTGTAGTGATGATCCCACGCAGAGGTGCACAGGTAGCCAGCATCACAGAAAAGGATCTGAACGATGTTCTGGAGGTGCGTATCGCCCTCGAAAATGTTGCCATAGAAAAAGCGTGCAAGCTGATCACAGAGGATGAGCTGGGAAGGCTCTGGGTGGCAGCCAAGGAATTTGAAAAAACAAAAGCAGAGGGAAATCTGGTCCGTCTGGCGGAAACCGATGTGGCTTTCCACGAGATCATATATCAGGCTTCTGATAATAAGCGTCTGAATCAGGTCCTGAATAATCTCCGTGAGCAGATGTATCGTTATCGTGTAGAGTATCTGAAGGAGGAGCAGACAAGAAATCTTCTGGTCAGTGAGCATGAAGAACTGGTAAAAGCCATCCGTGAAGGAGATGTGCAAAAGGCGCAGGATATTTCTTTCCATCATCTGGAGAATCAACGAAAAGCGATCATCCGTACTATCCGCGCGGAGAATGAGGCCAAAGAGGCCGAGAAAAAAGAATAAGAACCGGATATGCGGGAATATTAAGAGAGATGTCATTGGGGCATCTCTTTTTTTAACCGAATCAAGTAAGTCCCCTGTTTCAATTGCGAAAAGCAATAAGCAGTGGGGGAACTTGCTGTAAAGGATGGTGGCTTTATGGAAACAAGGAAGATATCGATATCTCTTCATGAAAATGAATCGTATATCCGGAAACGGTGTGAAAACTGTGACGATATCCTGATCAGGCCCATGCGCCTTGGTGAGGGACATAAGGCGGACTGTCTGATGGTCTATATTGAGGTTGCGGTTTCAAACATGATGCTGGATGATTCTGCTATCGGAAAAATGATCAATCATTTCTGGGAGATCCCGGAGGAAAAGATCCGGGAATTTATCCGCCGAAACAGTCTTGGAATTGCAGATGTGAAGGAGCTGTCTTCCATGGAGGAGGTATTTGGTGCCATTCTTTCGGGAAATGCAGTTTTCTTTCTGGATGGATACGACAAAGCAATGAAAATTTCCAGTAAAGGATATCCGGGGTTGGCTGTATCAGAGGTGAAAACGGAAAAGGTCCTCAGAGGCTCCAAGGAGGGCTTCTGTGACAGTGTAAAAACCAATGCGGCCCTTGTGAGAAAGCGGATCCGGGATACCAGGCTGAAGGTGGAGCAGAGCAGCATCGGTGTACGCTCCAATACGGTGGTACAGCTTCTTTATGTGGAGGATCTGGTCCATGAGGAGCTTCTGACTGCTGTGAAAGAGCGCCTGGAATCTTTTGCAGTGGACGGGATCCTGGACAGCGGGATGCTGGAACAGCTGACAGAAGAAGCATGGTATTCTCCCTTTCCTCAGTTTCAGACAACGGAGCGGCCGGACCGGGCTGCCCAGGAGCTGCTGAATGGAAAAGCAGTTCTGCTCTGCGACAATTCGCCGGTGGCACTGGTGGTTCCCGGAGCATTCAACAGTTTTATGGAAAGCAGTGAAGACTGGTACAACCGTTTTGAGATGGCATCCTTCCTGCGGGTGCTCCGGTATCTGGCCATGGCTGTGGCAACGCTGCTCCCCGGACTTTATCTGGCTGTGATCCGGTTTCATACACAGATCCTTCCGGCGAATCTGATCCTTTCCTTTGCACAGGCAAGAGAGGGTGTTCCATTTTCCAGTGTAGTGGAGCTGGTGTTCCTGGAACTGTCTTTTGAGTTGATACGGGAGGCTGGTGTGCGGATCCCGGGAGCTCTTGGAAATGCCATTGGGATCGTAGGAGGACTGATCATCGGACAGGCTGCGGTGGAGGCCAATCTTGTCAGCCCGGTGGTAGTGATCATCGTGGCACTGACAGCACTGGGATCACTGGCTATACCTAATGAGGAATTTGCTTCTGCATTCCGGCTTCTGAAGTACGCTTTTCTGTTTCTGGGAGGATTTCTAGGTATATTCGGAATCGTGTTGGGACTGTATCTCACCATGGCGCATCTGGCAGGACTTTTAAGCTTCGGTGTCCCATATCTGGTACCTTTTGTAGAGAAGAACAGTGAGGCGGAAACCGGTGGAAGGATTTTGCGACAGCCCTTCCGGAAGCGGAAATTCCGGCCGCTGTATGCCAGAAATGCCCAGAAACGCAGGCTTCGGACAAGGCCATGGAGCCGGAAAGGATAAAGGTTATGAGATTTGCGGAGAATAACAGGATTTCCCACAGACAGCTTTTTCGGCAGATCATACTGGTGTTTCCGGCGCCGTTTCTGCTGTGCCTGTTTAAGAATGGAGCGATGTTGGGCATCAGTGCCATGGCAGGGACAGCTGCTGCGGCCGTAGTGCTCTCTTTTTATGTAATCTGGCTGATACGTCTGACACCTGCATATGGGGAGCTTTCCAAAAGGACAGGAAGTTTTACTGTACGATTTATTGGCCTGTTCTTTTTGGTATATGTGATCGCAAGTTCGGCATTTCTTTCGGGCCTTCTGGGGGAGGTGATCCCGGAAAGTCTGATCAGCGGGATTTCCGGAAAATGGCTGTCTCTTCTTGCAGTTGCAGCCTGTAGTCTGGGAACGCATCGCGGAATGCAGAGAAGAGGGCGGATCGCTGAGGTGTCCGGAAGGATTTTTCTGGCAGGGATCCTTCTTCTGATGCTTTTATGTGCAGGGCAGGGAAAAACAGAGTACTTTATGGAAGTGATGAAAGATCCGGAAACAGGATTTACAGGAGAGCGATGGCTCCATGATCTGTATACACTTTTGTGTGCTTTTTCAGGAGCAGGACTTCTTCCCTTCGGACTGGAGTATGCAAAAAAACAGGGAAGTGCCAGAAAACCTGTGATCCTGGCTTTTCTTACAGTTTGCGGGATCATTTTTGGAATGCAGCTCCTTCTTCCGGCGGTCTTTGGAGGTGCACGCCTTAAAAACGAGATCTGTCCGGTACTGCCTCTTCTGGAGGGTGCAGATCTTCCGGGAAATGTACTGGCGAGATTTGATGTGATATGGATGGGATTTCTGGTATTCGGACTTTTGTTTTCTCTGGGAAGTTTGTTTCATTACGGAAATCAGATCGCGGAAAAAACTGGATTCGGGACCGGTCGGTACTGGATCCCGGCAGCAGGCTGGCTGCTTTCCCTGTATGAGAGAAACGGGATGGGGATCCGGGAGTATTATGGCTGGTATCTGGGGTACATCTTTGTGCCGTTTCTGCTTGTGATACAGCTTTTTCTCAGTACGGAAAACCGGGGAAGACGGAAGAAAAAAGTAACTGTGGCAGGACTTGTCCTGGTCATCACTTTGACGGGATCAGGCTGTGCGGCAGTAGAACCGGAAAAAAGAGCTTATCCGCTGGCACTGGGGGCCGGTGTTTCAGAGAATGGCTTTGTGCTGAAATATGCAATGCCGGATATGAGTACAGCTACCGGACAGGAAAAACCGGACGAAGATCCGATTTCTGTGCTGACTCTTTTCGGCCGGGACTTTCAGGAGATCGAGGCAGTCTACAACCGGTCTCAGGAAAAATTTCTGGATCTGGGTCATCTTGAAGTGCTGATCCTGGATGAACAGATCCTGGAAGAGGGATCCCGGGAAGCACTGATTGGATATCTGAAGCAGGAAGAGCATATCGGAGAGGATGTCTACGTGTTCCGGACGGATATGCTGGGAGATGTTTTTCACTGGAAGGGAGCCCGGGAAAGCTCCATAGGGGAATACCTTCAGGGAATCCAGGAGAACCGCACATCCGGGCAGCAGAAGAAGGGTGTGACTCTGCGGGAGGTATATCATCAGTTCTGTCAGGATGGAACGCTGCCCTGGCTTCCGGAGATATGGGTGGAAGGTGAGCTTCTGGAAGTGGATTACGGCAGTAATGAATAGATGGGAGCCGGACTGTTAATAATACAGATGATGATCAGTACGATAAATCGTACAGTATATCTCTGGATAAGATCATCAGAAGATTTTTGACAGGAGGGCTTGCTCATGGAGCATATAAAAATGAAGAAGCATGTATTAAAAAAAGCAGGAGGGTTCCTTTTGCTCACGGCAGTGATCCTTGCAGGGAGTACCTGGGAGAGAAGAACTGCCGGTGATCGGCAGCCACAGTTTTATGCCTGGTGGGGAACGATCTACCCGGAATTCTGTTTTGAAAAAGCAGAGGATAACGGGGAAAATAAGCCGGTGAAGATATCCTTCTGGCTTGCGCAAGCCCTGGATTGGTGATACAATATTTCAACGGACCAATCACGTTCGATTAATTATTTCAGGAGATAAGATCAATGAATATAGACAGAAACGCACCGGTTGGTGTGTTTGATTCCGGTATCGGAGGACTGACCGTAGCCCGGGAAATCATGCGGAATCTTCCCTCGGAAAAAATCGTATATTTCGGAGACACAGCCAGAGTTCCCTATGGAAGCAAATCCAGAGAAACGGTGATCCGTTATTCCCGCCAGATCATTCATTTTCTGCAGGAACAGAAGGTGAAGGCCATTGTGGTGGCCTGTAATACAGCCAGTGCATTTGCTCTGGATGCGGTGAAGGATGAACTGGATATCCCGATCCTTGGAGTGATCGAGGCCGGTGCCAAAGTTGCTGCCCAGGAAACCAGAAATAAACGGGTGGGCATTATCGGAACGGTGGGCACGGTAGGAAGCGGTATCCATGCCTCTTATCTGAAGGAACTGGATCCGGAGATCACCGTGATCGGAAAAGCGTGCCCGCTGTTTGTTCCGCTGGTAGAAGAGGGCTGGTATCATGATCCGGTCACCGAGGAGGTTGCGAGAAGATATCTGAAGGAGCTGCAGGAGCAGGAGATCGATACACTGATCCTCGGATGTACGCACTATCCTCTTTTAAGATCTACCATCCGCAAGATCATGGGTGAGGAGGTCTGCCTTGTGAATCCTGCATATGAGACGGCGCTAGAGCTTAAAAAGTTACTCTCCAGACTGGATCTTGCCAGCAATGAGGTAGCACAGGAGGAATTCCCGTATCGCTTTTATGTAAGTGATCTTGCAGAGAAGTTTAAGGATTTTGCCAATTCCATCCTGCCGTATAACGTAGAAAAAACACAGAAGATCGATATCGAAAAATATTAAACAGATCTGTACATAAATGATAGGAGAAAAGAATGCAGAAAGAAGTTTTGATCCATGTAAGAGGGCTTCAGATGATGGATGCACAGGGGGATCAGGAACCTATAGAGATCATTGTTCCGGGACAGTATTATTTCCGCAATGGTTCTCATTATCTCAGATATGAGGAGCTGCTGGATGAAACAGCAGAACCCACCATCAATTACATAAAAGTATCCGGAAAGGGTCTGGAAGTTAGCAAGAAGGGACTGGTCAATGTACACATGGTATTTGAACAGGGCAAAAAAAACATGACCTATTATACTACCCCTTACGGAACACTTCAGATGGGAATCTCAGCTACGAATCTGGAGCTGACGGAAAGCGAAGAGAACCTTCAGATCAAAGCAGATTATGCGCTGGATATGAATGAAGAACATGTGGCAGACTGCTATCTGGCGATCCAGGTACAGCCAAGAGACTGCAAGGATTTTGTTTTATAGATCCTGCAGAAAATAAAAGATATATAATTACACTACATAAGAACAGCCGCCATGCATCAGGGGAATTCCTGAAAGCATGGCGGCTGTTTTGGATTCTGATCATTTACGGAATCTTGCGAGGAAGCCTTTTTTCTTCTTCTGTGGTGCTTCGAGAGAACCACGGATTCCTTTTACGCCAACGATGTAAAGGCCGCTGACTTCAGCTTTGATCTCTTTTTTGACCGGGATCAGATCAAAAACTTTTTCATCTGCAATAAGGATGTTGATCTTCGGACCGACTTTGGCTTTTACGATCGGAAGCTTGGACCGGCGCATAAGCTTAGGTGTCTGGTCGATGACCATCTGTGGAAGTCCGGAATCTTTCAGCGGCATCCGTTTTTTATCGATGACCAGCATGGAAACTGTCTGCTTGTTAGCCTGGATCTGAGCCTGCTGTTCGTCCTGTTTTTTCTGAGCTTTTTTTCCGAAGAAATAGAGTGCGATCACTGCTGCGATCAGAATAACGAGGATGACCAGAAGAACGATGGTAACTGTACTCATTTGAGAATCCCCCTGTATATATATTTGTTTCGCAATCGGTTACATTACGCAAACAACATTTTAGCATTGTTTCGTCAAAAAGGCAATTAAAAAAGTGAAAAAGACAGGTGGAACGGTGGAAATTTCAGCAGTTACCAGTTATAATGATTACGATGCAGTTCATCTGTGTATGCTGCAGAGAATACAGGACATAACTATCTTTGAGCTAACATATGTAATGGATAAACCAGAGATGGAGGAAATATTATATGAAAGAGAAAAAGCCCGGGGGAACCCGACCGGAAATGGGGACTCCTGAGTACGAAGAATGGCGGAAAGAGGTATTGAAACGCCGCAGAAAGCGCCAGCTGAAGGAACGCAGAAAACGTCTGGCCATCATAACAGCGGCAATGATCGTCGCAGTCGGGGCATCAGTAGGAGTCGGTGCACTGAAGGGCAGAAGTGAGAAGGCTTCAAAAGAGAAGATGGTTTCTTCTGACAAACAGAAAGAACAGACTGTTTCCGGAGAAAAAGCTTTAGAAGCAGGTACTAAAAATATAGAGACCGCTTCCAAAGATACTCTCGCAGAGGCAGAGCTTCTGGCCAGTCAGTATAACTATGACAAAGCTATCGATCTTCTGAAAAAGGCTCCGTCCTATGATTCTGATAAGAAGATGCAAGCAGCTGCAAAAAAATACGAAGACATAAAAGCAACCTGTACGGCATGGCCCCTTGAAAAGGTGACACATGTCTTTTATCATATTCTGATCAAGGATCCATCCAAAGCGTTTGACGGAGACTACAAAGAAGCAGATTATAATCAGGTCATGACAACCATTGATGAGTTTAACAAGATCACGCAGACCATGTATGACAAGGGCTATGTGATGGTAAGCATCAAGGACATGGCAAAGGCAGACGACAACGGGAATATCACAGAGGGAGAGATCCTTCTTCCGCCTGGGAAAACGCCGTTTGTCCTCTCACAGGATGATGTATGCTATTATCATTACATGGACGGTGACGGCTATGCCACGAAGCTGATCGTGGATGATAAAGGAAAGATCCGCAATGAATATGTGGAAGATGACGGAAGTGTCTCCGTGGGAGATTACGACATGGTTCCGCTGATCGACCGTTTTGTGGAAAAGCATCCGGATTTCTCATATCGCGGTGCAAAAGGAATCCTGGCACTTACCGGATACAACGGGATCCTGGGATACCGGACCGACGAAAGCTATGAGACCCGTCCGGCAGATCTGGATGAAAATAAAGTACAGTGGCTGGATGCACATCCGGATTTCAGCCTGGAAAAAGAACGGGCAGCCGCAAAAAAGGTTGCCGATGCCATGAAGGCAGAAGGCTGGGAATTTGCGAG
>OHYW01000534.1_pt1 | contig 9594 bp, 9 predicted proteins | sample 1580441 | NCBI WGS metagenome assembly OHYW01 (sample SAMEA3882508, study PRJEB24775) | human gut metagenome | biome: human-associated habitat; feature: intestine environment; material: feces | place: Netherlands | collected 2009/2010
CCTTGACATATTCCACATCTACCAGTTTGAATCCATTGTTATCTCCGATCGTAGAAAGCAATGGATTCGAACTGGTAGATGTGGAATATGTCAAGGAAGCAGGAAACTGGTATCTTCGCGGCTACATTGACAAACCAGGTGGAATCACAGTGAATGACTGCGAGACAGTAAGCAGGGCTTTCAGCGACAGGCTTGACGAAGATGATTTCATCGAGGACAGCTACATCATGGAGATCAGCTCTCCGGGACTTGACAGACCTCTGAAGAAAGAAAAAGATTTTGCCAGAAGCATTGGCAAACTGGTAGAAATCAGAACCTACCGGCCAATCGAGAAACAGAAAGAATTTTGTGGTGAACTGACAGCATATGATAATAACAGTGTGACCATTGATGAGGAGGGAACTCCTCGCACTTTCGATAAGAAAGACATTGCACTGGTGCGTCTGGCGATTGATTTTTAAGTTACCATGAAAGTCCGGACGCAGCTGTGGGAGTACCACAGGCGCGGAACAGCTGACTTTCATATAGGAAGATGCTGCCAGTCGGCGACATGTCCGATTTAAGAAATAAGCGATTATGCTGGAAAGCAAAAAGGAGGAAATAAGAAAAATGAACAAGGAGTTAATGGGTGCTCTGGACGAACTGGAACGCGAGAAAAATATCAGCAAGGAAACTTTGCTGGATGCCATTGAGCAGTCCCTGATCCAGGCATACAAGAATCATTTTGGAAAAGCTGACAATGTACATGTTACCATTAACAGAGAAACAGGCGATTTCAGTGTATATGCAGACCGCAAGGTTGTAGAATTCGTAGAAGATCCTGCTGAAGAGGTTTCTCTTGTAGAAGCACAGAAGCAGAATACCAATGCAGAGGTTGGCGATATCCTGAAGGTACCGGTTCACTCTGACAAATTTGGCCGTATTGCAACACAGAATGCAAAGAACGTAATCCTTCAGAAAATCCGTGAGGAAGAGCGTAAAGTTCTGTTTGACCAGTATCACGGCAATGAGAAAGAAGTTGTTACCGGCATTGTACAGCGTGTGGTAGGACATAATGTAAGCGTAAATCTTGGCAAGGCAGATGCAATCCTTGCTGAGAATGAGCAGGTGAAGGGTGAGACCTTCAAGCCTACTGAGAGAATCAAAGTGTATATTCTTGAGGTAAAGGATACACCGAAGGGACCTCGTATCCTTGTTTCCAGAACACATCCTGGCCTTGTAAAACGCCTCTTTGAGTCTGAGGTTGCTGAGGTGAAGGACGGAACTGTTGAGATCAAGAGTATTGCCCGTGAGGCAGGTTCCCGTACCAAGCTGGCAGTATGGAGCAACGATCCTGATGTAGATCCGGTTGGAGCATGTGTTGGTGTAAATGGTGCCCGTGTAAGTGCGATTGTAAATGAGCTCCGCGGTGAGAAGATTGATATCATCAACTGGGATGAGAATCCTGCAATCCTGATCGAGAATGCATTAAGCCCGGCGAAGGTAATCGCTGTTATGGCAGATCCGGATGAGAAGACTGCACTTGTTGTGGTTCCGGATTACCAGCTTTCCCTTGCAATCGGTAAAGAAGGACAGAATGCACGTCTTGCAGCACGTCTGACTGGATTTAAGATTGATATCAAGAGTGAAACCCAGGCAAGAGAGTCCGGCGACTTCTATGATTATGACGAGGATGACGATGAGTACTATGAGGATGACGAGTACGAAGAGTCTGAGGAGTCCGCTACAGAAGAAATTTCTCAGGATAGCGAAGAAACAGCTGCCGGTGAAGAGTCTGAAGAGACTGAGGATGCGGTAGAGAATGAAGACGAAGAATAAAATTCCCATGCGCCAGTGTACTGGCTGCAGAGAAATGAAGAATAAAAAAGAAATGATCAGGGTGTTGAAAACCGCAGAGGATGAGATCGTTCTGGATGCTACAGGCAGGAAAAACGGTCGCGGAGCCTACATCTGCAAGAGCCGTGAGTGCCTGGAGAAAGCCAGAAAAAATCACGGACTGGAGCGTTCTTTGAAAGCAGCTATCCCGGATGAGGTTTATGATAGCCTTGAGAAGGAGTTTGATAGTATTGAAGAATAATAAAGCACTGTCCCTGATCGGACTTGCAACAAAGGCCGGAAAGACAGTCAGCGGAGAGTTTTCCACTGAGAAATCCATTAAGACCGGCAAAGGATATCTGGCAATCGTAGCCGGAGATTCTTCTGATAACACCAAGAAGAAATTCCGGAACATGTGTGAATTTTACGAAGTGCCCTTGTATATCCTTTCAGATAAAGAAACGTTAGGGCATGCCATGGGCAAGGAATTCCGTGCCAGCCTGGCTGTACAGGACTGGAATTTTGCAGAAGCTATTATGAAGGTGCTGCAGGATGAGGGGAAGGAGCTTTAGAGCATACCACTGTTGTCTGAGAAAACGACCTGAACCAAAGAGGAAAAAGCGTTCCGGGGAATGCTTTTAAATGTTCCCGGGAAATGATTCTTGATGATACGAGCTGCGAAAGACTTATGAAAGCGTATCCTGGCTCGTACTGGTGAAGGGAGAATGGCATATGGTGATAAAGTCACATGAGCCTGCTAAAGACAGAAATAAGCAAAACAGAGAGAATAAAAACAGAGTGAAAAAAGTTATAGATACGGGAAAGGAGAAAGGAATAACATTGGAGACTCCTAAGACAGAAGAGCAGAAAGTGTCAGTAAAGAAAGAAGGCGACGGTGCAGAGGCACCGAAGAAGAAAAAAAATATTATCCGCGTATATCATGCACAGAATGCAAGTGACGGCGGGAAGAACAGAAAGAAACCAGCTGGAGAGAAAAAACCGCGTCCACAGGGCACACGTCCTGCAACACAGGCACAGCCGGCAGCGAAAGCAGAGGCACCTGTAAAGGCAGCACCGAAGCCAGAAGCTCCTAAGACAGAAGCACCGAAGCCGGTAAGTGCACCGAAGGCTGAAGCTCCTAAGACAGAAGCACCAAAGGCAGAAGCACCAAAAGCTGAGACAGCACCAAAGAGCGCACCGGTAAGTGCACCGAAGACAGAGCCTGCAAAACCGGTTCAGGCTGCACCGAAAGCAGAAGCTCCAAGGACAGAATCCCAGAGACCAGCTGCACAGCAGAACAGAAACGACGGCCAGCAGCGTCAGGGAAATGGCCAGGGCAACCGTAATTTCCGTCAGGGCGAAGGTCGCGACAATAATCGCGGGGACAGAAATGGAAACGGAGGCAGATTTGGCCAGGGAAGACCACAGGGCGGCAATGGCGGCCAGGGTGGATTCCGCGGAAACAGAAATAATGATGGTCAGGGAAGACCTGTAAGACAGGGAGATTCCCAGAACAGAGGACCGCGCCAGGGTGATGGAAACGGACGTGGATTCCGTCAGGGCGGTGACAACAGAGACAATAGAAATGGAAACGGAAATGGCAGCAGATTTGGCCAGGGAAGACCACAGGGCGGTCAGGGACGTTTCGGAGGAAAAGACGGAGATAACCGTAGTGAAGGACGCTTTGGCGGACAGAACCACCAGGGTGGACAGCGCTCCGGCGGTGCAAGAAGAAGCGGCGGCGGATCTGACGCAATCTTTACACCAGAGCTGACCAAGACATCCAAGGACAGCAAGCGTGAGCGTGACAGAGAGAATAAGAACAAGAAGAAAGAATTCGAGAAAGGTACGCAGGGCGGACGCAGACCAAATCAGGGTGGACGCAGACCGAATTCCAGAATCCCGAAAGCACTTCAGAAACCGAATCCACAGCCGAAGCAGGAAGAGAAGAAACCGGAGATCAAGGAGATCACAATTCCGGAGAAGCTTACCATCCGCGAGCTTGCAGAAGCGATGAAGATGCAGCCATCTGCAATTGTTAAGAAGCTGTTCATGGAAGGTCAGATGGTAACGGTAAACCACGAGATCGATTTCGAGCAGGCAGAAGAGATTGCTCTTGGATTTGACATTATTGCAGAAAAAGAAGAAAAAGTAGATGTAATTGAGGAACTTTTGAAAGAGGAAGAGGAAGATGAATCCACAATGGTTTCAAGACCACCGGTAGTCTGTGTAATGGGACACGTTGACCATGGTAAAACTTCTCTTCTGGATGCAATTCGTAAGACAAACGTAACAAGAGGCGAGGCTGGTGGAATCACACAGCATATCGGTGCTTATGTAGTTGATATCAACGGACAGAAGATCACCTTCCTTGATACGCCGGGACATGAGGCATTCACTGCCATGCGTATGCGTGGAGCAAACTCCACAGATATCGCTGTTCTTGTAGTTGCAGCTGACGATGGTGTTATGCCGCAGACAGTAGAAGCTATCAGCCATGCAAAGGCTGCTGGCGTTGAGATCATCGTTGCCATCAACAAGATTGATAAGCCAAGTGCAAACATTGAACGTGTAAAACAGGAGCTTTCCGAGTATGAGCTGATTCCTGAGGACTGGGGCGGTACAACTCCGTTCGTTCCGGTATCTGCCAAGACAGGAGAGGGCATTGATGATCTTCTTGAAATGATCCTTTTAACAGCAGAGGTTTCTGAGCTGAAGGCAAACCCGAACCGTGCAGCAAGAGGTCTTGTGATCGAGGCTCAGCTGGATAAAGGCAAAGGACCGGTTGCTACGATCCTTGTACAGAAGGGTACTCTTCATGTTGGAGATTTTATCGCAGCCGGAGCATGCAATGGTAAAGTACGTGCTATGATGGATGATAAGGGACGCCGTGTAAAACAGGCTGGTCCGTCTACTCCTGTAGAGATCCTTGGTCTTGGCGATGTTCCGAATGCCGGAGAGGTTCTTATGTCCTTTGAGAATGATAAAGAGGCTAAGAATTTTGCAGCAGCATTTGTTTCCGAGAATAAGAACCGTCTTCTTGAGGAAACTAAGGGTAAACTTTCCCTGGATAACCTGTTTGACCAGATCCAGGCAAGCGACCTTAAGGAGCTCCCGATTATTGTCAAAGCCGATGTACAGGGTTCTGTAGAGGCTGTAAAACAGAGTCTTGTAAAACTTTCCAATGAGGAAGTTGTTGTAAGAGTGATCCATGGCGGCGTTGGTGCTGTCAATGAGTCTGATGTCAGCCTTGCTGCTACATCAAATGCGATCATCATCGGATTCAACGTTCGTCCTGATACCACAGCGAAACAGCTGGCAGAGCAGGAAGGCGTAGATCTTCGTCTGTACCGTGTTATCTACCAGGCAATTGAGGACGTGGAAGCTGCCATGAAGGGTATGCTGGATCCGGTATTCGAGGAGAAGGTAATCGGCCATGCAGAGGTTCGTCAGCTGTTCAAGGCTTCCGGTGTCGGTACTATCGCAGGAAGCTATGTGCTTGACGGTACCTTCCAGAGAGGATGCAAGGTACGCATCACCAGAGGCGAGGAGCAGATCTACGAAGGTGAGCTGGCTTCCCTTAAGAGATTTAAAGATGATGTCAAAGAAGTTCGTGCAGGCTATGAGTGTGGTCTTGTATTCCAGGATTTCAATGACGTTAAAGAAGAAGATAAAGTTGAAGCATATATTATGGTTGAGGTGCCGCGCTAGAGCGTAGTAATCGCAGGTGTCAGTTGGGGGCAAGCTCATTGCCCCCAATTTTCGTTGTCAGAGCCTGCGCTCATATAGGAGACCAAAAAATGAGAAAAAACAGCATTAAAAATACAAGGATCAATGCAGAAGTTCAGAAAGAACTGAGCAACATTATCCGCGGTGAGATCAAGGATCCCCGCATCCATCCCATGACATCTGTCATGGCTGTGGAGGTTGCACCGGATCTTAAGACCTGCAAGGCATTTATCAGTGTCCTTGGCAGCGAGGAATCCAAGCAGTCCACAATTAAAGGGCTGAAAAGTGCAGAAGGCTATATCCGCCGTCAGCTTGCGAAGAACCTGAATCTTCGCAACACTCCGGAAATCCGCTTCATTCTGGATGAGTCCATTGAATATGGCGTAAATATGTCCAGACTTATCGATGATGTGATCGAACACGACCATTCGAAGGGCACTGAGAGTGAGGACGGGGAAAACCAGGATACAGCAGAAACTGAAGACGAAGAGTAAAAATCGAGGTGAAGGGAATGGAGAGAATCGAAGAAATTCTGGATGGCGTAAAGACCATGGGAATTGGGGGACATGTTCGCCCAGATGGTGACTGTGTAGGTTCCTGCATGGCACTTTATCTGTATATAAAGAAATGGTATCCTGAAATCAAGGCAGATATCTATCTGGAGAAGCCGAAACCGGTATTCGGACATATTGCATGCATGGATGAGGTACATTATGAAGCAGGTGAGCCCAGAGAGTATGATCTTTTTGTGACCTGTGATGTGAGCGCTCCTGACCGTCTGGCAGTAGCGGCTGATTATTTCGCTTCTGCGAAAAAGACCGTCTGCATTGACCATCATGTGAGCAATCCGGGATTTGCAGATGTGAACCACGTACATGGTGAGATCAGCTCTGCCAGCGAGGTTCTGTATAAGCTTCTTGACAAAGAAAAAATCAATCTGGATATTGCAACTGCTATTTATACCGGAATGATCCACGATACAGGTGTATTCCAGTATTCCTCCACATCTCCGGACACCATGCGCATTGCCGGCGACCTGATGGAAAAAGGTGTTGATTTTTCCAATATTATTGACGAATCCTTCTATCAGAAGAGCTACATTCAGAATCAGGTCATGGGGCGTGTTCTGGCAGAGAGCATTATGCTTCTGGATGGCAAATGTATCGTTGGCTACATGAAGCTGAGAGACATGGATTTCTATGGTGTAAAGCCGTCAGACCTGGATGGAATCGTAAGCCAGCTCCGTCTTACGAAAGGTGTGGAAGTGGCAATGTTTATTTATGAGCATGAAAGCCAGGTGTTTAAGGTATCACTCCGTTCCAACGGTTCTGTAGATGTAAGCAAGATTGCTTCCTATTTCGGAGGAGGCGGACATGTGAAAGCAGCAGGCTGTGATCTGGCCGGCTCCATGTATGACGTTATCAATAATATTTCAGAACAGATCGAAAAACAGCTTTTAGGACAGGATAAGTAATGGCAGATTTTCAGGGAATCATTGTAATTCACAAGGAAAAGGGCTTTACCTCCCATGATGTGGTAGCCAAGCTTCGGGGAATTCTCCATATGAAAAAGATAGGGCACACAGGTACTCTTGACCCGGATGCTACCGGTGTTTTGCCGGTAGCTCTTGGAAAGGGCACCAAGCTGGTGGATCTTCTTACAGATAAGGAAAAAACGTATGAGGCAGTGCTTCATCTGGGAATCGACACGGATACCCAGGATATGTCCGGAACAGTTCTGGAAGAGCGGCCAGTGAATGTGACTGAGGAGGAAGTGCGAAAAGTACTGAAAAGCTTTGTAGGGGAGCAGCTTCAGGTTCCGCCTATGTATTCTGCTCTGAAGGTAAATGGAAAGAAACTTTATGAGCTGGCAAGAGAGGGCAAAACGGTTGAGCGAAAAGCCCGGCCAGTGTGCTTCTACGAGATAGAGCCTCTGGAATTTCATCTTCCGCTGGTGAAAATAAGAGTGACCTGCAGTAAGGGAACCTATATCCGCACCTTGTGCCATGATATTGGTGAGAAGCTTGGCTGTGGCGGCTGTATGGAAGAACTGCTCCGGTCAAGGGTAGGCCGGTATTCTCTCTCTGAGAGCCATACGCTTGCCCAGGTGGAAGCTGCCGTGGCAGATGGAACCGTCCAGGATATGATCGATCCGGTAGAGGCAGTTCTGGCTGAGTACCCCGCTCTTTATGCGGATTCTTACGGGGACAGGCTTCTGGCAAATGGAAATCCGCTGTCCGACAATCTGGTGAGTCCCCAGCACAAAGAAGGCTGGGTGCGCATGTACGCCAGTGACGGAACTTTTACAGGTATTTTTCAGTGGGATGCAGGGGAGAAGAAATATTATCCGGTGAAAATGTTCTGAATAATAAAGTGACGATTCAGCAGGTGCTGAATAGTTACCGATCAGACATAAACTGGTTTGACAGGAGAGATTATGGAATACCTGAAGATAGAGGGTGAGTTTCCAAAGCTTGCCAACTGTGCAGTAACAATGGGAAAATTTGACGGGATCCACCGTGGCCACAGGAAACTGGTTGAGAAGATCAGGGAGCGGAAGACACTTGGAGAACAGGCTGTCCTTTTTGCCATTGATGCTTCCAGCAACATGATCCTTACCAGCCAGGAGCGCGCTTCCCTTCTTGAAAAGCTTGGCGTGGATGTGCTGGTAGAATGCCAGTTAAATGACAGGATCCGGCATATGAAGGCTGAGAATTTTATAAAAGAGATTCTTATGGGAGATCTTGGGGCATCCTACGTAGTAGTGGGAGAGGACAACCGGTTTGGCTTCGAGCGGAAAGGTACGCCCCGGCTTCTTATGGAATTTGGAGAAAAGTATGGCTTTGATGTGGAAATCCTTTCCAAAGAAATGGATGGACACAGGAAGATCAGCAGTACCTATATCAGAGAAGAACTGAAAAAAGGAAATATGGAGAAAGTTACTTCCCTTATGGGAAGGGATTACTTTGTGGAAGGCCAGGTGGTGCATGGCAGGGGAATGGGACATAAGGTTCTGCTTCCCACTACCAATCTCGTGCCTCCCAGGACCAAGATCCTGCCGCCAAACGGTGTGTATGTGACAAGCTCTTATTTCGGGGATAAGATATACCACGGAATTACCAACATTGGCTGTAAGCCTACGGTTGGTGAGAGCTTTATAGGAGTGGAAACCTATCTTTTTGACTGTAAGGAAGATCTCTACGGAGAGGAATGCCGGGTGGATTTCAAAAAGTTTTTGAGGCCGGAACGGAAATTTCCCTCTCTTGAGGCGCTGAAGAGCAGACTTCTGGCGGATGCAGAGGACGGCCGGAGATTTTTTGAGAAAACTGAGAAATAATATCGGGAAGAAAAACGAAAAAAACAGTTTACAGAATTTGGCGGGTATGCTATACTAGGCAAGGTGTGAGTAGGTTTAGTCCTTGCGTTCACATATCAGACAGCCCATATTCAGGGGTTGGACACTCCGACCGTCTCTTAATATGCGGCGATTACGTCCCCACAGGAATACCTGCATGGGAGACCATTAAGAATAATAAGGAGGAAATCAAGATGATTTCAAAAGAAAAGAAAACAGCAATTATGAAAGAGTATGCAAGATGTGAGGGAGATACTGGTTCACCAGAGGTACAGGTAGCTGTTCTTACTGCAAGAATCCAGGAGCTTACTGAGCATTTACAGAACAACCACAAGGATCATCATTCCAGACGTGGTCTGCTGAAAATGGTAGGTCAGAGACGTGGACTGTTAGCTTACTTAAAGAAAACAGACATCGAAAGATACCGTGCACTGATTGAGAAATTAGGTTTAAGAAAATAATTGCTACGGGAGGGGCGGATGATTCCATCCGCCCCATTTTAACATGTGTGATAAACACAGACGGAATTACCGCAGGAGTGATTTCCGAGACTACTGAAAAGCCCATTTCCGGTCGAGATCTTTTCCCAAAGGAAGTGGTCTTTTCAGTTGTTTCGGGCTCCTGTCAAATTCAATATATTATAGAAAAGGAGAACGAACATGTACAAAAGTTATTCCATGGAACTTGCAGGAAGAA